>UMHI01073027.1_pt1 | contig 12579 bp, 15 predicted proteins | sample 1965481 | NCBI WGS metagenome assembly UMHI01 (sample SAMEA4836093, study PRJEB28245) | human gut metagenome | biome: gut microbiome; material: fecal sample | place: Denmark | collected 2008 | reverse complement strand
CGCTATCCGTGAGGGTGGCCGTACCGTTGGTTCCGGCGTTGTTATCGAGATCGACGAATAATTCGCACCAATAGAAAGGCCTGCCGCTTAGCGGCAGGTCTTTTTTACGCCCAATTCAATTTTGTGTTCCCGACAGCCTCGGGATTCTGTATTTTCAAGGGGATCAGAGGATGCTGGAACACAAAATGGATTAGGCATTTTGGCGGTTTGCTCGATATGGGCGATGATAGCGGCAATAAAACTGTTGGCTGCCCGGTCGGAAGTGGGGGGGTCTGTAGAGCAGTCAGCTATCAGGAGGCATCCGTTTGCTGTGGGAAAACCAATGTGTCCTGAAATCCGTCGGTCCCGGTGCAGACCACGTCCCCCGCCACCGGGAGATCCTCACAGATGTAGAGGTTGAGCTGAACGCCGTCGGGCCGCTGGGGATAGTTGGTGACGGTGTAGGTGTAACGGGTCACCTGCTTACCGCAGCAGGTCTCCAAATCAAAGCCCTGAGATTTTTGCAGATCGTTGTAGGTGATGTAGTCCCCGCTGAGTTTGGGCGGCAGCAGAAATTGCAGCGTGGTCAGCGGCTCCGGGTCGATCTCCCAGCCCAGTTCCCGCAGATATGCCACCCGCTCTCCGTTGCTGGAAAGATAGGGCTGCTCTGGCACATCCATACCGCCGCGCTGCCCCAGCAGCAGGATCAGCGCCGCCAGAACGGCCCCTGCGAGAATGACCGCCAGCGCGGCCTTTTTTCGTGTCAGTCGAATTGCTTGGATCATCATGGTCATCATCCCTCCTGTTTGTTTCTATTCCATTTTCCATCCGATTATGATAAAATTGAAAAAAACAGCGTGGGAGGATCAGTTATGGCGGCGCAGCGGCTGGATAAGATCATCGCCTCTATGGGGCGGTGGTCCCGCAGGGAAGTAAAGGACCTGATTCGTCAGGGACGGGTGACAGTGGATGGGGTCCCGGCCCGGTCAGCTGAAGAAAAAGCAGACCCGGAGCAGGCTGTGATCGCCGTCAACGGAGAACTGCTGAACTGGCGCCGGTATACTTGGGTCATGCTGAACAAGCCGGCTGGGTATCTGTCCGCCACGGAGGACGGCCGGGGAGCAACGGTGCTGGATCTGCTGCCTCAGGATTTGCAGCGGCAGTGCCTGTTCCCGGTGGGACGGCTGGATAAGGACACGGAAGGCTTGCTGCTGCTGACCAACGAGGGCGGCTTGGCTCACGAACTGCTTTCTCCGAAAAAACACGTGGATAAGGAATACTATGTCCGGGTGGCGGGACGCCTTACCGAGGCGGACAGCGCCGCTTTTGCCGCGGGTCTGCATCTGGATGACGGTTTGGTCTGCCAACCGGCGGAATTGCGGGTCATGACCTCTGGCGAGGAGAGCGAGGCCCATGTGATTCTGCGGGAGGGAAAATTTCACCAAATCAAACGGATGCTGGCGTATCTGGGAAAACCGGTACTGTATTTGGAGCGCGTTCGCATGGGCAATTTGCTGTTGGATCCGGCTCTGGAGCGGGGTACGTACCGTTTGCTGACCGCAGAGGAATGGCTGGCATTAGCAAAACTGACGGAGGAGACAGGAAAAACTCGAAACTTCAACAAAAAGGAAAGTGATTTTTTGTTGAAAAAAGAAAAAACATCTTGCAATCCGACAAAATAATCGCTATAATGACCTTACTGACAGATTGCACAATAGGTATGCGCGGGCAGGCCCTGCGTGATCCATAGTTTTCGTGTTGAGGAGGAACAGCCATGTCCGGAAGAATCTTTCAGAACGTAGTTCTGCAATTGAAGGAAAACACGGATCGAACCGTCGGCGTGATCGACGGTGAGGGCGTTGTCATTGCCTGCAGCGAGCTGTCTATGATCGGCCAGCGCTGGAGCGAGTACGTGGCGGCGGTAAACGGCGCTGCCGGCAGCATGGTCTGCTTTGACGGCAAAACTTTCAAGGCGCTCAGCGGCTGGGGAAACCAGTTTGATTACGCCGTTTTCGCCTTTGGCGATAATGAGATCAGCAAGACTATCTGTTCTATGGCAACGGTGGCGCTGAACGCAGCCAAGAGCTATTATGAGGAAAAGCATGACCGGGGTTCCTTTGTCAAGGACATTATCTCCGACAACATCATGCTGGGCGATATTTATATGCGGGCCAAGGAACTGCGGGTGGCCACCGACGTCAGCCGGGGCATTTTCGCCATCCGGGCCTTGCAGAAGGGGGAATCCGTTCCCACGGAGACCATTCAGGCCATGTTCCCGGACCGCCAGAACGACTTTGTCCTCAGCGTTGGCGAGGGGGATGTGGTCCTGATCCGCCAGCTGCCGGACGGCGCGGGCAGCAAGGAACTGAACAAGACTGCCGCCCAGATCGAGGAGGCCCTCCGGGTCAACGGTGAAAGCACCGTGGTGGTGGGCATGGGCACCATCGCCATGCATCTGCGGGATCTGGCCAAGAGCTATAAGGAGGCTCAGATCGCCATCGAGGTAGGCAAGGTCTTTGACACCGAAAAGTACATCATCAACTATGAAAATCTGGGGATCGGCCGCCTGATCTATCAGCTGCCTACTACCCTGTGCGAGATGTTCCTCCAGGAGGTTTTCAAGAAGAACCCCATCGACGCGCTGGATAAAGAAACTCTGTTCACCATCCATAAGTTCTTTGAGAACAACCTGAACGTTTCCGAGACCGCCCGGAAGCTGTTTGTCCACCGGAATACGCTGGTGTACCGTCTGGAGAAGATCAAAAAGCTCACAGGTCTGGATCTCCGAGAGTTTGACGATGCCATCACCTTCAAGGTGGCGCTGATGGTCAAGAAATATCTGACCAGCCGGGGCATTGATTCCTGATACTTTTACATGTGAGAAACCGGGAAGCCGTCAGGCTTCCCGGTTTGAGGCTGTCGATAAAGTGATAAATTTTCCGCGACGGTAAGGAAAGGTGTGTGCGGGAAACCCAAGAAGGGTGTCCCGTGCCATTAAAATCCTAAGTTTTCAGAACTTTTATGAAGTTCTGAAAACTTGCTCAGCGGGGAGAAAAGACTTTTTCGACACGCTGAAACCGGGAAGCCGTCAGGCTTCCCGGTTTTTTGTCGGAACGGAGACTGTTCTCAAAGCAAAAAACAGCTTTCCAAGGAGCGGGGGCGGTGGGGAACCGGAAAAATTTCCCGGGAAAAACTTTGAAAGGAATCTGCAAGGAAACGTTGCAATGTCCCGAAAAGCCGTATATAATGTGACTATATGTAGTATTATGTCGACCTGATCCCATGGGGACAGGTCGATTGGACAAAGAATAAGGAGACTGCTTGATGATCCGCCTGAAAGACGTGGAAATGGAATATCCCAACGGGACCCGTGCCATCCGGGGTATCAGCGCCGCCATTGAGGACGGCGAATTTGTATTTTTAGTGGGCCCCTCCGGGTCCGGAAAATCTACCATTATCAAAATGCTCACCGGAGAGGAGGTCCCCACAGCAGGCCGTATTATGATCAACGGCTTTTCTGTCAGCAATATTGCGGAGCGGCAAGTCCCCATGATGCGCCGGACGCTGGGGGTTATTTTCCAGGATTTCCGCCTGATCGAGAAGAAAACCGTGTATGAGAACCTGGAATTTGTCATGCGGGCGGTGGGAATGCCGAAAAAAGAGATCAAACAGCGCATTACATACGTTTTGCAGCTGGTGGGTCTGGAAAAGAAGGCGGAGAATTTCCCCAGCGAGCTTTCCGGCGGCGAGCAGCAGCGCGTGGCCATCGCCCGGGCGCTGGTGAACAACCCTGCTACCATCATTGCCGACGAGCCTACCGGCAATCTGGACCCGGAGCGCTCCATGGAGATCATGACGCTGCTGGTGAAGATCAACCAGCTAGGCACCACTGTGGTGGTGGTGACCCACGAAAAGGATCTGGTAAACAAATTCGGCAAGCGGGTCATTACCATTGACCAGGGCCGCATCATCAACGACAGCGTAGGCGGCTATGTGGGAGGGCATATCCATGAGTAAACACGATTTCGGATATTTCTTCCACGAGGGCCTGTCCAACATGTTCAGCCACGGCTTCATGTCCTTTGCGGCCATCGGCATTACCGTGGCGTGCCTGCTGATCATGGGCACCTTTACGCTGGTGGCCGTCAACGCGGACGCCAACTTGAAGCAGGCGGAGCAGGACAATGAGATTTTAGCATTTGTGGATGACAGCTATACGGAGGCACAGGCCAAGGCCCTGCAGAAGAAACTGGAAGCGGTGGACAATGTGGCGTCCGTCACCTTTATCTCCCGTGAGGAGGCCATGCAGTCCTTCATCAGCGAACACCCGGATGAGGAATATTTTCAGGATCTGGACCCCAACATCCTCCGGGACCGATTCGCCATCAAGGTCAAGGAGCTGAAGCTCCAGAGCCAGACAGTGGAACTCATCAAGGCCATTCCCGGCATCGGCGGCATCAACGCCTATGCGGAGCTGACCAACGGCTTCATCACAGTCCGGAATATCGCCACGGTCATCTGCCTGACGCTGATCGCAGTGCTGTTCGTTGTGTCCATGTTCATTATTTCCAACACCATCAAGCTCACCACCTTTGACCGGCGGGATGAGATCGCCATTATGAAAATGGTGGGCGCGACCAACGGCTTTATCCGCTGGCCCTTTGTGTATGAGGGCTTCATGCTGGGCCTTACCGGTGCGATCCTTGCCTTTTTGCTGCAATGGGGCTTGTATGAAGCCATTGCGCAGGGCGTTGCCGACAATGACACCTTACAGCTCCTTTCCATCGTGCCCTTCCAGCAGCTTTGGAAGCCGGTGGGCGGTGTATTTCTGGGGGCCGGCATCCTCATTGGCGTAGGCGGCAGCCTTTCCGCCATCCGGCGGTTCCTTCAGGTGTAAAGGAGGGCGGACATGAAGAAAAGCAAGCGCTATGTCCGCATCTGCGCCGCGCTGCTCTGCGCGGTGCTGTGCCTGTCGGTGAATGTGGCCCCGGCTATGGCCGCCAAGGTCACCCAGGCGGATATCGACGCCCTGAAGGGGAACGCCGCCAGTCTGGATAAAAAGCAAAAGGAGATCCAGAGCAAGCTCAACAGTCTGAAGAACGACAAGGCGGCGGCGGTGCAGAAAAAGACCCTTCTGGATGACCAGATCGCCAACACCAACGCCAAGATCAGCAATACGGAGGCTCAGATCTCCGATTACAACGCCCTTATTTCTCAGGCGGAAACCGAACTGGCGGACGCCCAGCAGCGGGAGGAGGCTCAATACGAGCTGTTCTGCAAGCGGGTCCGGGAAATGGAGGAGCGGGGCACCATCAGCTATTGGTCGGTGCTGTTCAAGGCCAACAGCTTTTCCGACCTGCTGGGCAGTCTGGACTTTATCAACGAGGTCATGGACTATGACCGGCGGGTGATTCAGGACCTTCAGACCCTGCAGGCGGAGATTGCGGAGAAGAAAGCCGGTCTGGAAGCCAATAAGGCGGCGCTGGAAGCCGCCAAAGCAGAACTGGAGACCCAGAAAAAGCAGCTCAGCGCCCAGCGGGACGAGGCCAACAAGCTGGTCAAGGAGATCGACGACAACGCCGCCGAGTATCAGGCCACGCTGAAGGAGCTGGAGGCTGAGGAGCGCCGCATCGAGCAGCAGGTCAAGCAAATGCAGAAGAAGCTGGAAGAACAGATGGCGGCGGAGGGAAAGAAATACAACACTAACCCTGGCGGCTATATCTGGCCGGTGGACAGCCGGTATATCACCTCCACCGTAGGCGGGCGTAATTCCCCCGGCGGCGTTGGCTCCACCAACCACAAGGGCACCGACATCGGCCGGGTGGGTTACACCAGTCCGGTGTACGCTGCCAAGGCGGGCACGGTCATCATCGCCCAGCGGTCCAGCTCCTACGGCAACTATGTGGTCATTTCTCACGGCGTGGGCAACACCACCCTGTACGCCCACATGAGCAGCATCAAGGTCAGCGTGGGAACCTATGTCAAGCAGGGACAGACCATCGGCATCACTGGCTCCACCGGACACTCCACCGGACCCCACCTCCACTTTGAGGTGGTGGAAAACAATGTGCGGATCAATCCCCTGAGCCACGGCGCGGCGCCGAAGAAGGGGTATCTGACGGGCTACACCCTCTCCGGCACCTCAGTGGGCAAATAAAAGGAGGAAGTGCGAATGTATCTGAAAGCGATCAACGCCACGCTGGCCGCGTGGGTTGTGGGACTGTTTGCCGATGCCAATATCCGCTTAGGCGATCCGCAGGGCTTTCTGTGTCTGCGGGGACTGCTGCCTGTGCTGGCCATGGGGCTTTGTATCCTCAGCGAACTGAAAAAGAAGTAAGGAACGGCGAACCGTTCTGAATCGACCTCCTGTCCCATACCATGGGGCAGGAGGTTGATCGTTATGGTAGGAATGATGCTTTGGGAACCAAGCGGGCACTGGACCCGTCCGGTTACGTTAAAAGAGGTCAGCGTTCTGCATATCCGGTTTCTCTGCGCCCGGATGGCGCAGGACCGGCGCAGGAACCCCTTAACGGAGCGGCGGAGGCTCCGTACCGCCGGAAAAAAGCTGCTGCGGCAGAGGGTGGAACAGGTGGTGCTGCCTGCCGGGGCCTCAGCGGAGGCTCTGCCGGAGGGGCTGCGCCCGGTAGAAACCCTGTCGCTTCGGCGGGCCATCGCCGCGGACTGGTGCGGAGAGCTGCTGCGGTTCCGGGGGGAAATCCCCGCCGGGGCGCGGGTGCTGATCACGGCGGACGCCCTCTCCGGCGAGGTGGTGCGGACGGTGACGGAGTTGGCTCTGCGTCACCGGTATCTCATATTGAAGGTCCCCTTCGGCGGGGAGGAGCTGTGCCGCCGTCTGCGGCGGGAATACGGCGTGTCCATCGTGCTGAACCCGGAGACGGAGCGGGAGCCGGTGTCTGTCCACATAGCCTTCGACCCCACGGAAGCGCAGGGAGACGGCTTTTTGCCGCTATATGACGAATCACTGCCCCTGCCCCGGCTCCTGCTGCCGCCGGAGATAGAGGCAAGGCTGCCGGAAGGTCTTGACCGGGGCCAGCTTCTGTCGGTCCTGTGGCGGACCGGCGCTCTGCGGCCGGGGCAGGTGTCCGTGCAGCTGGGAGAAACGGAAAACAAAGGGGCCGTTCCCGAAATCAGAGCCTTTTGCCCTTGACAATCCGGAAGATACCTATTACAATATAAAACCATGGTAAATTAGGAGTGTTATACACTTCAGGATAATGAAAGGAACAGCCGAAATGGAAAAAGAATACAAAATGAGCCAAGCTCGCAAGGACGAGCTGGAGCAGGAACTGAATTATCTGAAGACCACCCGGTCCGACGAGGTGGCGGAGCAGATCAAGATCGCCCGCGGCTTCGGCGACCTCAGCGAAAACAGCGAGTATGATGAGGCAAAGAACGAGCAGGGCAAGCTCTATTCCCGCATTGCCGAGCTGGAAGTGATCCTGCAGCACGTGGTCATCGTGGATGAGTCCGCCGCGTCTGACACCATCACCATCGGCTGCACCGTCACTGTTCAGGGCGCCGACGGCAAGGAAGCCAGCTATAAGATCGTCGGCTCTCAGGAGTCCGATCCCATGCACGGTATCATCTCCGAGGAGTCTCCCTTCGGCAAGGCCTTCCTGGGCGCCAAGGAGGGCCAGGAGGTCGTGGTGGAAGCGCCCTTCGGCAACATCCGTTACACCGTTAAGAAGATCGAACGCTAAGGAGAAAGAAGCATGGCTGAACAGAAGAATCCCCAGGCCCAGCCGGAGCTGAGCCTGTCCGAGCAGACCCGTATTCGCCGGGAGAAGCTGACGAATCTCCAGGCGGAGGGCCAGAACCCCTTTGTGATCACCCGCTTTGACTGGGATGCAACCTCCCAGCAGATCAAGGACAACTTCGACGCCATGGAGGGCAAGCCCGTCAAGGTGGCAGGCCGCCTCATGAGCAAGCGCGGCATGGGTAAGGTATCTTTCTGCGATTTGCAGGACCGGGACGGCCGCATCCAGCTCTACGCCCGTCAGGACGAGATGGACGAAGAGGTCTATAAGAAGTTCAAGAAGTTCGACATCGGCGACATCGTGGGCGTCGAGGGCGAGGCGTTCCGCACCCAGCGGGGCGAGATGAGCGTCCGGGCGCATAACATCACCCTGCTGTCCAAGTCCCTCCTGCCCCTGCCGGAGAAGTTCCATGGCCTTCAGGACAAGGAGCTGCGGTTCCGCCAGCGGTATGTGGACCTGATGGTGAACCCCGAGGTGAAGAAGAACTTCGTTATCCGTTCTCAGTTCATCAAGTTCATGCGGAACTATCTGGACAACATGGGTTACATGGAAGTGGAGACCCCCGTTCTGAACACCATCGCCGGCGGCGCCGCCGCCCGGCCCTTCATCACCCATCACAACACGCTGGACATTGATATGTACATGCGCATCGCCACGGAGCTGCCGCTGAAGCGGCTCATCGTGGGCGGCATGGACCGTGTGTATGAGATCGGCCGCATTTTCCGCAACGAGGGCATGGACCCCAAGCATAACCCAGAATTCACCACCGTGGAGATGTATCAGGCTTACGCTGACTTCCACACCATGATGGACATTGCCGAGGGTATTCTGGCAGGCGCTGCCAAGGAGATCAACGGCAGCTATCAGGTGGAGTGGATGGGCGAGCAGATCGACCTGACTCCCGGCTGGCGCCGGCTGACCATGGTGGACGCCGTCAAGGAGTATGTGGGCGTAGACTTCGGCGCCATCACCGATGACGCCGAGGCCGTGGCCGCGGCTAAGGCCGTGGGCGTGGAGCTGGCGGATGCCGCCGAAAAGACCTGGGGCAACGCCCTGTACGCCTGCTTCGATCAGAAGGTGGAGGAGAAGCTGATCCAGCCCACCTTCATTACCATGTATCCTGTGGAGGTCAGCCCCCTGACCAAGCGCAGCCCTGCCGATCCCCGGCTGACGGAGCGCTTCGAGCTGTTTATCTGCCACAGCGAGCTGGCCAACGCCTATTCCGAGCTGAACGACCCCATCGACCAGCGCCAGCGCTTTGAAAAGCAGGTGGAGCAGCGGGAGCGGGGCGATGACGAGACCGAAATGCTGGACGAGGATTTCCTCACCGCCATGGAATACGGTATGCCTCCCACGGGCGGCATGGGTATGGGCATCGACCGCTGCGTCATGCTGCTCACCGGCGCGGACACCATCCGGGAGGTCATCCTGTTCCCGACTATGAAGCCCATCGAAAATTAAGCCTTCAAAATGTTTATGTTTTCAACAGAATTAACAAAAAAATAAGAAATTAAACGCAAAAAAGTTACGATTATTTGGAGCTGATTTTGCGTTACCACAAATTTTACCACATTTCATTTTGGCATATGCAGTATGTATGCTTCAGTGCACTACAATATATTGCATGAAAGTATGTAAACAAGACATGCTGCGGTCTTTCATGACAGTGGCATGTCTTGTTTTTCCAGGTGTTAATATTGACACAATGGGTACAATTACATACAATAAAAGTAGAAGGGAAAGACACTTTTGAAGGAGGAGGTTATGAGCATGGAGAATGTAATGAATGTTGCTGCGTACATTGCAAATAGGTATTTTTCGGAACATGGGCAGCGAATTGACGAGATGAAATTGCATAAATTGATGTATTTTGCTCAAAGAGAATCTTTTATTCAAACAGGGAAACCTCTTTTCAATGCAGTATTTTATGGATGGAAGTATGGCCCGGTTCTGAAGGAAGTTCGTAGTGCTTATAGGGATGGAAGCATTACTGATCTTGTTCAGGATAAGTTCGAGGAAGATTGTTCTGCAATATTTGACAGAGTATTTAAAGATTACGCGGGAAAAGATTCTTGGAGCCTCAGTAGGTTAACTCATGGGGAACTATCTTGGAAAAATTCGAGAATTGGGATATCGGAGGAAGCTAATAGCGATAAACCAATGAGTACTGATGATATCAAAAAAGATGCAGAGCGCATTAAAAGTCGCAGAGAAATGTTGAGTAGTCTTGGCCTGATATAAGGTGTGAATACGATATGGGGAAAATTACAGATGAGCAATTAAGAATAATTGAAAAGTTTTCTTGTGAGCGTCTGTCGTGTAGGCCAGAGAACCTTGATTTAATTAAAACTTTTACAAACAAGAGGGGAAAAGGTTTAGTTAACTACCTTCAGCATTGTGCGTGGGAAGAGGATGTTCAAGGGGTAACAGCTAATTACCTGATAAAGTCTTGCACTGGAGAAGCTGTTATGTTTTTCTCGCTTAAATGCGGGGCGCTCTTCGATCCGTTGGATGAAAAGACTATAGAAGAAAGAACACGAGTGGCACAAGAGCTACTGCAGAATTTGCATAAAGAAGGACAAGAAAAAGAAACTGCAGTGCAGATTCTTGAGCGTGTTAGGTCTGGAAGGGATATCTCATTTGATCAAATCAAACGCAGTCTTAAAACCGATGTAAAACGGGGGCAAAAAATATTAAAGCAACTCAATTATGACAAGACACATGAGGGAAATGAGCAGATTATAAGAGTTGGACATACATATCCAGCAGTTGATCTTGTGAATTTTTGCTCGAATGATATAACAAAAGATATATGGAAAGAATGTGGCATTGAACATCCGATGGGAGAAGTAATGTTCTGGAAGTATATCGTTCCTATAATTTTGGAAGTTCAAATATACATTGGTTGTCAGTATGTGTTTTTGTTTGCGGCAGATATGTCTGAAGATGCAACGTTGATAAATTACTACAATGTTGCTCTAAAATTTGGACAACCTACAGACATTAGCACTAACAAGCCACAATATGACTTGTGTTGTCAATTTATGTGTCAAGGAATCGGAGACTTGAAGAAAAACCAGGAAGAATTTTTTAACAACTTTAATCCCGACGCAGATGACGTCATTGCATGAGTTTTTTATACGGATTTAACCCACTCTCAAAGTATATTGAGAGTGGGTTAATCATTTTCTTTGGACATTATTTTGTTTACCAGAGCGGAAATGAGAGCTACCGACTCATCGTCCAGCCCAGATACATTAATGACCTTCGGAGCATCCACACAAACCAGATAATCAACACTGACACCAAACAACCGGGATAGCCGGATCAAGACTTCAATGGAGGGGGCCTTACTGGCCGTCTCGTAGGCGCTAATCATGGCCTTAGAGATACCAATTCGGTTGGCAACTTGAAGTTGGGTCAAACCTCTGGCCTCTCGGAGCGCTTTTAGTTTTTCAGAGCAGTCAACCATAAGTCATCCCTCCTTCTACCAATAGTTTACCCAAAAGAAAGCTTCTTATAGGAGACTTTAGAATATCTAAAAGTTGACTTTTGGGACGATTATGATAAAATACAAAGAAAAGGATGTACTCTGAAAAGAGGGAAAACTATTTCTCAAAATTCTCTTGGAGGCGAAAATATGGGAGCCATTATCATTCTTGCAGTAATCGTTGCTGGATACCAAGCCATCCAGCATTACAACGCTGTTTCCCGTTATAACTACCAATATGGAAAAGAAACGCCGTTTTTCTCGTTTATGTTGAAAATCATCCATTTGTGACCATTGGCGCAGTGCTCGCCTTCGGACTATTGCTTGCGATGGGCTTTAATTGACTTGTATTCCTGATGTTAACTGTTTGGCAGGCTGCATAGACAAGGAGGACAACAGAGCAGTTTTAATGGTGGAGGGCTTAATTGCTGAGTTAACTTCGAAAATATTCTATTGATGCTGCCAGATAAACATATAATGGGTCAGAAGCTGCCTTGGACATTTACTTGGCCCTGCTAAATATCAAGTGCCCGGTGAAAACACCGAGCACTTTTTATTTGACATCATAATGCAAATGGGGAGAGTAAAGGATTTGTGCCCAAAAAGAAATTTGACAAAGACGTATTTAATAGTATATTATAACTGAGCATATTATTTTGGAGTGGAATCATTTGCTTGGAAATGAAGTGCTATTTTACCACAAATTTTACCACATTTGACTCTCATAAGATGTGGCAAGATAAAACATGATGAAAAGTAAAATCCTGCATTATCAAGGGGTTTGGTGGAAGATGAAGCATGATAAAACAAGTCAAAAGCCAGTGAAAAAAATCCCCACCATGAAGCCGCTGGATACCGACAAGAAGGCTGAAAAGGCCATTTTCGCGCCTGCCGCGGCTCCCGTGCAGGAGAAGATCGACTTCTCCAACGTGAAGATTGAACCCATCTTCAAGGACATGGTGGATTTTGAAACCTTCTCCAAGAGCGATTTCCGTGCCGTGAAGATCCTGGCCTGCGAAGCGGTGAAGAAGTCCAAGAAGCTGCTGAAGTTCACCTTGAATGACGGCGAGCGCACGGATCGCGTGATTTTGAGCGGCATCCATGAATATTATGAGCCGGAAGAACTGGTTGGCAAGACGGCCATCGCCATCGTGAACCTGCCTCCCAGAAAGATGATGGGCATTGATTCCGAGGGTATGCTGATCTCCGCCGTTCATGAGGAGGCCGGTCACGAGGGCCTGAATCTCCTGATGGTGGATGACCGGATTCCCGCCGGTGCGAAGCTGTACTAAGATTTGCATTTCTAAAAAACCAAAATGAAAGGGCAGTCCC
>UMHI01016712.1_pt1 | contig 12597 bp, 9 predicted proteins | sample 1965481 | NCBI WGS metagenome assembly UMHI01 (sample SAMEA4836093, study PRJEB28245) | human gut metagenome | biome: gut microbiome; material: fecal sample | place: Denmark | collected 2008 | reverse complement strand
GGCTATCAAGGCTGCCAAGGCCGCGAAGTAAGAGCTTCCTAAAAGCAAAAGCCTCCGCCAAACGGCGGAGGTTTTTTATGTGCTGCCCTCTTGATTTATAATGCAAGCGGTTACATAAAACGCAGCTGAAAAGGACTTTTACATGGCGGATGCCTCTAATATTTTTCGCCAGTATTCGCGGTCATTTGTGTATGCGCCAAAAGCAAAATCCGTGCGGCCGCAAGCCGTATTGTCCATTTTATACAAAGTGAGCAGGGTTCTTTTTGCATCAAATGTAGAAAAAGCACATTCTTCATTGACGCATTTGGAAATATGTGGTATTACATTGTCAATGTAAGCGGTTGCGCATATGTGTTCATTGTTTACACTGCCATAAGTTGAAGTGTTTACACAGCGTCTGACCGGATGCCGCCTGTCCATGCTAAACTGCGAACCGCCTACATAGAAATGGATTGCGGGCCCGGATAGAAGTCAGGACAACTGGTGCTATGAGTTGGTCCGCAGCTTGTTTCCCGCAAAGAGGAACTGTCCAAGGTTCCCGCAAAGCCGTGTTTTCTCTTCCGCAGTGCGGAATGGAAATAAATAATGGATGAGAAGGAGAAACGATTTATGAAGAAATCCACTAAGCGCCTGTTCGCCGCTCTGCTGGCTGCCACCAGCCTGCTGGCCCTCACCGCCTGCGGCGGCGGCAAGACCGAGGCTCCCAAGACTGACGATCCCAAGACCGAGCAGCCCGCCGAATCCTCCGGCAGCAAGGAACTCTCCGTTTACACCGCATTCCCCGAAAGCGAAGTCATCTACTATTTCAACAAGTTTGAGCAGGAAACCGGCATCAAGATCAACTATGTCCGCCTCTCCGCCGGTGAGATGCTGACCCGTGTGGAAGCTGAGAAGGACAATCCTCAGGCAACGCTGATGTTCGGCGGCTCTACCGATAACTATATCGCCGCTGTGGACAAGGGCCTGCTGGAAGCCTACCAGTCCCCCAACCTGTCCAAGACCCCCGATACTTATCTGGATCCCACCGGCACCTGGAACCCCATCTATGTGGGTTGCATCGCCTTCGCCTGCAACGCCGACTGGTTTGCCGAAAAGGGTCTGGAATATCCCACCAGCTGGGAAGACCTGCTGAAGCCCGAGTTCAAGGGTGAGATCATCATGGCCCACCCCGCCACCTCCGGCACCGCCTACACCGTTCTGGCCACGCTGGTTCAGCTCAAGGGCGACGATCAGGTCTGGGACTATCTGGAAAAGCTGAACACCAACATGAGTCAGTACACCAAGTCCGGCTCCGCCGCTCCCAATGCCGTGGCCATCGGTGAGGCCGCCATCGCCCTCACCTTCTCTCACGACGCCCTGCAGCTGACTCCCGAGGGCTATCACATTGAGCTGAGCTTCCCCACCGACGGCACCGGTTATGAGGTGGGCGCCATGGCCCTCATCAAGGGCGGCAAGGCCGACGAGCAGGAGAACGCCAAGAAGTTCATCGACTGGATGACCTCCGAGGCCGGTCAGGGCTGCTACGCCGAAAACGACTCCTTCCGCGTTCCCACCAACACCGCCGCTCCTGTGGCCGACGGTCTGGTGACGCTGGATGAGGTTCCCGTGATTGATTATGACGCCGTTTGGGCTGCCAGCGTCAAGAGCGAGTACTGCGAGCAGTTCGAGAATAAGATCGCCACCAAGCCCGAGGGCTGATCCCAATAGATTTCTGATTGATTTCCCGCAAACGGGCCTCCTCCCCCAAGGGGAGGGGGCCCGCATACCAAGACAGAGAAGGCGGAACTCCCTTGCGCAGCTTTCCCGCCGCTTTTGACACTCTCACTCAGGAGGAACGCTCATGGCAAATGCCACTACCCGCGCAAAGCGCCTCAATGAAACGAAGATGATTCTGCGCCAGCCCCTGCTGCTGATTGCCATCATCCTCTCGTTCGCGCTGTTGCTGCTGTTCGTCATCTATCCTCTGGCCAAAACGCTGATCTACAGCCTTACCGACGAGACCGGCGCGTTCTCTCTGGCCAATCTCATCACCATCCTGCAAACGCCCCGGTACGGCAAGGTCTTCGGCCGCACCATGGCGCTGGGCCTGATTGTGGCCGTCATCGCCACCTTCATCGGCTATGTCTTTGCCTATACCGTCACCCGGGTCAACGTACCGGCCAAGGGCTTTTTCAAGACCATGGCCACGCTGCCCATCCTCTCCCCGCCCTTCGTGCTGTCCCTGTCCATTATCTTCCTCTTCGGCAAGCAGGGTCTGATTTCCAAGAACCTGCTTGGCATCACCGGCAGCAGCGTATACGGCCTCAAGAGCCTGATTGTGGTTCAGGTGATGAGCTTCTTCCCCATCGCCTACCTGACCCTCTCCGGCATTCTGGCCTCCATCGACGCCTCTGTAGAGGATGCCGCCTGCAACATGGGCGCAGGCCGCTGGAAAACCTTCTGGACGGTTACCTTCCCCCTGTCCCTCCCCGGCATCATCTCCGGCGCGCTGCTGGTGTTCATCCAGTCTCTGGAGGACTTCTCCAACCCGGCTACCATCGGCGGCGACTACACCACCCTCTCCATTGAGGTCTACAACATTATCACCGGCAGCTATGATATGCGAAAGGGCTCCGTGCTGGCGCTGCTGCTGCTTCTGCCCGCAGTCATCGCGTATCTTCTCAATAAATATTGGGTCAACAAAAAGAGCTTTGTCACAGTCACCGGCAAGCCCACCCAGGCCCGGAAGCTCATTGAGGAACCCCACATCAAGTGGCCCCTGTTTGCTTTCTGCCTAATCGTTTCCGCCATCATCATTCTGTTCTACGGCACGGTGATTTTTGCCTCCTTTGTCCGCACCTGGGGCGTGGACTTCTCCCTGACGCTGGATCAGTACCGCAAGGCGCTCCAGTACGGCTGGGACAGCCTGAAAAACTCCATGACGCTGGGCCTGATCTCCGCCGTGATCGGCGGCCTGCTGGGCATGGTCATCGCCTATATCACCGCCAAGCGGAACTACTACGGCAAGCGTTTTATCGAGGTCGCCTCCGTTCTGATGTTCGCTGTTCCCGGCACCGTTCTGGGCATCAGCTACATCCTGGGCTTCAACTCCAAGCCGCTGGCCCTCACCGGCACCGGATTGATCCTGGTGATCGTATTCACCTTCCGAAATATGCCGGTAGCCATCGAGTCCGGCACCACCACCCTGCTGCAGATCGACAATTCCATTGAAGAGGCCTCTACCATTCTGGGCGCCGACACCGGCTATTCCTTCCGCCGCATTACGCTGCCCATGCTGAAAAACGCCTTCTTCTCCGGCATCGTCTACTCCTTCACCAAGGCCATTACCGCCGTCAGCGCGGTGATCTTCCTGGTCTCTCCCCGGTGGAAGCTGGTCACCAGCAACATCTACTCCCTGTTTGACCTGGCCAAATACGGTCAGGCGGCCGCCTTCGTCACCATGATGGTGGGCATCCTGCTGGTGTTCATCGGCCTGTTCAACACTGTCATTAACTTCCTGCTGGCGCCCCGTTCCAAGGTGCCCCAAGCTAAAACGAAAACGGAGGAATCAAAATGAGCCAAGAGAAGAATGAGAAGCTGGGCTTCAGCAAGAAGAGCTCCGGCGTGGTTCTGAAAGATGTGACCAAAATTTTCCAGCAGCCCGATACCGGCAAGGACTTCGTGGCTGTTGACCATATCAATCTTGAGATCAAGGACGGCGAGATGGTGACATTGCTGGGCCCCTCCGGCTGCGGCAAGACCACCACCCTGCGGATGATCTCCGGTTTTGAGTATCCCACCAGCGGCAACGTGTTCATCGGAGACCGGGACGTAGCCAAGATCCCCCCCAACAAGCGGGGCATCTCCATGGTGTTCCAGTCCTACGCCCTGTTCCCCCACCTGAACATCTGGGAGAACATCGCCTACGGTCTGCGTGTGGCCAAGATCCCTCAGGATGAGATCATCCGCCGCACCAATGACGTAGTGGAGCTGATGCAGCTCAAAGGCATGGAGAAGCGGTTCCCCAACCAGCTCTCCGGCGGCCAGCAGCAGCGTGTGGCGTTGGCCCGTGCCGTGGTCATCGAGCCTTCCGTGCTGCTGTTTGACGAACCCCTGTCCAACCTGGACGCCAAGCTCCGCGAGAGCATGCGGGATGAGCTCCGCGCCCTCCAGCAGCGGCTGGGGATCACCTCTCTGTACGTCACCCATGACCAGTCCGAGGCCATGGCCATCTCCGACAAGGTGGTCATCATGAAGGACGGCGTTATCTGCCAGCAGGGCACTCCTCAGGAGATCTACGAGCAGCCCGCCAGCCGCTTTGTGGCAAACTTCATCGGCAAGGCCAACTTCATCGACGGCATCTTCAAGGGCCGTGACGGCGAGGCCGCGCTGGTGGAGATTGGTGGAAAGACCTTCTCCATCCCCGCCCCCGGCAAGATGGAGGGTGTGGAAGTGGGCGGTGCCTGCTGCCTGACGGTCCGCCCCGAATCCTTCCTGCTTACCAAGGATGCCGGTGCTCTCCCCGGTACCGTTTCCCGTGCCACCTATTACGGCGCCAAGATCGAGTACGAGGTCATGCTGAATGAGCAGCCCATCATCGTGGAGGTCTACAACCCCCAGCTGACGGAGCGTTTCAGCGTGGGCGATGCCGTCACCATGAGCCTGATCGAGGGCTGCGTCCGGGTCCTGAAGTGATCCGATCGATAACAACGCAAGCATCATAATGATAAAAAGGACACTGGCTTGCATAACAAGCCAGTGTCCTTTTTGCTGTCATTTTGCTGTTATTTGCGATTTTCGTCGCGTTTTACAGTTTTTCCATGTGTTTTCCGGTGCCGCTTTGCTCCACCGGCAGTCCAGTCAGGCAGCGGCGCAGCATATCGTAGGCGTGGTTGGCAGCCAGATCCTGAATGCGATCCCGGCGGCGCTTGCCCAACTCCAGCTTCCGGCACCACGTCCCATCGGGGGACGCCAGACCCACATACACCAGTCCCACCGGGTTGTTACGCTCGTCCGGGTCCGGACCGGCCACGCCGGTGACGGACAGGCCAATGTCAGCTCCGGTGATCCGCCGGGCATTTTCCGCCATGGATCGGGCACATTCCTCCGACACGGCGCCGTATTGGTCCAAAAGCGTCTGGGGCACCCCCAGCACCTCTGCCTTTACGCTGGTCCAGTAGCTCACCACGCCGCCCCGATACACACTGGAGGCCCCGGACAGGGCCGTGATCCGGGCGGCTATCTGGCCGCCGGTGCAGCTTTCCGCCGTGGCGAAGGTCCAGCCCTTTTCCTTCAGGTGTGTCATGCAGACGGTTTCCAGATTAGGGATATCCACGCCGTACACCACGTCTCCCAAATAATCCGTCACCTCTTTTACCACCGGGACCAGCATGGCCTCCGCCGCCGCTGCGCTGTCCGCCTTGGCGGTAGCGCGGAGCCGGACCTCGCTGGGCTTGGCGTAGGTGGCGAGGGATGGATTTTCCATCCGGGAGATCCGCTCCCGCATCAGATCCTCCATAGGGCTTTCCCCAAGGCCGAAGGTCATAATGTCATGGGACACAATGACCTCCTTGGAAAGTCCCCGCAGATAGGGGACCGCCCAGTTTTGCAGCATGGTCCGCATTTCAAAGGGCGGACCGGGCAGCATCAGCACGTGCACCCCCTCCGCTTCAAAGGCGCAGCCGGGAGCGGTGCCCACCGGATTGTCGAAGATCACGCAATCGGCGGGAAACTCCGCCTGCTGGCGGTTATTTTCCGGCATGACCAGGTGGACGTTCCGGGCAAAATAAGTCCGAATATGCTCCAGCACATCCTCCCGCAGGACCAGCGGCTTGCCGAAGGTCTCGCAGACGGTCTGCTTGGTAAGATCGTCATAGGTGGGGCCAAGGCCGCCGGTGGTGAGGATGACGTCCGCCCGCTTCCGGGCGATGTCCAGCGCCTCCCGCAGCCGTTCCGGGTTGTCCCCTACCACGGTATGCCAGAACACATTGACGCCAACAGCAGACAGCGCCCGTGAGATCTCGCTGGCGTTGGTGTTGGTGATATTTCCAAGAAGCAGTTCCGTACCGACGGCAATGATCTCAGCGGTATGTGACATAACAGATGCCTTCTTTCCGATCCGGTCAGGGCTTTACCCGAACCCAGGTCTCGCCCTCCAGGGCCTTGGCCACCAGGCCGTCAATATTCAGAACGGACTCGGCCTGCACCACGTCCTCCAGCACCGGCCGGGTGGCGGGGTGGCGGGGGGTAAAGACTGTGCAGCAGTCCTCATAGGGCAGAATGGAGGTCTCGTAGGTGCCGATCTCCCGGGCCATGCGGATGATCTCCACCTTGTCGGTGCCGATGAGGGGCCGCAGAACGGGCATTTTCGTCACGTCCTCCGTGACACCCAGGGCCTTGATGGTCTGGCTGGCCACCTGACCCAGAGATTCGCCGGTGACCAATGCAGAGGCGTGGGACTTCCGGGCCACGGCCTCTGCCAGCCGCATCATAAACCGGCGCATGATGAGGGTAAAGTATTCCTCGGGGCACTGGCGGCGGATCTCCTCCTGAATTTCCGTGAAAGGGATGATGTGGACGATCATCCGGCCGCAGTACACCGTCAGCAGCCGGGCCAGCTCCAGCACCTTGTCCAGCGCCTGCTGGGAGGTATACGGGGGAGAAACAAAGTGCACCATTTCCAGCTCCACGCCCCGGCGGGCGATCATATAGGAGGAAACGGGGCTGTCCAGACCGCCGGAAAGCAGGCTCACCGCCCGGCCGCCCATACCGATGGGCAGACCGCCGGCGCCGGGGACAGAGGGCGTGTGGATATAGGCGTACTTCTCCCGGATCTCCACATAAACCGTAAGATCAGGATGGTGCATATCCGCTTTCACGTTGAAGAACTGCCCCAGCTCACCGCCTACATACTGGGAGATCTGGATGGAGTTCATAGGGAACTGCTTGTCCGCCCGGCGGCTCTCCACCTTGAAGGTTCTGGCCTTGGCAAATTCATCCGCCAGATAGGTCTTGGCGGTCTCCGCAATGGCGTCCATCTCCTTGGCGCAAGGGACGGCCCGGGCCACCGTCACGATGCCGAACACCTGACGGGCGGCCTTGAAGGCGGCCTCCATGTCGCAGTCCTCGGTCTGAGGCTCCACATAGATAGTGCTCTGGCGAATGTAGATCTGGAAGCTGCCGCAGGGCTTCATCCGGCGGCGGACATTGCTCACCAGCTTATCCTCAAAACTGCGGCGGTTCAGGCCCTTCAGCACCACCTCGCCCAGCTTCAAAAGCAGGATCTCGTTGTTGTTCATAATCAATCCTCCGTAAGAGTTCATAAAGCGCATATAGGATACCACATTTTTTTGTCCAGCGAAAGAGGTGGTTACGGTTTTTCCCTGTTTTTTAGGCGGAATTTCTGCCGGTTTTCTCCTCAGATTTGACGAAAGGGCCGTTGTCTGCTACAATAAGTGGGAGTTTTTCCCAAAACCGTTTGATAAAGTCCAAAAACGGATACCCTTTCCATAAGGAGGCAGATAGATGAAACGAACGATTTTGAAAAAGCTGACCGCCTGCCTGTGCCTGTGCGCGGTGCTGAGCGGGGCGCTTACCGTTCCCGCCGGGGCGGCTTCCTTTCAGGATGTGCCGTCCAACCACTGGGCGGCAACCGCCATCGACCGCTGCGCGGCTCAGGGATGGTTTCAGGGCAAGACCGCCGATACCTTCGGCGTGGGCCAGCCCATGACCCGGGCGGGCTTCGCCGTGGCACTCAGCCGTTTTTTCGGCTGGCAGAGCGGTGAGACCTACTACCGGATCTTTTCGGATGTGCCGCAGGGCGCCTGGTATGAGCCGGCCCTCCGGGCCTGCTATGAGCACGGGGCAGTCACCCGTCAGACCGGCGATTTCCGTCCCGGCGATCCCATCACCCGGGAGGAATTGGCAGTCATGCTGATCCGGGCCTTGGGCTACGGGCCCATCGCCGGCCTCGCGGAGGATGATCCGCTTCCCTTCCGGGACGTGACCACCAACAAGGGGCATATCGCTATGGCCTACGAGCTGGGTCTGGTCAGCGGTATGGGGAATGATCTGTTCGTGCCGGATCGGTACGCCACCCGGGAACAGGCTGCTGTCATGCTCAGCCGCCTGTATGACAAACTGCACCCTGCTCAGACCGCAAATGAGGTCATGGTCCTTCTCCGCTCCGGCGAGGAAGCAGAGGACCTTTCCGGATATCAGACCGTCATACTCATGGCAGGAACGCTGACCGGCGGTCAGAACCCTCGGCTGGCTTTGAGTGTCAGCAATACGCAGAAACAGGTCATGGAAACAGCAACCGCCTCCGGCCAGACGGTCCTGCTGGGTATTTCCGGTCAGTCCGGCGTTCTGAAGAGCACCGCCGCCGCAGCCACGGCAGTTGCCGAAGCATTGACCGACAGCAGCTATGACGGCGTTTATCTGAACATCACCCCGTCCGCTGAAAATGGCGACGCCCTGGCTGCCTTCGTACAGGCGCTCCGGGCCGCTGTGCCGGAGAAAAAGCTGTATGTGGCGGCAAGCGCCCCGGCCCGCAGGGAAGCAATTCCGGACTATCAGGCCCTCGGAAAGGCCGCGGACCGGATCGTGCTGCAGGTGTCCGGACATGAGGACACGGACGGCGCTGTTCCCGTATATGCCATGGAGCCTTTGGAGACCGTCTACTACGCGCTCAGCGCTCTGAATGACCAAATCCCCGGTGAGAAGCTCGCCCTGCTTTTGACGGCGGAGGGCCACGGCCGGAAGGGTACCGGAAAACCCACCGCCTTCAACGGAGACGCTGTGGCCGCACTGGAAGCCAAAGGCCGCACCTACTATTCTGACCGCTACGCCTGCGCCTATCTGGAGACAAAGGATACGGTGGTCTGGTATCTCAGCGAAAAGGCTCTGGAAGCCCGCCAGCAGCTGCTGCGCTGCTTCGGCGTATCCTCCTGCTGTCTCTCCACCCCCAACGGTACTTTACACGCCCAAGAAAGCTGAGCTTTCAAATCCGGACAGCAAAAACCGCCTTGCTGAAAAGCAAGGCGGTTTTCTTTTATTCAATTACAGGTACTTCCGCATACCATCGGTAGCAGTTTCCACGTCGCCGCTGATGGTGACGGTGAACTTGATGTTGTTCCGCTCGCCGAATGTATCCAGCCAGTTGAGGAACTTCTCCGTCTCCGCATCCACATCGGCGCCCACAGTCTTGCACAGGTTGTCAATAAACACCTGAGAAATGTCATAGTTGCCGGCATACAGACCGCTGATGAAGCCACGGAATACCTCATAGCTGTGCAGATTGTATTCCTGCGCGTCGATCAGGCGGATGTTGTAGTGAATATTGTAGGACATGTCACGCTTCGGCTCAATGCAGACCACATTGCCGGCCTCATCCTTCGCGGCAGCGTTGATGAGTTCGATGAGCTGCTTGGTTTTGCCGGAACCCTTGACGCCCATAATCAGTCTAACCATAATAGATCACTCCTGTCATAGTTCGTCTCCGTAATTAACGGGACCTTTCGTAGTCATAGCATACCATAAAGAATGGAAAAAGACAATCCCAAAAAGTAACTTCAAAATTTGTTTATAAACACGGCAGAGCAATGTATGCTCTGCCGTGTTTTTTTGCATATTCCGCTTTTCGTATTCCGCTTTCCTCAATGCTTTTCGGTCAGCTTGGCTTCCAGCTCCGCCTTACGATCCTCGTAGCCGGGCTTGCCGAGGAGGGCAAACATATTCTTCTTATACGCCTCCACGCCGGGCTGGTCGAAGGGATTCACATCCAGCAGATAGCCGGACAAGCCGCAGGCATACTCAAAGAAGTAGATGAGCTGGCCCAGCTCACGGGGGCCCTTACCGCCCACATTCACAATGACGTTGGGTACGCCGCCCTGACTGTGAGCCAAGAGCGTTCCCTCCGTGGCCCGGTCCCGGATGTGGTCCATAGACGCACCCGCAAGGAAGTTCAGCCCGTCGCCGTCCGTCTCGTCCCGAGGAACGGCCAACTGCCGGTCGGAGGCGCCCAGCCGCACGATCGTCTCAAAGAGGATGCGGCGGCCCTCCTGAATATACTGACCCATGGAGTGCAGGTCCGCGGTAAACTCCACACTGGCGGGGAACAGGCCCTTGCCGTCCTTTCCCTCGCTCTCGCCGTAGAGCTGCTTCCACCACTCCGTCATAAACCGGAAGGTCGGATCGTAGCAGCCCAGAATTTCAATGGCGTACCCGGCCCGGTACAGCTCATACCGCAGGGCGGCATACTGCCACGCGGGACTATCGTAGGAGCCGTCGGCACAGACGTTCATCATCTCAGCCGCGCCCTCCATCAGGGCCTCCACATCTACACCGGTAACGGCGATGGGCAGCAGGCCCACGGCGGTGAGGACGGAATACCGTCCGCCGATGTCGTCCGGTACCACGAAGGTCTCCCAGCCCTCGGCGTCCGCCAGAGATTTCAGCGCACCCCGGGCCTTATCGGTGGTGGCGTAGATGCGCTTGCCGGCTTCCTCCTTGCCGTATTTCTCCTCCAGCAACTCCCGGAAGAAACGGAAGGCCACGGCAGGCTCCGTGGTGGTACCGGATTTGGAGATGATATTCACGGAGAAATCCACATCCCGCACCAGATCCAGTACCTCGCTCAGTGCGTCGCCGGAGAGACCGTTGCCCACAAAGTACACGTTGGGCGTCTCTTTCTTTTTCAGGTTATAATTGGGAGAACACAGGCAGTCGATCACGCCGCGGGCTCCCAGATAGCTGCCGCCGATGCCGATGACCACCAATGCCTGAGAATCGCTTTGGATCTTCTTAGCGGCAGTCCGGATCCGGGTAAATTCCTCCCGGTCATACGCCTGAGGCAGATGCACCCAACCGGTAAATTCTCCGCCCAGACCGGTGCCGGTCTGAAGTTTTTCATGGGCTTTTTTCAAACGGGGCAGCAGTGCCTCCTTGTAAGGCTTCGGTAAAAATGTATGCAGATCAAACAACTGAACATCCAGCATGTGATTCACCCTCATGTATCAAATTTCAGCCAGAGGGCACATTTTCCCTCTGTTTGTCCAGTATAGCATTTTTTCCGGGGTACGGCAAGAGAAAAAGGGCGGTGCGAGATCCGTTCACTCAGCCAAACAAGCGATCCGCAGTACCCGCGGCAGCATTTGGAGGAAGGTGATCCGGGGGACTTCCTCCCCGGCCAGCAAGGGCAGTTCTGCCAAAACCTCCTCCCCGGAAGTGACGGTCAGCGTTCCCAGCCGGTCCCCCACCGCCACCGGGGCCTGCACGGAGGATTCCAGCGTCACGGACTGGCCCAGTTCCCCCGTCCGGGCCTTTTCCAGCAGCAGCTGATTTTCTTCCCCAAGAATTGGCTGGACCGTAGCCTGCGTCCCTAACTTCACCGGCACCGGCGGCAGCGGTTCGTCGGGGATAACGGTTTTCAGGGCGTAGGAGGCAAAGCCGTAATTCAACAGCGTCTGCGCGTCCGCAAACCGATCCGGAGAGGTCTTTCCCTTGAGAATAACAGCGATCAGCTCCATGCCGTCCCGCTCCGCCGTGGCGGAGATACAGTACCCGGCAGCGCTGGTGGAGCCGGTCTTCAATCCAGTGGTACCATCATAAAATCGCACCAGCTTGTTGGTATTGACCAACGAGGACGCCCCATCCCGGAGAGTGTCCATCCAGACTGTTGTATATGTTCGGATATCCGGATGATGCAGCATCAGCTCCCGGCTCATCAAAGCAATGTCGTAGGCAGAGGTGACGTGACCCTCCGCCGGCAGACCGCAGGCGTTTTTGAAAGTAGTGTCGTTCATCCCCAGCTCCGCTGCCCGCCGGTTCATCCGCTCCACGAAGGCTTCCTCGCTGCCGGCCAGATGCTCTGCCAGCGCCACGGCGCAGTCATTGGCGGATACCACGCACACGGCCTTCAGCATCTCGTCCACGGTCAGCCGTTCCCCCTCCTTCAGCCAAATCTGACTGCCGCCCATGGAGCAGGCGTGAGGTGAGGCGGTAACGGTGTCCTCATAGCGCAGTGTCCCGCCGTCAATAGCCTCCATGGTCAGCAGCAGCGTCATAATCTTGGTGACGCTGGCCGGCTCCAGCTTTTCGTGTTCGTTTTTGGCGAACAGCACGGTCCCTGTCTCCTTTTCCATCAGCACTGCCGAGGGAGCGGACACCTCCACAGCCCGGGCGCTGACGCTCAGCAGCAATACGGCGCCCATCAGCGCCAGGATTTTTTTCATGATGACCTCCCCTTTCTGATCGGTGCATTATATGAGTGTGCAAAGGCGTTCATGCCGCCGTCATTTGACCCCCGGAGATCCTTCTAACTTTTTCAGAAGACCCGCCATTTTTCGTGTTGCAAAATAAAGAAAGGTCTGCTATAATACAATACGTTCCTGCGGCTGTAGTTCATCGGTAGAACGGCAGCTTCCCAAGCTGCATAGGTGGGTTCGACTCCCATCAGCCGCTCCAGATTGAAATGCCGTGGCATTTCGCGGCATTTCAATTTTCTTTCCTTATTTTAAAGTTTCCTCTTGACAAGTTCCCCGGGAGTATGGTATCCTAATATTTGCCGATAAGCTGCCGGTGTGGTGGAATGGTAGACACAGGAGACTTAAAATCTCC
>UMHI01014960.1_pt1 | contig 12728 bp, 10 predicted proteins | sample 1965481 | NCBI WGS metagenome assembly UMHI01 (sample SAMEA4836093, study PRJEB28245) | human gut metagenome | biome: gut microbiome; material: fecal sample | place: Denmark | collected 2008 | reverse complement strand
ATTTTTATTTTATAAATTTATATTTTCTTTTTATATATTTTATTGACAGAAATGGGGCTGATATGTATACTGAAAATAGTTTCCTAATGAACTAAATATGTGATATATGCTATGGAAAGGATAATTATGGATGCATATGACCTGATAACATCTGGTGTGCAGCTTAGAAAGCTGATAACAAAGTATGTTGAACCTATTATGAAGGAATACGGATTAAGACCTGTAGAACTTGATATACTGGAGTTTATAACAAGAGAGAACTTAACTACAGCCAAGGAGATTATGCTAAGAAGACACATATCCAAGTCACATATATCCAAGTCATTAGATCACCTGTTAGAAAAGGGACTTATAAGAATGACGGAGGATAAAAAGGACCACAGGATTATGCGTATTGAGCTTACTGCTGAGTCATATGAAGTGATAAACAGAGTGAATTCTGTTTATGAGGAATGCAGGAATATTTTACTGGAGGGGATATCAGATAAGGAACTGAATATATTTAGAAAAGTTATTCATAAAATGAATAACAATGTTGATGGAAAACTGAAGTAACTTGTGTCGATAATGCCTACAGGCGATGGCATTACTGACAGGGAGAAGTATTAGCGTGAAAAGAGAATTTTTCACATGCGGGCTTTGTGTATGTGCGCACTTGACACAAACCCGTTATGCGCAAAAAAGTGGGCAGAAAAGAGGAGTATTATGGAAAGGTGGAACTTAACAATGGAGAACATTAATGATTATGCTAAGAAACAGTCAGATATGTGTGTGGAGAATGACAGTATACCTAAGGCTTTGTATGCAGATTATGGCGTTAAGAAGGGCTTAAGAGATGAGAATGGCCAGGGGGTTCTTACAGGACTTACTAATATATCAAGTGTAAGGGCTTTTGATATAGTTGATGGTGAGAAAGTACCATGTGATGGTGAGCTTTTATACAGAGGTTATGATGTTACACAGTTAGTGAAGGGTGCCGGCGATAAGAGGTTCATATTTGAGGAAGCAGCATATCTGTTATTGTTTGGTGAGCTTCCTGATGCAGCACAGCTTGAAGAATTCAGACATATAATAGCTAATTGTATGGAGCTTCCAACTAACTTTACAAGAGATGTTATCATGAAAGCACCTACATCAGACATTATGAATTCTATGACAAGAAGTATTCTCACACTTGCATCATATGATGATAAGAAGGATGACTTAAGCATTGAAAATGTATTAAGACAGAGTATACAGCTTATAAGCACATTTCCAATGTTAGCGGTGTACGGATATCATGCATACAATCACTATGAAAGAGATGACAGTATGTATATACACAGACCTGATAAGGAGCTTTCACTTGCAGAGAACTTCCTTAGGATGTTAAGACCTGATATGAAGTATACACCACTTGAAACACACGTACTTGATATAGCACTTCTTCTTCATATGGAGCATGGTGGTGGTAATAACTCATCATTTACAACAAGAGTAGTTACATCCTCAGGTTCAGATACATATTCTGCAATAGCTGCTGCTATGTCTTCACTTAAGGGAAGAAAGCACGGCGGAGCCAACCTTATGGTTATGAATATGATGGATGATATAAGGGCGCATATAAAAGATTACCACGATGAAGAAGAGATAGAGCATTATCTTGATAAAATTCTCAATAAAGAAGCATTTGATAAGAAGGGACTTGTATATGGCATGGGTCATGCCGTATATTCACTGTCTGACCCAAGAGAAAGAGTATTCAAGGCATTCGTTGAACAGCTTGCAGAGGCTAAGGGCAAGACAGAGGATATGGCACTTTACAATAATATAGAAAAGATAGCACCTATGCTTATTGCAAAGGAGAGAAAGATATTCAAGGGTGTAAGTCCTAATGTGGATTTTTATAGTGGTTTTGTATATGATATGCTCGATATTCCAAGAGAACTTTATACACCATTGTTTGCGATAGCAAGAATAGTAGGCTGGAGTGCTCATAGAATAGAAGAACTTGTCACAACAGACAAGATTATACGTCCGGCTTATAAGAGTCTTGTTACAAAGAGAGATTACATTGACCGACTTCACAGAGATTAAGCGGCTGCGAGGCAGGACGAAAAAGCGTAGGCTCGTGAGTGCAGAATAAAGAATTAAGGCGGTTTATAAGGAAAGGAAGTGTGAAGCATGGAGAGAGAAGAAAGAGCGTTTCCGTCATCAAGCGGATTGTGCAGTATCCATACAATTATATGGTATCCTGACAGCAGCATATATAAGCAACCTGTGGGCGTTATCCAGATAGCACATGGTATGATAGACCACATAGAAAGATTTGAGGAGATGGCAGAGTATTTTGCTGATAAAGGTTTTGTGGTTGCAGGTAATGACCACTTAGGACATGGTGAGTCAGTAAACAGCGAGGATGATTATGGCTACTTTGCCAAGGGAAGCCACGGGGCAGATTATCTTATAAAGGATATGCACAGACTTACACGCATTATGAAGAAAATGTATAAGGATATACCATATATTCTTATAGGTCACAGCATGGGTTCTTTTATGGCAAGAAAGTATGCGTGTGTATATGGTGATGAGCTTGACGGGGTTATATTCCTTGGAACTGGTAATCAGTCAAAAGCATTAGTTAATACGGGGCTTGGTCTTTCGTATATAGCCAGATGTGTGCGCGGTGAGCGATACAGAAGCAAAGTCCTTAATAAGATGATGTTCGGGGCTTACAACAGCCATATCAAGGATAACAGGACAGATAACGACTGGCTTACAAAGGATACCAGGATAGTTGATGCTTATGTAAATGACCCTAAGTGTTCATATGCATTTACAGCCAATGGATATATAGGCTTCTTTAATGTCATAAAGTATGATATTAATGAGAAAAATATAGCAAAAACACCAGCAGACCTGCCGGTTCTATTCGCTTCCGGAGAGGAAGACCCAGTAGGGAATTATGGAAAGGCAGTCAAAAAGATATTTAAGCTTTATACGAAGTATGTGGATAATGTTGAACTCAGATTATATGAGGATGACAGACACGAGCTTCACAGCGAAACTAACAGGCAGGAAGTGTTTGATGACCTGTTAGAATGGATAAAATCTAATGTATGTAGTTTTTAAAACTACATAGCATATTATATAGGCTACATTTTGTAATATTAACACCACTTACTGTTGACAAACGATTAACATAGGGGTACAATACTACAAATTGTAGCTTATTTATATATTATGATACCAGGGTCAAAAGGTCTAAACCCACATGAGCTTGCTCATAGGTGGGTGAATGACCTTGGGACCCGCCCCAATATGAGCATAAAAGTGGGATGATAGTCCCACGATATGCGAATATTGGGTAGTATTGTGGGAGTGCGTAGCACGGAACAATCCGTAGGGTATCATAGTTGGGGGCTTTTGCCCCCAACATCATATAAAAATATAGGAGTGTGATAATGTCAGATAACAGACAGCGGCATTCTGATAAGATAATATATTACAGTTCCTATTCACAGGATGTCGTAAAGAGCAGTAATCAGAATTACAGGCTTAAAAATGATTATAAGTGGATTAATAATAACATATTTCATAAGACAGGTGCATATATCATATATGGGATTGCTATAGTGGCAGGGTATATCGGCTGTAAGCTGTTCTTTGGATTAAGCTATAAGAATAAGAAAGTATTAAAAGAGTGCAGGGATAAAGGATATTTCATATATGCCAACCATACACAGCCTGTCGGTGATGTTGTCATTCCGGCGTTAGGCTGTATAGGCAGGAGATTGTACGTTATAGTAAGTCAGGCAAATTATGGTATTCCTGTCATAGGAAAGCTTTTATCAATGCTTGGTGCGCTTCCTGTTCCTGACTCGATAAGCGAATATAAGAAGTTCAGTAAGGCATATAAGAAACGTATATCAGACGGACATCCTGTTGTTATATATCCGGAGGCGCATGTGTGGCCGTACTACACAGGTATAAGACCTTTTGAAAAGACGTCCTTCCGCTTTCCAGCAGAGCTTAAAGCACCGGTGTATGTTATGACAACAACTTACACAAGAAGGCGTTTCTTTGGTGTAGTTACTAAAAGACCTAAGCTTACAGTGTATGTGGATGGTCCCTATTATACAGACAGCGAACTTTCCATAAAGGAAAATCAGCAGCAGCTTCACGATAAGGTCGAAGCTGCCATGAATATGTATAGTAAAAAAAGTGATTATGAGTACATACATTATGAATATGCAGGTCAGGATACAGATAACAGAGGATAAGGCATTATTACAATATTATTGATGTTTAAGGCTCTGTTAAGACAGTATCATAGATGGATAAGACATTTATAATAATTATGGGAGATATGTAATATAATGAATATATTATTTTGTGGCGACAGAAATGTACAGGATGGGCTGCTTATCGCTGTTCTTTCTTTATTAGAGAATACGCAGGAACATCTTGATATATATGTCCTTACACTTGATATGTCTATGAATGGCAGGATATATAGTCCGATAGAGCAGACATTTGTGGACTATCTGAATGAAACAGTTTCAGCACAGTATGACGACAGGTTATACACTAAGCTGATAGATACAACAGACCTTTTTAAAGATGAAACACCGGATGCGAACCTTTCAACAAGATTTACACCATGTTGTATGTTAAGGCTGTTTGCGGATAAGATAGATGAAATTCCGGACAGAATTCTTTATCTTGACACCGATGTGATATGCCGCAGGGATTTTGGCGATTTTTACTACCAGAACATGGATGGTGTTGAGATAGCAGGTGTGCTTGATTATTATGGAAGCTGGTTTTTCAGAAAAAATATATTTAAAAGGGATTATCTTAACTCAGGAGTTCTTCTTATGAATATGTGTGAGTTAAGAAAGACAGGACTTCTTAGCAGCTGCCGTCATATGTGTACGACAAAGCAGATGTTTATGCCTGACCAGTCGGCATTAAATAAGCTGTCGGTGTCAAAGCGCATATGTGAAAGAAAGTATAACGACCAGAGAAGACTGCACAGTGATACAGTGTTCCAGCACTTTACAACACATTTTAGGTTCTTCCCGTATGTGAGGACAGAAAATGTAAAGCCGTGGCAGACAGAAGAAGTTACAACAATACTTCATATACCTGAGTCAGAGTATGGAGCGCTTTTTGCAAAGTACTATGATATTAAGGAGAGTATGAAAAGCGCGGGGCAGGCGGAGGCAGACATTTGACCCTGAAATTATAATTGAATATATGCTCATCGGAGCAGTCAGAAAAGGAGATTAAAAATGTACAAGAAACAGGAATTAATACCTATATTTTTCACAATCGATGACGGATACGCACCATATCTTCATGTTGCACTTATATCACTTATTAAAAATGCATCAAAAGACAGAAGATATAAGATAATAGTTGTGTATCAGGAGCTTAATGAGGAAAACAGGAATAATCTTGCAAAGCTTGTTGAGGATTATCCTAACTTTGAGATGGAATTTAAGTTTATGAAGCAGAGCCTTGATATGATAACAGACCGAATTGAGAACAGGCTTCGTTCTGACTACTTTACTATGACTATATATTTCAGAATATTTATTCCAGATATGTATCCTGAGTATGATAAGGCTATATATATCGACAGTGATATAATAGTTCCAGGAGATATATCAGAATTATATGATACAGATATGCACGATAACCTGATTGGTGTTGTGACAGATGGTTCAGTCAATGATGTACCTGAGCTTCAGAGATATATGACAGAGTCACTTGGGCTTAAGCTTGGTGATTATTTTAACTCAGGTATGCTTCTTATGAATATGAAGGAACTTAGAAATGTACATCTTGCAGAGCATTTTCTGTACCTTCTTAACAAGTACCACTTTGACTGTGTTGCACCTGACCAGGATTACCTTAATTCTATGTGCTATGGAAAGATAGAATATCTTGATTCATGTTGGGATGCCATGCCAAACAGAAATAAACCAGAGATAGAGAATCCAAAGATTATCCACTACAATCTTTTCGATAAGCCATGGTGCTATGATGATATCCAGTATCAGGATTATTTCTGGGAATATGCAAAGCAGTCTGTATATTATGATAAGATAAAGGCGTATAAGGCAGCTTATACAGACAAGCAGAAGGAAGATGACCATGCACATCTTCTTGACCTTTTCAGGAGAGCAGGAACTAATGCGGATACTGAAGTAACATTTAGAAAAGTACTTGAAAGTGGTGAAAAGGTAAGATTATGATTATTGGTGGCAGCAAAAAAGAGGTTATTAAGAATATCAAGGATGCAGCCGACAGCGGACATTTTAACGATAAAGTTGAAATCGGCGACCCTGAGCTTAACAATATAGAGCGGAAAAGACTGTTAGGAAAGTATGTAAAGCAGCGTAATGAAATTCCTTATCACTACCGCAACTGGCTTGCAAGACGTATGGTTGATGTTGCAACACTTGGTGCTAATGCAACGACAAAGATTGTTGGAATTAAGAAGATAAGACACATAAAGACAGGTGCGATAATAACAAGTAATCATTTTAATCCGGTTGATACAACGATTGTGCGCCATGGCATAAAGCGTGCCGGAAGGTATAGAATGTTTATAGTAAGTCAGGATACGAACTTTGCGATGAAAGGAATTCTGGGCTTCCTTATGAGATATGCTGATGAAATTCCTATAAGCAAAGATAAGGATTATATGAACAGGCATTTTTACAGAACGCTTAACAATCTTTTAGTTAATAAGAAAGAGTATATTCTTATATATCCTGAGCAGGAAATGTGGTTTAATTATAGAAAGCCAAGACCACCTAAGCGTGGTGCATACCTGTATGCTGCAAAGTTTAATGTTCCGATAATATCATGCTTTGTTGAGATGAAGGACATGAAAAAGGATGATACGGAAGAGTTCAAGAAAGTAAGATACATACTTCACATATTAGACCCAATATATCCTGACCCGGAAAAAAGCGAAAGAGATAACAGCTTTGAGATGATGAAAAAGGACTATAAGCAGAAAAAGGAAGCATATGAAAAGGCGTATGGAAAGCCACTTGAATATGCGTTTGAACCATCTGACATAGCAGGCTGGAAGTGCGGGGAACCGGATTGATATAAGGGATATTTATTTGTGACATACTTATTCATATAGCAGACGATTTTCAAAGAAAGCTTAGTAGTGTATTATATTTATGAGAATGGCTGGAATGAAGCTGGTATTAAATATGTTCAGAAATCTGACTGTTAATGATAGTGGTTATAGAACAATATAAAATAATGCAAAATTATAAAGAGGACATGTCATCTGGCGTAGCTGCCGGATGGGATGTCCTTTTATTGACATTATTAAAGTATATATAAAAATGATTAAGTGATTAAAGAAAACATAATTTTTGTAAATGAGAAAATATCTCCGATAAAAAAATAAAATTTCCCCTTGCAATATACCCCAAGGGGGTATATATTATGTGTATGAATAATAATAGCTATTATAAAAGATGTGCTTATGTACATATATGGTTATATGCCGGGTGCAGGATATGGAGGCAGGTATGGCAGAAGAAAAAATGTGTTGTTGTGGGAAGAAAAAGGAGCGTACAGATTCAGAGAAAAAGCTTCTTTTAAACAGACTAAAGAGAATTGAAGGTCAGATAAGAGGCATATATGGTATGGTTGAAAATGATGCCTACTGTATAGATATACTTAATCAGGCACATGCAGCCAATGCCGCATTGACAGCATTTGATAAGGCACTGTTAGCTAATCATATAAAAACATGTGTTGTTGATGATATTAAAAATGGTGATGATGAGGTAGTTGATGAGCTTGTTATGACCCTTCAGAAGTTTATGAAGTAATATTTTATAATGTAAGGTTAAAATGTCAAAAAGCCGTTCGTGTTTGCACGATAAGATTTTTGAATTTATGACCCGCCTGACACCAAAAACGTAATAAAAAGTTGTGAGTACTGCTTTTTATGTAAGTCAGAGGTGTTAGAGGATTACAGAAAAGAGGTATGAATATGGGAACAGCGGTTATATTAGTAGTACTTGTGATAGTAGTTATATTTGCAGTAAAAAGTGGTATACAGCATGGTAAGGGCGAAGGCGGCTGCTGCGGTGGCGGCGGTTCTATCAAGGAGGACAAGAAGGTGCTTACAGGCGATATTATTGCAACAAAGATAGTAACTATAGACGGTATGCACTGTGAGAACTGCAAGAACAGTATTGAACACCAGATAAACAGGATAGATGGAGCTTCATGCGAAGTTAATCTTAAAAAGAAAATTGCCACTATACAGATGGATAAGCCAGTTGATAATGATACAATCAGAAGAACTATAGAAAGACTGGACTTTAAGGTGGTAGATATAAAGAACGCATAAAAAGAAAGGAAACAGACGTGAAACAATATAATGTTACAGGAATGACATGTGCAGCATGCCAGGCAAGAGTCGAAAAGGCAGTGTCAAAGGTAGATGGTGTTACAAGCTGTTCAGTAAGTCTGCTTACCAATTCTATGGGAGTGGAAGGAACTGTATCAGATACCGCAGTAATAAAGGCAGTTGTGGATGCCGGTTACGGTGCATCTGCAAAGGATAGCGGAAGTAAAGCATCTAATGGCAGTGGTGGTAATTCTGTTATATCAGGGCTTGAGGAGTCACTTAAGGACACTACCACACCATTGTTAGCTAAAAGACTTGTGTCATCATTAGTATTTTTACTTATACTTATGTACTTTAGTATGGGACATATGATGTGGGGATGGCCGCTTCCAAAGGTATTAGAAAACAATCACGTAGCCATGGGACTTATCCAGATGCTGCTTACAATAATAATTATGGTTATAAATCAGAGATTTTTCATAAGCGGTATGAAAAGTGCCCTGCACGGCTCACCGAATATGGATACACTTGTTGCGCTTGGTTCAGGAGCAGCATTTGTATACAGCACATATGCATTATTTGCGATGACAGATGCACAGATGCGTATGGATATGGACGGAGTTATGCACTATATGCATGAGTTCTACTTTGAGTCGGCAGCTATGATACTTACTCTTATAACTATAGGAAAAATGCTTGAAGCACATTCAAAGGGTAAGACAACCGATGCACTGAAAAGTCTTATGAAGCTTGCTGCAACAACAGCAACAGTAGTAATAGATGGTGAGGAAAAGCAGGTTCCTGTTGAGCAGGTATCAAAGGGCGATATATTTGTAGTTAAGCCAGGTGAAAATATACCTGTAGATGGCGAAGTCTTGGAAGGAAGCAGCGCTGTCAATGAGTCAGCACTTACAGGTGAGAGCATACCAGTTGATAAGACTGTTGGAGATACAGTATCAGCGGCAACTCTTAATACTTCAGGTTATCTTAAGTGTCAGGCTACAAGAGTTGGTGAGGATACAACACTTTCACAGATAATCCAGATGGTAAGTGATGCAGCGGCAACCAAAGCACCTATTGCAAAGATAGCAGATAAAGTGTCAGGTGTGTTTGTACCAGCAGTTATAGCGATTGCATTTGCAACTATAGTAATATGGCTTATCGCAGGACAGAGTGTCGGTTTTGCACTGGCAAGAGGAATATCAGTACTTGTAATAAGCTGCCCTTGTGCACTCGGACTTGCAACACCAGTTGCCATTATGGTTGGTAATGGTGTCGGTGCTAAGAATGGTATTATGTTTAAGACTGCAATATCGCTTGAACAGACTGGAAAAATGCAGATTGTAGCTCTTGATAAGACTGGTACGATAACAGCAGGTGAGCCTGTTGTGACAGACATATATCCGGCAGCAGGGGTATCAGACAAAAGTCTTGTTTCTATTGCCAAGATATTAGAAGCAAGAAGTGAGCATCCTCTTGCAAAGGCTATTGTTAATTATGCAGATGCTGATGGTCCAGAGGCAGGAATTAAGCAGGTAAAAGCAGGAAATCAGTCTTCAACAGGAAATCAGGCTGATAATCAGATAGCAGATATTACAGGAAAATTACAGCAGAAAGATACAACAGATTATGCTTCAATCATTACAATAACTGACTCAAAAGCAGTTGCTGGAAATGGACTTTTCGGACAGGCTGTATATAATACTGATATACCTGAGGAGGGTATTAAGGCTTCCGATGAGCTTAAGATATATGGTGGTAATGCACGATATATAAGTGAGATAACTGATATTTCGTCAGATATGATAAATGTATCAGAACATTTGTCAGAAAATGGAAAGACACCTATGTTTTTTGCTACTGATAAGGAGTTCTTAGGAATAATTGCGGTAGCAGATACAATAAAGGCGGACAGTCCGGAGGCTATTAAGCAGCTTAAAGACATGGGACTTTATGTTGTTATGATAACAGGTGATAATGAGAAGAGCGCCAATGCAATAGGTAAAATAGCAGGAGTTGATGAGGTAGTAGCCGGAGTACTTCCAGACGGAAAGGAAAAGGAGATACGCCGACTTAAGGAAAAGGGCAAGGTTATTATGGTCGGCGATGGTATCAATGATGCACCTGCACTTACAGCTGCTGATATCGGTATAGCGATAGGAGCTGGTACAGATGTAGCTATAGATGCCGCAGATGTTGTGCTTATGAAGAGCAGGTTAAGTGATGTGGCAGCAGCTATAAGGCTTAGTCACAGAACTATAAGGAATATACATGAAAATCTTTTCTGGGCGTTTATATACAATATTGTAGGAATACCACTTGCCGCAGGAGCATGGATACATCTTCTTGGATGGCAGATGAACCCTATGTTTGGAGCAGCAGCGATGAGCCTTTCAAGCTTCTGTGTAGTAACTAATGCATTAAGGCTTAATCTTATGAAGGTGTATGATACATCAAGAGATGCAAGGTATAAAAGGATAGCGTTAAGAAAAGGTCTTGTGGTATCTGCAGGTTCAAGTGACAGAAGTGAAGTTAATGCGGGTGCTGGTGATGGCAGAGTTGATGTTAATAGCAATGCAGGTATTAGTAACAGAGCTGAAGTTAATGGTAATAGTGGTGTCATTGACACCAATGTTATAGCCGGTAATACTGGTAAAGATAATATATCTAGTAATAAAGAAAAGAAAGAGGTAATTATTATGACAAAGACAATGAATATTGAAGGTATGATGTGCGGACACTGCGAGGCAAGAGTTAAGAAGGCTTTAGAGGCAGTTGAAGGTGTAAGTGAAGCAGTAGTAAGCCACGAAAATGGAACAGCAGTTGTTACACTTACAGCAGAGGTTGCAGATGATGTTCTTAAAAATGCGGTTGAGGAGCAGGATTATAAGGTTACTGGAATTAATGCATAAGTGATGTTTGATTCAAGTTATTAACAAACGGACGACATAATAAAGCTACACACAGCTGTGCATACATCAACAATGCCAGAAGCTTCAAGTGCATTTTATGATGTATTACCAGTTGTGTGTAGCTTTATCCAGTGTTCACTATAAATCTTCCAGACCACAATAATTCACGATAATTAAAAATTTAACAAATTCCTCCATAAAGTACTTTAATCTTAAAATTTATATGTTATACTATGTAAGATGATAAATATTATACGATATATATAATAATTACAGAATACCAATTAATAAAAGAAATACCAACAGGAGGAAAGTAATATGTTATCAACAGATGCTAATATATTAAAGATAAAGCATGAAATATTATATCAGGTTGCAAAGCTTGCATTTGAGGGAAAGCTTGAGGAGAAGAAGGAAGCCCTTCCTTATGAACTTCTTCCGGGACCACAGGCTAAGTACAGATGCTGTGTATATAAGGAAAGAGAAGTAGTAAGACAGAGAATAAGACTTGCAGAGGGAAAGTGTCCATCAGAAACGCCTAAGACAGGTAAAGATAATGTTGTACAGGTAATTGAAGCGGCATGTGCCGATTGTCCACTTTCACATTACATAGTAACTGATAACTGTAGAAAATGTATGGCTAAAGCCTGTCAGCAGGCATGTAAGTTCGGAGCTGTGTCAATGGGACGTGACAGAGCTTATATCGACCCTGATAAGTGTAAGGAGTGTGGTCAGTGCGCTAAGGCCTGTCCATATAATGCCATAGCTGACCTTATAAGACCATGTAAGAAGATATGTCCGGTTGGTGCCATAACTATGGACGAGAATGGAATTTGTGAGATAGATGACAGCAAATGTATTAAGTGTGGTCAGTGTATACACGCCTGTCCATTCGGTGCTATCGGCTCAAAGACAGATATAGTTGATGTCATTAAGGATATGAGGGCTGGTAAGAAAGTTGTTGCCATGGTAGCACCGGCTATTGAAGGCTCATTTGGTGCTGATATTACTATGGATAGTATAAGAACAGCATGTAAGAAGATTGGTTTTGATGATATGTATGAAGTAGCCATTGGCGGCGACCTTACAGCAGGCGCAGAGGCTAAGGAGTGGCTTGAAGCTAATGCAGAGGGAAAAAAGATGACTACATCATGCTGTCCAGCATTTGTCAATATGATAAAGAAGCATTATCCAGAACTTGTAGATAACATTTCAACAACAGTATCTCCTATGTGCGCTGTTTCAAGAATGCTAAAAGCTAAGGAACCAGATATTGTTACAGTATTTGTTGGACCATGTATTGCAAAGAAGGATGAGAGAAGAGATACTTCTATAGAAGGAAATGCAGATTATGTTCTTACAGTAGGTGAGTTCAGGGCAATGCTCAGGGCAAAGGGTGTTAAGATAGAGCCAGAAGCCAATGCAAACCAGCA
>UMHI01072724.1_pt1 | contig 12736 bp, 16 predicted proteins | sample 1965481 | NCBI WGS metagenome assembly UMHI01 (sample SAMEA4836093, study PRJEB28245) | human gut metagenome | biome: gut microbiome; material: fecal sample | place: Denmark | collected 2008 | reverse complement strand
CCACTATAGACAATTTGCGACAATTTCTTTCCCACTTTAACGTGGTAAAGTGTTAACGTGGTACAGTGGTAACGCATTAGTGCTTTACTGTATTAACGTTGCGTTGCGTTGGTGCGGTGTGGTGCTAATGGAGTGCAGTTGGTGTAAATTGAATATCATAAAAATATATTGTAGTTTTTTAAAGTTTTTTGTTGACATTTTCCGTGTATGGTGTATAATATAATTGTAGCAAGGGAATAGAGTTAGAAAGGATATAGGTGTTGAATATGAAGTTTGAAGCAGGAAAAGAATATAAAACAATTAAAAAGAATATGGAAGTCGGTGTTAGAACTTTTAAAGTGAAAAGAGTGTCACATAAAAATATGGCGGTTGAAGTTACAGGTGCAATTAACGGAATTTTTAGAATGACAACTGATTTTAATGGTGACGAATATATTTGCTTAGGTTTAGATGATAGAAATTATTGTAACCCATGTGCAAAAGATGTCCTATAATAACGTTCGACATCGAATATAAAGAGAGGTGATAAAATGACAGTAGAGGATATATACAGAGTTTTAGAAGATGATGAAGAGGTTATTATTGGGGAAAATTCGCCTTATGGTTTGATAACTAAACATGTAGGCTCACTTAGAGATTGTAACAAAGATTATATGAGTAGTCATGTAAAGTCATTAAGGGGTTGGTCACATGGACTTATAATTGAAATTTAAAATGTTCGACGTCGAACAATCAAATGTTTCATGTGAAACATTTTGAAAAAATAAAATTGCTGTCCTAACGGCAATACGGGGAGAATGGAGAAACAATATGAACGAAATTATGAACGCTAAAAAAATCGCAGGAATTAAAAACACAGCATTAAAGGAGTCTTTGCTCACCATTAGAGGTGCTGTCTTATCTGTAAACGCTTCTCAATGGGAAGTAGCGCGGGCAGTGCATGATATTCTGGTTAAAGAAACCTTTAAAGAGGATTTTGAGACAGAAGAGAAATTTGCGGATTTTATCGGTATTTCACGTAGTAATTGCAACAAAATGAAAAAAGCTGTAGATTTCAGAAATTCCAATGAAATGTTTAAAGATTGGACTTTGAATAAAATTTATGAAATTATGTGCTTACCTAAAGAAGAAGCACCACAGTTACTTGACGATTATATGATTGACAAGGACGATACTGTAAAAGAAATCAGAGAAGCTGTAAAAGCTTACAAAGATGATACGGCAGAATCTAAGGTAGTGGCAGAAGTAGAACCATCGGACGAAACGGAAAAAGGAGTAGAACAGGAAACAGAAGAAAAGGAAGAAACTGAAAAAACTATTCCGATGAAAGAAGATGGTACAAAAGAATCATTGTTACATTGTTACATTGAAACTCTCACACAGGAAGAAGTGTTACGAGTTTTAACATACATGAAAAAACAGAGTATTGGTGATACAGACGCAGTAAACGAGGTTATTAGAGCATGGAAGTAGTACAGTATTTAAAAAAGTACAATGTGCCGATTAAGTCGGTGGGGTTTAGATACCTCACCGAAGCAATAAAAATGTCGGTCAATGATGGTACTTTACCGTACCATATGTATCGGTTGTATAAACCGATTGCAAAAGAACACATGACAACAACGAAAAACGTTGAGCGTTGCATAAGATATGCAATATCAAAAAGTGATATGAAAGGTTTATCTAATTGTCAGTTTATTATTGAAGCAAGTATTCAGTGTAGGAAGAAAGTTAGAAAACCGAAAAATCATGTATGCACTTTATAAAAGTTCGACGTCGAACAATCAAATGTTTCACGTGAAACATTTTGAAAATAAAAATTGCTGACCTAACGGCATAACGGGGAGAATGGAGAAATAATATGAAAAACTTTAAAGACTTAGCAAGAAAAGCAACAACATTATCAGAGTTAATGGAGAACAGGGAAAAGATTAGTACAGAAGATGTTATTGAGAATTTTTCTGATGGCATTACTATTAACGCGGTAGACGTAGTTAAGACATCAACTGCAACATATCCGGTATTCACGTTTTTAGAAGATAATATGAAGTTCTACTGTGGCGGCATCGTATTAACAAAGATTGTTAATATGTGGTTAGAAGAATATAACGGAGACTTAGGAATGTTAAACCATGACTTAGCCGAATCCGGTGGAGTGAAGGTAAAGCTTACTGAATCAAAAACACAGGACAAAAAGAATGTTACCACAGTAGAAGTAATGTAACATGGTTGATGAAAAGAACATAATTTCCGAAAATCCACGGCGACTGTTAGCGAATATGAATAAGCGTTTGAAGAGGATGACCGCTTATCTAGGGGAAGAACACGACTCAATTCAGTTGTTAAAACATCAATTAGAAATGGTTTATGGTTACGAGTCTATTGGAGTTCCAACGTTTAAAGTTGCCGGATTGACGGAAGAAAAGAAAAAACAGTTAATTGCTATAGCAGAGACTTATAAACAGTCTGGTTATAGTACAATTAGAGGACTTAAAAGATCTTTACAAAATAAGGGTTTTAATAAGTTTACCAATAACATGAGTCAGTCACAAGTAGTTTTTTGGGATACTGTTTTTTCTTCTCCATCATGGGAGAAAATCAAAGAATTATTTTATGAAGATTCAGACAGAGCAGTAGCAACCGCTGAACGTGTGGAACGGTTCACCGAAAACCCTTATTCACTCGAGGATATTTTCTCAGTTTGGTCACACATTGCTAAAGAAGATAAACCTAATTTTAGGAAGAGTGTTGATATTGTTTTATCAAGATGGAATAAACTCGATGAAAATAAAAGAAATGTTACAAATTTCAGAGAGTTTGTAACAAATATTATGCAAGGATTGTAAAGTATGTATAATATCAGAGACTCACCATTGTCAGAAATAGACTTCCGAACTTATTATTTTAAAAAGAAAAACAGGGCTGATATTGTAAATGACGATATAATGTGTTTTGACATTGAGACGTCCAGTGGATTTTTACATAAAGATAGCAATACACTTGAACCGTACTTGGGAAAAAGTAAAAAATATTATGAAGATTGCAAGAAATTTGCTATCTGTTATGTATGGCAGTTTTCCATAAATGATAACGTTTTTTGGGGAAGAACACTAGAAGATTTCAAAGATTTTTTACAAGAATTGGAATATTATGAACCACACAAGAAAATAGTATATATACATAATTTTTCATTTGAATTTCAATTCTTGATAAACGTATTACAATTTGACTATGTTTTTGCTAGACAGGCACGAAAACCGTTGTTCGCAGAATGGAGTACATATCAATTCCGGTGCAGTTATTTTCTTACTAACATGAGTCTAGCGGTTTGGGCGGAACAACGAAAATTAAAAGTAAAAAAATTGGTAGGTGATCTCGATTATACCGTTCTAAGGACACCAAAAACGAAACTTACCGATACAGAGTTAGCTTATTGTTTTAACGATGTATTGGTTATGTATTACGGATTGCAACAGTACAAAGAGAAATACGGTCATATAATTGATATACCATTTACCCAAACGGGAGAGGTTAGAAAAGAAGTAATTGAACGTATGAACGTAAGTAGTGAGTACAAATATAGGAAACGTTGTTTAAAACTTATTCCGGAAACAATAGAAGATTATTCTTTACTGTGTGATTGCTTTATGGGTGGTTATACTCATAGTAATGCAGTGCATACGGATATTGTATTAGATAACGTTTGTAGCAAAGATATATCATCTAGTTATCCTACTGTAATGTGCTTGGAAAAATATCCCATGACGTATTTTGAGGAAACAATACCTTGTGACGATTATTTTAACAATGATAACTATAGTTACATAATAACGTTCGATGTCGAACATTTACGGTCAAAACGTTGGAATACATGGCTCTCTTTTTCAAAGTGTACAAAGATAAAAGGCTATTCGCTTGACAACGGTAGAGTTTTAAAAGCGGATTTTGTACAGTTATCACTGACAAATGTAGATTATGAAATGTTTCAATTATGCTACGATTTTGAAAATCTTAATATAATAGATTTTCGGGTATCGAGCAATGATTATCTTTCACCTACTTTTGTAAAATATATATTGGAACTATACGGAAATAAAACCACATTAAAGGGTATCGAAGAACAAGAGCCGTTATATATGAAAAGTAAACAATATGTAAATTCAATGTATGGTATGATGGTTACTAAAAACATAACCGACACGATAGAATTTGAAGAAGATAGGTGGAAAAAAGAGTTATTGAATGAAAATAGCTTTTACACAAAAATCGCAAGTGAAAAAAAGAAACTTTCGAAAACTTTCGGGGCATTTCAATTTGGTGTGTGGGTGACAGCATATGCAAGACGCAATTTGTGGCAAGGTATTCTTGCATTAGATTATAATGTGGTTTACTGTGATACTGATAGCATAAAGTATATTGATTGTGATTCTAATTTTTTTAATGAATACAATGAAAAAATAGCAGAACGTGAAAATGAACGTGCTGACATGCTTGGAATACCACGAGAAAAATTTTGTCCAAAAGATAGAAATGGTGTATCACACAGGCTAGGAATATTTGACGATGATGGTCAATATCAAAAATTTAAAACATTAGGGGCAAAAAAATATTGTTATGTGGATAACGATAATAAGTTGCATATGACAGTATCTGGTGTAAGAAAAAGCGCAGTGTCTCAATTACATAATATTGAGGAGTTTAAAGATGGTACTGTGTTCGATGTCGAACATGCTCAAAAACTTTTAATGACGTATATAGACGATATGACACCTATTGTATGGAATAAAGGGCAGTACGATGAATTTTACAGCAAATATCAATATGGTATATGTGCACAGCCTACAACATATAGTTTGGGAATTACTGATGATTATGAGTCAATTTTGACAATGGTTCAAAATAAGAGAGGGGTGACAAGTATTTTTGAAAGAGAAACAGAAATATTATAACATAGATAATTTGTTATCTAAAAAGGCAATGTATAATATGTTGCTAGGTGAACGTTCCAATGGTAAAAGTTATGCTACAAAGTATGTTGCTTTATGGGAAGCATATTACGAAAAAGATATACGAACCAAACAACCTAAAGAACGTTGTCAACTTGCATATTTAAGAAGATGGCGGGATGAAATAAAGTCGCGTGACGTAGAAGCGTATTTTTCTGATATGCCTATTATAGAAATTACAAACGGCATGTTCGAAAGTGTTCGAGTGTATAGAGGAGATATTTATTTAATACATGAGGAAGAAGAAAAAATTCTTGATAGAAAAAAGATAGGTTCTGCTTTTTCTTTAACATCAGCTACGCATTACAAGTCGCTTGCTTTTCCAAAAATTGGAAATATCATTTTTGAGGAATTTATAACAGATAGTGGTTATATTGCTAACGAGGTAAGAAGCCTTATGGATATTATATCAACTATAGCAAGACGTGACTACGTTAGAGTTTTTTTGATAGGTAATACCATTTCCCGATTATGTCCTTATTTTGAGGAGTGGCAACTTACCCACATAAAAACGCAAAAACAGGGCACAATAGAAATATATAGGCAGTTTACAAATCAGTATGACGAAAAAACAGGAGAGCCTATTGTGGTAACAATAGCGGTGGAGTATTGCGAAAACACAGGAAGTAACTCGAAAATGTTTTTCGGTAAAAAATCGGAAATGATAACAACAGGAGTGTGGGAAACAGGCACGTTCCCACATTTACCGGAAAAACTAGAACACTATGATATTTTATATCAGATTTATTACAAGTATACAAGTTTTAAGTTTTTGATAAACCTTGTAAGACATAAAGAAACAAAAGAAACTTTATTGTATGTTTATCCGGCAACTAAAAATATTCCAAAAAAATGTAAACGGATTGTTACAGATGATTTTACATCAAACCCACTAGCGACTTACAACTTGACGGATTTATTAAAGTATGATAATATAATAATGGATATGTTGAAAAACAAAAAAATAGCGTTTAGTGATAATTTATGTGGTACAGAGTTTACACAAATAAAAAAAGAAAAAGGAGTGTATTAAAAATGAGAAGTATAGACACATTAGTTCCACCTATTGAAAACGATAACAGTGGTAAATTATCAGAAGATAATACCGCTACTATTAAAGCCATAGAAGAAATGGCAACCGCTATGAAAGAAGTCGTTGAAAGTTCGACGTCGAACACAAATAAAACTCTGGAAACGTTCAAGACGGCTTTTGATAAACAGTTTACCACACCATTAAACGGTGATGATAATAAAAATATAAATGGTTCTGACGAACCGGAAAATGGTTCTGTTGAACCGGAAAGTGAGGAATGATTATATGAGTACAGTAAACCAGATTTACACCTTAATCAATGAGGTGGCTAAACAAACTTTTGGAGAGAGTGCAGTAACAGTAACCGACACATCTACTCTTGTAGCGTTGGGTGATAAAGTTTTATCATCGGACGTTGACACGGATAAGTTCGCTAAAACATTAGTAGACAGAATCGGCAGAACAATTTTTTCTATCCGCAGATACACGGCAAGCGGTGACGATGGACTTGTAAAAGAACCTTTTGAGTACGGTTGTATTGTTCAGAAAATTTATGTCGATTTACCAGAAGCAAAAGAAAACAAAGCGTGGGAAATTGGAGAGGATTCTTACACACCATCTTTTGCACCGATTATTAAACCATCCATCAAACAAAAATTATTTGAAAAAATGGTCACATGGGAAATTGATGTTACAATTCCAGACTTTATGTTTAAAACTGCATTTACATCCGCTCAAGGTGTCGCAACTTTGATTGATGCTATTTTTACCACAATGGATAGTTATATGGAAATTGCGTTAGAAAATAACAAAAATCTTACACGTGCAACGTTTATTGCAAATAAGTTAAACACAGGAAAACCTTGTGGAAAACACAACTTATTATCAGAGTATAACAAATTGACAAATGCAAGTCTTACTGTGGCAAGTTGTCTTCGAGATATTGGGTTCTTGAAATGGGCAAGTCAGCAAATCAACTTGTGGGCAAGTCGAATGAAAAAAATGAGTGTGCTTTTTAACGATGAAAATTACAAACGGCATACACCAACGGCAGACTTGGTTGTAAATGTTTTACAGGATTTTGACAGCGCATTGGTGTCTTATCTGGAGTCCGACACCTATCACAATGAAATGGTAAAACTTGCGAATACATATAGCACATTACCATACTGGCAAGGCACTGGTGAAAGTTACGATTTTTCAGATACATCTAAAATCCACATTAAGTTAAATGATAAAACCACAGTTGAGCAAAGCGGAGTTATTGCTGTAATGTATGACCGTGACGCAATGGGAGTAACAATCACAAAACGTAACGGAACTACAGAACGTAACAACCATGACGAATATACTAACTATTACAACAAAGCAACATATGGATATTTTAACGACATGAGTGAAAATGGTATTGTTTTCTATATTGCCGAAACCAAAAATTGACAAAAACGACGTCGGACTATAAAGTTCGACGTCGAACATTTTTTTTAAAGGTGGTGTATATATGTTTTTATCTGATTTTTGTGATAATTTAAAAAATATAAAAAAAGAAGAAAAAGAGGAAATGAAATTACCATTATCAATTTCTTATTGGACTGATATGTTATTTGAAAAAGCTGTAAGAATTTTTGAGTGGAGTGGTGACTTACCTTTCCCACAGAAAGAAATTGAAATGCGATTATTATTATATGGTTATTGTGGATATATAAATGACACAGCAGTAGGGGAAATGGTTTCAATTGGTGGAATGAGCACACCAACACAGTATTGGGATGAATTTAAAAACTTTACTTATGCCGCCGCAACTGCTAACGGTGGCACTAGAAAAATAGGTGAAGATTGTGTTATCATAAACAATACCGCATTAAGGAATCCATTATATCCAATGATTAAACGTTATGCAAATTTACTAGCGCATACCGATGTATCATTAAAAATGTCTCTTGTAAACTTGCGTGTTAAAAATATTATTTCTACAGATTCACAGACAACCGCTGATAGTTATCGCGCCATGTTTGATAAATTTTATAACGGTGATATTGACGCGATATTGGATGATGGATTATTGAAAAAGGGCAACGGTGGTATTGATAATCTTGCTTTAACATCTAGTGGGTCTCTAGGGGTAATGGATTGTATTGACGCAAGGAACGAGTTATTGCGTATGTTTTTTAATGAGATTGGTGTACGATACAACCGTGATAAAAAAGAAAGAATGATTGAGTCAGAAGTTGAAAATGACGAACAGATGTTACTGTTAAATATCAATGATATGCTTAAACAGCGGAAAAAAGCGTGTGACGAGATAAACAGGATTTTTAACAGAAATATTTCCGTTAAATTATCACCGGAATTCAAAATAATAGAAAGAAAAGAGGTAGAAGATAATGCTAACAATTAGCCAATATATAATGGAAAATAATGTACTTCCGTTTTCAAATTCTGATTTTGCACAAAATGGATATGAACCGTTAAGCAGTGGAGATTTCCAAACCATGCTAACTGAATGGATAAATTTTAATCATGGAGAATTACAAGTGCGTCCAACGGTAGAAAACGCAATGGAAACAGACGTTACTACAATTCAAAAAATGGTTGTAAATTTATACAAAGTAAAGAAATACACATATGAACGTTTGTACAATTCCACTTTACTTAAATATGAACCAATAGAAAATTATGATAGAATTGAATCAATCACAGACAGCACTATAAAAGATACAACAGGAAGTACCGATTATGGATTGCAAAATACAACGTCTAGTATAACATCGGATAATGTAGATGGTGCACAAAAAAACGATAACACTACTACAGAAAAAATGGAGTACGGAGAAACTACAACAGTTATAAAAGATAAATTAACAAAATCCGGTAAAGAAAGAAGCACAGACAACGGGAAAAAAGTTTCCGAGCATAACGTGGCACCATATGACTCAGAAACCTATTATAATCAGGAAAAAACAACCGATTCTTTTGACAACTATTCTCATACAAATGAACTGTTGGATAGAATAGATGAAACAAATAGTACGGTTAATGTTCCTGCAAAAACAGATAATAAAACTACAACCGTTGTAGAAAATATTGGAGAAAAGACAAACACACAAACATCAACGTCCCAACAACAACAACAAGCACACACTGACACAGTAACCGGAAAAGAAGAAACAACATACAAACATGAAAACCGAACTCACGGAAATATTGGTGTCACTACTAGTCAGCAAATGCTAGAAAGTGAACGAGAAGTTGCACTTTTTAATTTTGTAGGTATTGTGGCACATGATATTATAAAACTGATAGCAATTTGTATATATTAAAGTTCGACGTCGAACAATAAAGGATGGTGAAATATGAGTGATATTTTACATTTAAGCGTTTTAACAACTAGAACTGATAAACGCTATTTAGTTAAAACAAGCAATGAAATAACTACAAGGGAAGTAAGATTAAAATCGGGTAGTAGCATTATTGACCCAATTTTGATAATGAAAAAACTTTCCGATTCTCACATAAGACAATTCAACTATGCGTTCATAAAAGAATATCAACGTTATTATTTTGTGAATGACATTACAGAAATGAATGGAGAACTAATAAGTGTGTCTTTACATGTAGACGTATTGAGCAGTTTTTCCAATGATATAAAAGATTTAAGCTGTTTAATTATTCGACAAGAAAATTTAAACAACCCATATTTTGTGGATGAAGAAGTAATGACAAGAGTAAAACGGATAAGAGAAAAGAAAAACATTGGTGTAATTGGTGAAAATTTAACTAATTATTATCTGACTGTAAATAATGGAGGGTTATGATATGGCTTATGCTTATAACGGTAGTTATACAACTTCTACACTTTTTCAAACGGGTGATGTTAAACAAATTATAAATACTGCAAACCTTGAATCACAAGGTGGATTCATTTTTTATGCAATAGATCATCAAAATAATAAAGATATAGATTTAATGGCATATTATTTACCATCAAAAGGGGAGGGAAATCATCCATATAAATGGACTATATCGGCAACGGATATTTACGAAAACGGAGAAGAAAAAGCATATTTTGTCGCCGATGTTGGAAAGTGTAACTATCCATATGGGTATTATCGACTAGAGGTTGTAAGTAAATATATTGGAGATTTAATACACTTTACTCCATCTAGTATTACTCTATCATCTAATATCCCGCGATTTAAAAATGGTGATACAATCAGCATACAAAAATATTTAGATACAGGGGATACTAGCGGTGCGATAAAAAATATTAACACCGATTGGATTTTAGCAGTAGACGGAACAAAAAGTCCATTATATAAGTTACAATGGAAATGTGCGTCAATATCAGAAAATGATATTGCTAGAATAAGAATAGGTTATGGTGGTTTTGATGATATAAGCGGTAAAGTATCTATTCATAAATGGCAGTTAGTAGATTATAGCCCAAGTTATTTTAAAACAAACTATGCTCAAATAAATAACGAGGTTTGGGGAGAAGTGGCAAATATAATATCACCTTTAGCAACTTTAGCAGCTGTATATATTGCTGTTCAATTAGAGTATTATTCCACCCCTACTGTATTACCTACCGATTATTCATCAATTATGTACTGTGAGTTATTCAAAAAACAAAAAAATGGTCACATGTATGGGGATATTGGTTTTTTAAAAAAAGACGAAAACGGACTTTATGATAAAGTGACAAGCGGTGACGGTTCAACATTTACTGTAAAAGATGGTGAGGAAGGTAGTAAAATTGTGACATCCGATGATGATGAAGGATATTCAGACGACAAAGATAATGATGAAAATGACAATGATACCAGTGATGTATCATCGGGTATCGGTGTACTAACTACAACTTTCAAAATGACAAAAGATAGATTACAACAGTTAGGTAGATTTTTATGGGGTTCAAACATTTTTGATAACTTTTCTTTAATATGCAACAACCCAATAGAAAATATTATTTCTTGTAAAAGCATACCGCTATCGTTAGATGGTAGTACCCAAAAAATAATTCTAGGAAATGTAGATACAGGGGTGAACGGAGATAAAGTTAGTAATAATTTTACAAAGCAAAATATTGGCAGTATAACAATTAATGAAAAATATAATAATTTTTTAGATTATGCCCCATACACTAATGTTATCATATATTTACCTTATGTGGGTTTTAAAGAATTAGATACAAATTTAGTAATGGGAAAAACACTATCAATTTCTTATACTGTAGATATTATTACAGGTGGTTGCTTATGTCAAATAAAATCTAACAACGTTAAATTATATGAGTTTAACGGCAATCTGGGAATAGATATTCCTATCACTGCTAGTAATAGAGCGCAAGTTGAAGCTGGATATATTTCTAGTGGTATCGGAATTGCCTCTAGTGTAGCAAGTGGAAATATAGTGGGTGCAGTAACGTCACTTATCAACAGTGCGGAGTCACAGTATCATTATGCTAGTACATCGTCTCCAAACCCGATGTGTGTTGCAAGCACTAATAGAACTTGTTACGTTATATTAGACAGACCTACATATCAGACTTTAAAATCATTTAATCACACAAGAGGTAAAAAATGTTATCTAACAAAAACCATCAATACACTAAATGGATATACGATATGCGATGAACATATTGACCTTAGTGGTATTAGTGCAACCGATAGTGAAAAAGAAGAATTGATTAAAATTTTAAGCAGTGGATTTTTTGTAAATTAAAATAGGGGCATATGCCCCTATTCCACTTTTTTAAGATTGCCCGATTTTGCTAACGATAATAATTTAATGTTATCTGATAAACTTCCTGTATAATTTTTGATGCCATTTACCTTCGCTAATGGAATCCGTTTTTTATAATTTCCATAAAAATCTGTTTTAACTCCGATAGAAGATAACACAACGTCAATATCTTTAGAAGCACCGTTATATTTTGGATAAAAGTTCGATGTCGAACATTTCAAGAAAAGTTCTCTTTCTCTGATTCTTCTTTTTCGTAACCCTTCTAAAACATTTCCACCCGATTTAATGTATTTCAACATTGCGTCAGATATTTCTTTTTTACTTCTTGTACCTCTTGCAGTCAGTTGGTCAATGTTTCCAACATTGTACGCAAAAGACACCAAAGCGTCAAATTCATTTTGTGTAAAATTGTAACAATCATCATATTTCATAACCTTTTTTTCAAAACGTTTCAAATCTTTTTCAAGAAGTGATAACGCTTCTTTCTTTGTTATAGTCTGCTCTTCCTCAACGTCTTTCCCATAATGACCAAACCCGATAGTATAATATTTTTCTGTTTTAACTGCTTTTGTAGCTTTAGGACAAAAGCCCTCAAAATCAATAATGAGTTTCAACCCATTTTCACTTATTTTCATTGTTACCACCTCTCAATAATTCGTCGATTTTGTCAACTAACTTTTGAATTGTCAATGTTTGTTTCCCTAATTTTTCAGTTAATTGTGCAATTTCTTCTTTATGTGTTTTTGTAAGATCTTTAACATAAACAGCTAAAAAAGCAACACACGCGATAGGAAACCCAACGTTCTGTACTAATGTTATAAAATCCATATGTATCACCTCTTTTCTATACTTTTGTAATAACAATAACATAACTATTATACAATGTCAATATTGTATTATCGAACTATAACAATTATATAAAACCTATACTACTGCACCTCATTAGCACCAC
>UMHI01076459.1_pt1 | contig 12766 bp, 12 predicted proteins | sample 1965481 | NCBI WGS metagenome assembly UMHI01 (sample SAMEA4836093, study PRJEB28245) | human gut metagenome | biome: gut microbiome; material: fecal sample | place: Denmark | collected 2008 | reverse complement strand
ATCCCCATTTCAGACACCTATAAAACAGATATTACGGCCTACTTGAACAAGTATCTCTTATAAAAGGTACAAAAATGACTAAAACAAAAGGACAGTCTGCCCGATATTGCTTTTCTTTTATTAAATTTGCGCAGAACTTCAAAAAAGATTGAACCCATGAGAAAAATTCTATTATTGCTATTATGCGTACCGATGTTGGTTTGCGCAAAATCAAAAAGAGACGACAGCAAATACCTGATCGGTGCCGTACCAGAAGTGAACGGACAAGTGCTGTTCCAACAGACCTTTGCCGTAGAAGGCAAAAACAAACAGCAGATATACGACGTGATGAAGGCTTACCTCAACCGTTTAATGAAAGGGGAACAGCAAATGAAAGGTACCAAAATGGCTATGGAAGAAGCTTCTACCGGTACGTTGGTCGGACGTTTCGAAGAATGGATGATATTCAAGAAGAAACCTTTCGTCTTGGATCGCACCCGTTTCCGTTATTTGCTCACCATAAAATGCTCCGACGGGAAGTGTCACATGGAACTGACGCAAATCAGTTACTATTATGAGGAAGATTTGGACGGGTATAATGGCCGTACCTACAAGGCAGAAGAGTGGATCAATGATGCCAACGCCCTCAACAAAGCCAAAAACAAACTGTTGTGGGGTTCCGCCAAGTTCCGTCGCAAGACGGTAGACCGCGTAGAGGAAATCTTCACCGGAGCACGCGACGCTTTTGAGCAACCGGCAAAAGAAGAGCACCGGGCCACGAAACTCATCGAATAAAAAGAGCCATATGGCCGGAGCCTATAAGTTGGCACACAAAAATGCCGCAAACAGTCCAAAAATATTCGGAGGGCAGTTTGCGGCATTTTTGTGTATGATTGTTTATATGCGGATAATTCCTGCTTTGTCAGGTGCCTAATTCAACGACTTTCTCTTTTCCCGGGAAAACGGTCAGCCTTGCAGTTCCGTCACCATTTATCACCACCTTTGAGTAGTTGGCCTCCACCACGACCTTTCCATCCAACATAATGATGCCCCACCGGCACGGACTGACCTCAACGGCGCAATAGTAGCCGACGGGGTACTGGATGCTCCTGTAAACCGGAGGGACTACCACCTTCCCCCCCTGCCTCAATCCCCATCTCATGCCGGACTTGAACGGCACGGCAGTTTTCATCATCTCCAAACGTGCCATGCGCTTCCGTTCGTTTGCCCGCCGCTCCTCGGCCACCATCATATCCGTCCGTCTTGCCGCCTCGACTTTCAGGTGGGGTATCACCACGTCAAAATCCTCATCCACCGTCTTGGGATTTTCACAAGCGATGTATTTCTTGCCCCTGCCTTCCTCCACAATGTAATACTTGCCGGCATTGTCCACGATGACAATACTTCCGCCAGACAGCATGCCGCAATAACGGTAATAGGTGTCATAATCATTTGCAAGCAGGCACACACAGTCATGCCCCCAACGGGCATCGTCTTCGTTGACTTGACGGCATACGGGAGCGGCATAATAATCATAGACAAGAAGACAGAAACTTGTGGCATGAAAAATATGACATCCGGAGACTTTCCTGGTTTTGTACAGTTCCTTTGTCCGGCTGTAATACATACCGTCCGCTTCAAGCATTTGCACAGGTCCGAACTGCCGTATCCTCGGCTGTTTGTCGCATATTTGGCCACTAAGCAAATCCATGTATGTCTTCCGCCCGTTATTGCCTGTAAGTGCAAGGATATTGCCTTTCATGAATTTTGCGCTTCGGCAACGTCCCAACCGCATCCTGACGTTGCCGGATTCGTCCACGATGCCCGTTTGCCCGTTGTCAAGGCATACGGTGGCAAGCCTTTCATCCGTGTCAAGGACGTTATGGTATCGTGCCGTGGACGTTATCTTGTTGCCGCGCTTCAAGCCGTACAGGCCGCTTGCTCTGTCCTTGAACGGTCTCAGCTTTTCGGGTTGCAGCGAATCGTTCTCCGGCAAAGATTTGCCACTTTGCAGGTAATCCAACAACTGTCCGTGCGACACGATGGTTTCCAGTTGTCCGTCTGTTTCTGCTGTTTTATCTTTATCTGTTTCTTGCGATACAGCCATATATGACACCGCCCTCGTATTTGTGTCTGGATAACCTTTTCCGGCAAGCCGTCCCTCGAACATCGCCTGCCAGTCCCGGTGGGCCGTCGGCAGACCGAACAGGCGGTAAAGCCCCACGTTATCGATTATCATGCAGCTTTCCTTGCCTTCCGTCTTGCGCAGTCCGCGCCCCACCTGTTGCAAGTACTTAGGCAACGACAGTGTCGGCCGTGCCAACTGGATAAACTCCACGTCAGGGCAGTCAAAGCCCTCGCTGAATATGTCCACATTGACAAGAACCTGTATCTTGCCCTGCCTGAAGCTTTCGACAAGCCGTTTCCGTTCGTTTGCGGGCGTCTTGCTGTCAATGGCGACTGTGTTCATCCCGTATTGATTGTAATATCCGGAGATGTTCCGCGCATGGCTGATGCTGATGGCGTACACGATGCCCTTCTTGCCATCGGCATATTGCCTTACGCTCCCATATAGCCTTTCGATACTTGGTCGCCTGTTCAGCACGGTGTCCATCTCCTTCACCTGGAAATCACCGTCCGCTCCCCGTCTTTCCAGTCCGTTTATCAACCGTTGGTCTTCGCTGTCCGGACGTATGGATACATAATCAAAGGCGGAAAGCCATCCTTGCCGGATAAAGTCCGCTATGCTATCCGATGTGATAAGCGTGCCAAACAAGTCAGTGAACCCCTTGCCGTTCAACCGGCACGGGGTGGCAGTCATGCCCAACTTCTTCGCATCCGGATAGCGCAGCCACAAATCCCTGTAAGTCCCGGCAAGCGCATGGTGCGCTTCATCTATCACAATCAGACCCGGCCTTTCGTCCCTCACGTCCTCCCAATGCTTTGACAGCCACTGGATGGACATCACCTTCACCCTTCCGTCATCTTTGGATATGCCGTAACGTGCGACCGTCTCCTCTATCTGCTCCACCAACTCGCGGCTGTGCGCAACAATCCAAACGCTTGCTGTATCATCAGCCATCATCCGGTCGGATATGACCGAAGCGAGCAAGTGTGTCTTGCCCGTTCCAGTGGGCATCTGCACCATCACGGACGGGCATTGCCGCCAAGCTTCGAACAAATCGTGCTTGATGTTTTGTTGGTAAGGACGGAGCATATAGGGTATAAACAACTGACGGCATCGGCCTGTCATTCTTCAATAGAATGCATTCGTGCAGAAAAATGCAAGTTTAGCTTGTTTATTCGTGCAAATAAATGTAACATGGAACGTAATGTAGTTAGTATTGATTCCGATTGTCATAAGCAAAAAATTCTCATAATCCCTTCGTCCCTTGACAATTTCGCGGATGAATCTTGTTTTTCATATCCTCATTGGTAAACAGCTTTTGCTTTACGATAAATATCGCCCACTTGATTGGCTATTTTTCCCCAATCATATTTTTGCATATCATACGTTATGTGTTCTAATGGCTGTTCTATGACTTTGGCCAGTTTATCGGCTAATACATCAACATCACCGACGGGAAAATAATCTTCTTTTGGCAGACAAACTTCAAGGTTGGCCGGAATATCGCTAACGATAACTTTCACACCGTAACTCATAGCTTCGAGTAGGGCTATGGGTAACCCCTCGTGGCTCGACGGCAGGCAATAGCATAGGCAGTTCGTCAACAAAGAATGCAGCCTACGTCCCTTGATAAACCCTGTCAATACAACACCGTTTTTCTTTGCCATCTCTTTCAGCCCCCGTGAATAGTCGTCCTCAAAGTCCGTATCACCTGCTAAAACTAATTTTATCTCAGAACAAGAATTCTTCCCTTTTAATTTTTCACTCTTCAATTTAACGAATGCCTCTATCAGGTGGTGCAGATTCTTCTCTGGGACAAAGCGGCACATACCCAAAATGAACTTTCCTTTTTCTATACCCAATTCTTGGAAATATTCAGGATAATCACAGATTTCCGGTTGTGACACACCATTATATATAAGGTGTACGCGCTGCGTTCTTCCATATTTCCGCTTTATGAGATTACGTATCACGTCGGAAATCACAATCACGTCGTCAGCAAACATACACCCCATGCGTTCACCGAGCTTTAGCATCGTCTTTGCAGCAAAGCCCCACTTGTCACGGTCGTAGTCTGTCCCATGATGGGTGAAAACAACCTTCATTCCGAGCATCTTTGCATACGGGACAAGCAGCGCCGGGCCAATGGCATGAATATGCAGAATATCAGCTTTAAGCCGTTTGGCCTCGTTTATCGCCCTGAAAGTATGGATAATCGCTTCAAATGATTTCTTTTTAGGGGTAACAATATCTACCAACTTGACATCCTTATATTCTTTCATAGCATCACGCACATAGCTTTTCCTGCGTATCACCGTCACGTCAAAGCCCATCCCGGCTATGCGCGGGAACAGTTCCTCGCAGTGTGTCTCCACTCCACCCATGATATTCGGGATACCACGGGTTCCGGTCACTACTATTTTCATTATTATAAGTTTAAAAAAACAGAAAATTCAGATGCGGCAACGTTTCACAAGAAAGGAGCCTACGTGATGGAGAATCGCAGAGAGCATGATAGTTCCCAAAACGGTAATCAAGATGAAACATCCCGATGGCAACAATGGGAACAACGATGACAGGACGGTCATAACGACGTGGTGCGAGAGATAGACTTCGTAGGATATGTCACCAAGGAAGTTGATGGCTTTGTTCCCAAATTTTCGTTGGGATGACAAGGTGAACAGCAATAGGATGATGGTCATGCCCAACACTATTTTCAGCAGGTACTCTCCATAAAAGAATACTGGTTTAAACTTCAAGTAAGCCGCACCGAGCATAAATCCCAACAAACCAAAGGCCACTATCTTCTGGACGTTGGGTTTAACCAACCGCTTCACTTTGGGCATGTACAAGAATAGCAGTACGCCCCACACCAACCCCCAACGTTCATAACACCAATCATTGGCATCGAAGCAGAAATACATGACCAAACTCGACACTGCCACGCCAATAATCAGCATTAGTTGTGCCGTTCGCTCGCCATAAAAGTACCGGCCCAACGTAACCAAGTAGAACCACAAGCAGTATTGCAGCAGTACTAGCACATAGCCGTTTATATGGACTAAGGTAAGGAAGCTTGGCTTACCCCCCCCGTTTATAACATTTATTAACATAAAACCAACAACAACTGACAGATTGACCAAAAGCTGTGGTATCAACAATGCCGACAGCCTGTTGCGCCAGAAATGGCGCAGATATGCAGGGCTTCTGCTAGCCGAAATGTTCATCCCATAAGCAGACATGATAAAGAAAAGGGTCACACAAACATATGCAAAGCTTCCTATGCCATCTTGCAACTTATTGGCATATGCCAACGGGATGTGCACAAGGATTACGATGATGCAACATGCACCCCTCAACGCCCTCGTGAACTCCTTGTTCATGAAAGCGTCTTGATTGCCAAGATTCTTGTTTCCATACAGCACACAGATGGCCAAAGCAACAGGCACAATCAGCGTCAAAAGATAGTCCATGACCATAATCACACCTCCTCTCTCAAATCCCCCTGTTTCGAATCTTGACCTACATCACACCATTTTAGGTCGATGCAAGCAGGCTTGCCTCGCAGGGAGCGCAGTTTGTTCTGCAAGGCCCACTTCAAGGGGTACTTTATGTACTTATGCATGACGGGACTTGCCGTGCCAACCATCCAACAGTTCTTTGGGCACTTGCGCACCATCTGGCGAACCTTCTGCGCCTGTTCGCTCTTCCAAATGTCCATGAACGGTGCATCGTGGATGTTGCCCATGCTTTCCTTCCAATAACGTTCTTCCAACCCGTTGCAGGGCATCACCTCGCCCCACGGGTCAATGAAGAAATTCACCATCCCCGCTTCACAAGGCAGCATACGACGGTTGCCATTGATATAATTGATAAGCCCCATGTTGAACCATGCGCGGAACCAACTCTTCGGGTGCTTCTCCTTCAGCTGCCACTCAATGAGTTGACGGAAGTTACCGCACACCTCGTCCTTGTTGGTTATGGCATTGTCACTCTTATGAAAATAATAAGAGTTGTGGAAAGCCGCTGTGGCGAACTCCATACCCAACGAAAGCGATAGTTGGTAAAGTGAGAGCATATCCCTAGAGTTATGGTTCGACACAGTGCAGCCGAAACCAATATCCTTCAGCCCCATATGTTTCAAAGTAAGCAACGTGCGTAATCCTTTGTCAAATCCACCTACATGACCGCGCAGTTCATCGTTCTTTTGGCTAAGCCCTTCAATAGAAATACGTATGCCTATATTAGGAAACTTCTTCGCCAACGCAACAACACGGTCTTCAAACCAACCTGATGTAGAGATGACAATACGTGGCGTGTGTTTATAGCACTCTTCTACTATCTCATCCAAGTCCTCACGGATAAAAGGTTCTCCGCCCGTAAGGTTTATGAACTTCAACTGCGGCAGCGTCTTGAGGTCTTCAGCCTTTACCTCTTCTCCTCTGTTTGTGGGATTCTTCCAGATATTACACATCTGACAACGCATCGGGCATCTGTACGTCAGGATGATGCTTGCGTCCGTAGGACGCGGAATGTTTGTATTATTCATCTTTATAAAGGTTTATCTTCTACTAATGCTTTAATTCCTTCGTATTCTTTGTGGATAAAAGCTATAAGTTTTTTAATAGCTTGTAAAACGTGACTAAAAATGTATTTTATCAACATACACAATATCTATAATGAAGCAATGTTTTTATCAAGCACATATGCGACATGCTCAAAAGAACATTCTGACGTACCGATATAGTCTTTTATAAATTCATCATTTTTTTGCATAGATTCCTCTGACACTTTAATTGGCAAACTACAACTAAGTGGGTAAAAGGTGCTATCTATAGCTTTTACCTTATCTCCATAATCTATAATCAATAGAGGAATATGTAAAAACACTGGATATAATAGTGCTGTACTATAATGCCCTATGGCCAAAGAATATTCCTTATACTCCTTTTTGTTTATATTTTGTTTTATAATTATATTGGATGCCTCATACATTTTGCAATACTTTTTTACATTTTCCCGTGGATGTATAAGCAATGTCAATTTATAGCCATATTTCTCGATTTCTGTTGCTACTTTAACAAAATACCCTCTCTCTGCCTCATACCCCCAATTTACCAGTCTGTCCAAAATAAACGGCTGATGAATCAAAATGGCATTCTTGTTTTCTGTCAATGGCATATGTGCAAGGGTATCAAGTTCCTTGAAACTCTCGTTGTCGTAAGTCAGAGGATAACAGATAAAATCGACATGACGCTCATCATATTGAAAAAGCTTGTTGATCTGTCTATATCCATAATCAGAAAAGAACAATGCTTTGGAGAATTTGCTCTCGCTATAGTCCTTTTTTATAATACACTGTTTGAATAGTCGCTTTTCTTGTTTAGGGTTAGAAGAAAGCTGAATAAAATTCCTATATAGCCGTAGAAAAAACAGGTTTTTTGCCATGGTATCCCAAAACTTATTGACAATCTTATTTAATGGCAAAGAAGATGTTTCTTTCGAATAAATTCCATGCTCTAAATAAATCGTTTTTAGCCCCAAATCTGTGACGATTCTGAGCATTAACAGCTCATATATGGAGATGAATCCTAAAAATATGACGGCTTTAGGAGCCAAATTCTTGAGTGTTTGTTGAATCTTATCAATCGAGTAATCGCTCAAGTCAATGGTTTTGTAATCACCATTTCCATGGGATGAATATCCATTTCTCTTATCCAAATGTAACACGGTAATGTCATATTTGTCTTTCAAGAAAGAACATATGGGATTAACGAAATAACCTAAAAGTCCTGTACGATGTACATAAAAAACAATGTTTTTCATTTCAAAATCTCCTCAATAAATTCTCGAACACATCCTTTACCGCCTTTATTTTTCATCACACGAATACAAGACATGTCTTTAACACTTTCACAAGCATCAGCTGGACAAGCCTTTATTCCCACAGCTTCCAAAAGTTCGATACAATTTATGTCATCACCGATGTAGGCCACTTCATCTAATGTGATGCTAAGCTGAGTGCATACCTCTTTGGCTACGGCCAGTTTTCCGCCATTCCGCTTGCCTTGATACAAGAAATCCACTTTCAGTTTTTTCGCACGGTTTTCCACAATCTTAGTGTCCTCCGATGTTATGATACCAGTCTTTATTCCGGCTTCACGAAGCAATTGGAAGCCCATGCCGTCACGGGTGTTGAATTTCTTCGATTCATCCCCCTTTTCGGAATAATACATGCCTCCGTCTGTCAACGTTCCGTCTACATCGCACAGGAAAAGTTTGATGGGCTTTCTTGCTTCCTTGCGCTTGGACAAAACGTGCTTGCGCATCAGATTCTCTAATACAATCCAGTCGTCCGGTTCGTCTATTTCCGTAGCCGTATATTCCGGCATTTCATAAATGCCGATATGTCCGCTAAGGCGGTTGCCCGATTCCAAGATATTCCCTACCTTATTTATATAGAATGCACCGTTCTCCATCAGCATACCCGAGAAGTTCTGCCTGCGAGGGCGGTTCTCGTAATCGTAGTTCATGCTTGTGCCGTCCTCATTCCAAAAGAAACGATAATTGCGTACACAAGTAAGGATGGAATCGTATTCTCCTTTACTATACATATCCAATGCTTCCGTGAAATGAAGCGTTTCTGTCAATGGGGATGTAGCCTGCACCAACATAAAAATATCATCCTCAGCAAGTTGGGTGTAACGGATGTATTCCAACATCACACTTTCCGTACTTGCAGTGTCACAAGCATTCTCTGCTGAACGGTGGTACACTTTCGTTTTCTTATATGCTTGTGAAACTACCGTCTCTTCTATCTTATCCGAATCAGTGGCTACTATGATTTCGTCCACTTCCTTACATTGTTCCAATGCCTCAATATTCCAACAAACCAAAGGCTTGCCGCAGAATGGTTTGATATTTTTAAGGGGGATAGACTTGCTACCGCCCCTTACCGGTATAAATGCGATTACCATTTCACTTGGTTCTTTTTTAGCTTGTTTCTCTGTACTTTCTCAATATCAAGGATATCCTCTTTCTTGTAAGTCAACGCTTTCGCCACGGCACGGCAGTCGCGAGCCAACTTGCGTACACCATCCGGTTCAAGCGAAGCCGCATGGTCTGTGCCTTTCCATGTTCGGTCAAGCGTATAATGGCGTTCTATCCATTCCGCACCAAGGGCTACGGCGGCACAGTCTACGGCTATTCCCAAGTGGTGACCTGAAAAACCGATGGATTTCACTCTGTCTGCATATAACTCACGCAGACGGGTGATTTCAAGCAGGCAAATGTCTTCAAACGGCACGGGATAGCCCGATGTGCAATCGTAAATCACCAAATCCTTGTTGCGCCCTTTGGATTCAAAGAACTGGATAATCCGTTCTTCCTCGTCACGGGTGGTCATACCGAAAGACAGATGGATTTCACCTCCAAAATTATCGCACAGGTACTCCAACAGACCTTTGTTCAAATTGCAAGCGGAAGGCACTTTAATCAGATTGGGATGCAACGTGCAGATTTCTTTTGCCGAGGTAATGTCCCATACCGAAGTGGAATACTCTATGCCAAACTCGTTGCACCATTCCTGCAACTGGCGGTGCTGGTCAAGGTTGAACTCCAGAAACTCCCGATGTTCGCCGTATGTTTTCCCATATGAATTTTCCGGATGAGGATGCGGAGCATTGTATTCTTCAGGTGTCAACAGTTCTTTGTTGTAACGTTTCTGAAACTTAACCACGTCCACTTTGCAATAAGTGGCGGCGGTCATAATCATCTCTTTCGCGATTGCCATGTCACCCTTGTGATTGCAACCGATTTCCGCAATGATTTTTGGTGAGTTCATATTTGTTAAATTTGTTCTATAATCTATTTCCTCTTGAATATTATATTTTCTCTTGACCAAGTAACCCTCTCTTTAACAACCTTTGCAGGCATTCCTACGCATAGAACATTTGAAGGTATCGATTTTGTTACTAATGTATGAGAACCGACAATCGTATTTGACCCTATGTTCACTCCTTTCATTATTGTTGTACTTGGGGCAACCCAAACATGATCCCCTATAATGACATTGCCTGCAAAATTTAATCTTTCATGTGTTTCTTCGTCAATGATTGCGTGACTGTCACTAGTTCTGACTATAATAGTATTGGAGAACATACAATCTTTACCACAAATTATTTCTGAATTGTTTTCTTGGGCATTAAAATGGACTTTTTGTGTAAAAGTAGTATTTTCACCAATTATAATCTTACAGTTGTTACCTTCTGTCCAAAAACTGCATCCCGGTCCAACATATACATTTTTACCAAACTTTATCGTATTGTTATTACCTATCATGTGTATTACAACATTATCTAAATAACAGCCACCTTCAATAATGACATGATTATTACTTCCTCTTCCTTTTCTAATTATTCTATATATCCCCCCCTATTGACTATTAAGGGCTTTTTACTGGATAAATACTTTAATTTTTTTCTTATTTGCACTACTCGCCACCCAATACAATTGTATTTAATCATTAAACCCTTTAATGTTTTCTTTAATCCCATACCTAATATTTAAGTAATTAGTCTTCATTACTCTTTGATTACTTCCCGCAAAGCTTTGATATATCCTTTCCCAAATTCTATATCAGGCTCCATATAGTTGCCCTCACCCCATTCATTCCAAGACATAAGAAAAAGTATCTTATGTTCTTTAGGTTTATCTTTAATCATATTGAGTGCTATTTTCACCTCTTCCTTGAAATATTCAGGGCTATTATGATACCACACAATGGCATTCTTGCCATTTCGGGGGGTGCGATCCCAATTTGGGATAATGGTTGGGTATACATTATCACATTTATCTTCTTCAGTAAAGAGTAATTTACTTACTTTTTCAAAGTCATATTTAATTATCCCTTGCCATTTGAAGATTTTTTTGCAAAATTTCTTTAGGTAATACTTGAACATGGAATCATATCGGATGTGCGCCAGGTTCATACCACGAGAATTAATAGCATCGTAACCGCTATCTAAAACTCTCTGAAAAATTCTCATAGTCACATCTTTCCCCATATAGAATTTTCTACCTCCGCTATTGGAGAAGAAGCCCAAGCTAGATTCCACACCAACAAAATGGAATCCTTTCAAACCTTCCTTTATAGCCAGTTCATTCCATAGCTTTATGAATTCTTTGCTATTAGGTATGTCAAGGGGACGGAAAATGACAAACAGAAGCTTCCCGTCTACTGTAATATAACGGTGATCCTTGAAAGCAGGAAGCAAAGCATAGAAATGCATTTTATGTTCTTCCATACCTGGATAGGTTTGTTCCATAATCATGGAGTCTTTCTGAAAAGTACCACCGACACTCCATGTCTTGTTTGTCCAATGATGGTTTGCCCATCCCAAACAAAATGGAAAATCAGGTTTTCCAGTGCATAATACTTCATTGAAAGGCATTTCCAATAATTGTTTTCCGTTGCCAAACCAATAGTGCCAGTAACAGAAACCCTCAATACCAGCTTCTCTTGCTAACTTGGCCTGCTCTTCCCGAACTTCTGGTAAACGAAGGTCGTAATATCCCAGGTCAGCTGGTACCCGAGGCTGACTATGACCTCGAAACAATGGTTTAGCCTTACCTACGTTTCTCCACTCTGTAAATCCTTTACCCCAATATCTGTCATTCTCCGGTATGGGGTGGTACTGAGGTAAGTAGTATGCAATAATTCTTGCTTTCATTTAATTAATACTTTTGTATTTTAATCGAATGTCCAAATTTTCTAAACGCAAAGAAGAATACTACGAGGTATATAAACATTATATTATGGGATGAGCCAGAGTATTCCGGAAAGAATATCCCCTTTGCGACGTATGCAGCTAATACACAAAATGTAATTAGTGGCATATATCCTACAATGTATTTTTTCTTAAATAAATGTCTAAACCACAAATTAAAAGCTAATGCCATAATTATAGTCAATATGAATCCCCATTCTTTGTAGTAACTTCCTATAAGACCGTAGAAGATATATGCAGGATGCTGATAATGAGTCTTTTTTGTCAGGAATGTATTATATGTAGTCGTCCCTTCCCTGTTCTTTCCGTCATCATAGTCTAAGCCTAAATGTTTTTTAATCATAGTGAATTGCGATGAACCATAAGTATATTCTCTCATGTCTGGGTACATCAATCCTATGAAATTCAGAAAGGGTTCGCCTGCATATCTAAGTGTGGCTAATTGTGACGAAAGCTTATCATCAGAAAATCTGCTTGTGGATATATTTGCAAATATGTTATACAAGAAAGGTACGCAAATCAAAGACACAGCAATAATGTTTCTTTTCTGCCTCCAATAGCCTAATTTCGTTGAAAAGACAATAGCAACAACTAAGATTTCAATCAATGTAAATATAATTGTCGCTCGAGATATCGTGCCAAACACGCGTTCCAATTTTGCTAACCCATATAATGCTATACAGTAATAATTAATCTTGTGATTATTTTTAAATAGTAATATATTGACAACTGATATGATAAATACTACAAAAGGTGTCATACCCAAGTATGCCCATATAAGCACTAATCCCCGAAACCCCATACCGGTTCCACCTGTTGATTCTTCATAAGTCTCATCTCTTAAAGACGCAAGATCGCCAGAAAAGAAATA
>UMHI01001538.1_pt1 | contig 12790 bp, 13 predicted proteins | sample 1965481 | NCBI WGS metagenome assembly UMHI01 (sample SAMEA4836093, study PRJEB28245) | human gut metagenome | biome: gut microbiome; material: fecal sample | place: Denmark | collected 2008 | reverse complement strand
AACATTGACAGGAAATAGTGGAATAACAAGTAATGCAAGACTGTCAAAAATAATGAATGAGTTATCAAAATATAAAGAAGAAGTAGAATTATATAAAGCAAATAAAATTGTTGAAAATGAAGGCTTTTTAGGTGAAAGTCTTTTTGCGGGTAAAGATTCAATTAATTATAATATAAAATCAGATGAGGAAATTGGAAATATAAAAAGTATAATACCCAATATAACTGATGAATATATAAATATATTACAGATAATAAAAGGAGAACTATTAATAAAGTCTAAAGATAAAAAACAAATAAAAGCAGCACAATTAGTTGGGATTCAAGTTAATCCATATGATATAACAGATGATGGAGAATTATTATCGTCAAATGGAAATTTGTTATTAATGGATGAAACGGGAACATTAACATTGCCAGATACAATTAAAAAAATAGGATATGGCGCATTTTCTGGAGTAGAAGGTTTAAAAACAATAATAATTCCAGGAAGTGTAAAAGAAATTGCTGAAAATGCATTTAGCAATAACAAAACATTAGAAACGGTAATCTTAAATGAAGGAATTGAAATTATTGGAGGAAGTGCATTTAGTCAATGTGATAATTTAGTTAATGTACAGTTGCCGTCAACAATAAAAAAAATAAAAAATAATGCATTTTATTATTGTATTAATTTAAAAAATATTAATATTCCTTTAGGAGTAGAGGAAATATCAGCATATACATTTTGTGGATGTAGAAAATTAGAGAAAATTATAATTCCAGAAGGGGTTGAATGTTTAAATTATGCAAGTTTTACAGATTGTCCTAATTTATCAAATATAAAATTACCTTCTACTTTATTAAAGATAGATACTCTTGCTTTTTCAAATTGTATAAGTTTAAATAATATTGAATTAACGAATAACGAAACATTTAAAATTGAAAATGGAATATTACTTTCAAAGAATACGTCAGATATAATATTTATATTTCCTAATTATATAAAACAAAAAGATAATTTTGAAATTCCAGAAGGAACGAAATATTTTAATATATCACTTGCAAAATATATTAATTTAAAGAAAATAAAGATTCCAAGTACATTAAAAGATCTTAATGCAAGTTTATTGCCATCAAGTATAGAAGAGGTTGAGTTAAACTTAAATAATGATGTGTTAGAAAATGATAAGGAAAATAAGATTGTATATATGAAAAAAACTAATGAATTATGTATGTGTTATTCTAAAGAAAAAACAATAAATATAAAAGAGGGGATAGTTGCATTAAATGCATATTCTTTTAATCAAGCAACATCAGCTGAATATATTATACTACCAGATTCAATAAATTATATAAAAAATCAAGCATTTACAAATGTAAATACAGTTAAGGAAATAAAAATAGGAAAAAATGTTTCAAAAATAGAACCATGTTTTAAATATTGGAATTATAATGGAATAGTAACAATTGATTCAGAAAACAAAAATTACATGATAGAAGATAATACTTTATATACTAAAGATAAAAAAACATTAGTGAGAGTTTTGAAAAATATTTATGAAACATATTCAGTAAAAAAAGGTGTTGAAGTAATTGGAGAGTCTGCGTTTATGGTGCAATCAAATATTAATAGAATAGTGATACCAGATACAGTAAAAGAAATAAAGAATAATGCTTTTTCTTATTGTGTTAATATTGATGAAATAGAAATACCAAATTCTGTGAATAGTTTGGGAAGGAGTTTATTTGTTGATTGCAGAAAATTAAATAAAGTGACATTAAAGAAAAAAGAACAATTTATTCAAAATGCTCCATGGGGTGCTCCAAAAGGAATGAAAATTGTAAATTGGATTTAAAATAAAGAACCTAAAATGATTGATATTTTAGGTTCTTTATGATAAGATAAAAACATCAAAACAGTTACAAAAAGAAAGGAAAAAACAAATGAAAATAGGAATAGATATAGGCGGAAGCCATGTAGGAATAGGGCTAGTAGACGAATTCGGAAATATACAACAGAAAAAAGAAAAATATATAGTAGAAAAAATCGAAAACGAAAGTCAAATAAGTAAAAAAAATCTAAAAGAAGAAATAACACAATTTATAATACAAACAATAAAAGAATATCAAAAAATGGACTTTGTAGAAAATGTAGGAATAGCAGTACCAGGAACAGTAAATCAAACAACAATTATAAAAGCAGTGAATTTAGGAATAGAAAATTATGAAATAACACCAATAATAGAAAAAGAAACAGGAACAAAAGTAAAATTAAAAAATGATGCAAAATGTTCAGCGTTAGCAGAACAAAAATATGGAAATTTTAGTGAATGTGAAAATGGACTATTTCTATGTATTGGAACAGGAGTAGGTGGAGCTGTAATATATAATGGAAAAGTATTAGAAGCTAAGGAAGTACCAGGATTTGAATTTAGCCATATGATAATACAGAAAAATGGATTACAATGTAATTGTGGAAAAAGAGGTTGTTTTGAAATATATGCAAGCCTAAAGCGATTTAAGGAAAAAATTGCGTATGAATTCAATTTAACAACTCTTAGAAATGAAGAAGTAATAAAAATTATATTAAATAATAAAGATGACGTAAGATTAAAATATTTCTTAAATGAATATATAGAAAACTTAGCAATAGGAATATCAAATCTGATTAATATATTTGAACCAGAAAAAATATTAATAGGAGGAGGATTTGCAGATTATAAGGAAATATTACTAGAACCATTAAAACAACAATTTTTAACAGGAAACTTGCTATTTAACAAAAGAAATGATATAATAATTCAGCTTGCAAAATTCAAAAACGATGCAGGAATTATAGGAGCAACTCTAATATAAAAAGGAATGAAATGAAATGAAAAAAAGAGTATCATTTATTACATTAGGATGTAAAGTAAACCAATATGAAACAAATGCTATGATGCAAAAATTTCAAGAAAATGGATATGAAATTGTAGAAATAGATAATGTATCAGATATATGTGTTGTAAATACATGTACAGTAACAAACATGTCTGACAGGAAATCAAGACAAGCATTAAGAAAAGTAAAAGATAAAAATCAAAATGCAATAATAGTAGCAACAGGATGTTATGCTCAAAGCTCAAAAGAAGAACTAGAGAAAATGCCTGAAATTGATGTTGTACTTGGAAACGAAGAAAAAAGAGATATAGTAAAATATGTAGAAAAATATTTTGAACAAAATCAAAAATTAACAGCAGTTCAAGATATATCAACACAAAAAGAATTTGAAGATATGGGACAAATTTCATATACTGAAAAAATAAGAGCAGTAATAAAAGTACAAGATGGATGTAACCAATTTTGCTCATATTGTATAATTCCATATGCAAGAGGAAGAGTGCGTAGTAGAAAAATAGATAGTATAATAAAAGAAATAGAACAAATTGCACAAAAAGGAATAAAAGAAGTTGTAATAACAGGAATACATCTTGCATCATATGGAAAAGACTTTGAAGAAAATATAGGTTTAATAGATTTGCTAGAAGAAATAAATAAAGTAGATGGAATAGTTAGAATAAGATTAGGCTCATTAGAACCAAAAATAATAACAGAAGAATTTATGCAAAGACTAATAAAACTTGAAAAAATATGTCATCACTTTCATTTATCATTACAAAGTGGATGTGATAATACATTAAAAAGAATGAATAGAAAATATACAACAAGTGAATTTGAAGAAATTGTTCAAAGATTAAGAAAATACTATAATGATGTAATTTTAACAACAGATATAATAGTTGGATTTCCAGGAGAAACTGAAGAAGACTTTGAAACAACATATAATTATTTGAAAAAAATAAATTTTTACAAAATGCATGTATTTCCATATTCGCCAAGAAAAGGAACTGTTGCTGCAAAAATGCCAGATCAAATACAAGGTGATATAAAAGAAAAAAGAAGTAAAAAATTAATTGAATTATCAAATGAAAATCAAAAACAATATAATCAAAATTTAATTGGAAAAGATGTAGAAGTATTATTTGAAGAAAAAAATAAAGAAGGATATTATAAAGGACATACTCAAAATTATATATTAGTAGAATATAAAACAGATGAAGAATTAGAAAATAAAATAGTAAAAGTAAATATAAAAAAAGCAGAAATAGAATATGTTATTGGATAGATATGTTACAATTGTAATATTTTTGTAATATAAACTTAATATAAAATAACTTGAAAAAAATACACATCTATTATATAAATATAATAGAAAAAATAAACACAAAGGAGGAAGAAATATGGCAAATATAGAAAAAGTTTCAGGTGTTTTTGGTGGAATAAAAACAGATGAACCAATACAAAAATGTGAAAATAATGGAATCGGAATCGAAAATGCAATAAACATAAATGGTGAGAATACAATTAATAATTCAAGTACAGGAACAAACTTGCCTGCAAAGAATACATTTTGGAATAAAGTAAAATCAGTATTATTCTATGATATAAAAGTAGAATTAACACCATATGAACAAAAAGTAGAAGATGAAGTAAATGAATTCTTACACCAAGAAGTTACTTGGACAAAAGTTAAGAATTTCTTATTTCAAGAAGTAACATTTGGAAAAAAGAAAAATTTGTAGAATGAAATAATAAAAAAAGGAAAAAATAGCAAGAAAGACTTGCTATTTTTTATGTTTTAGAGTAAAATATAGTCGTCAAAAAAGGGAATAATCCCAAAAAGAGAAGGAATAGCTACAAAAATTAGGCTAGAACCTCAAGAAAGGAAAGAAAAAATATGAATATAATTATGTTAGGAGCACAAGGAACAGGAAAAGGAACTGTTGCAGGATTAATCAGTGAACAAACAGGATTACCACAAATATCAACAGGAGATATATTCAGAAAAAATATAAGTGAGAAAACACCACTTGGAGTAGAAGCTGACAAATATATATCAAAAGGAAATTTAGTACCAGATGATATAACTGTACCAATGGTTGAAGACAGATTAACATGGGATGATGCTAAAAATGGAGTAATATTAGACGGATTTCCAAGAACAATAGAACAAGCAGAAAAACTAGATAAAATCTTAGCTAAGAAAGGTGAAAAAATAGATTTAGTAATAAATCTAGTAACACCAAAAGAAGAGATAATAGACAGAATGCTAACAAGAAGAGTTTGTACAAATCAAGATTGTAAAGCAACATATAATATAAAATTACATCCACCAGTAAAAGAAGGAATCTGTGACAAATGTGGTTCACCACTAAAACAAAGAGCTGATGACTCAGATCCAGAAGCAATAAAAAGAAGATTAGAAATTTATGAAGAAAAAACAAGCCCATTAGTAGAATATTATAAAGAAAAAGGTGTACTAAGAACAGAAACAGTTAGTATATCAATAAATAGAATGGGAAAAGATGTTGCAAATGATGTTGTAAGAGACATAAAAAAATAGTCTAAATAGCTTGCTTAAATATAAGCAAGCTACATATTAATATTAGTATTGTGCCTAAGGAAAAAGACGCAAGTTTGTTAATACGCATCTAGTTTTGAAATAAACAATTTTTTCGAAACTACAAATTATATATTTTGAAGGGAAGAATAAAAATGGTAACAATAAAATCAAAAAAAGAAATAGAATTAATGAGAGAAGCTGGAAGAGTAACAGCTTTAACACATAAAGCAATAGAAGAAGCAATAAAACCAGGAATGACAACAGCAGATATAGACAAAATAGCTGAAGAAACAATGAAAAAGAATGGAGCAATATCAGCAGAAAAAGGATATGATCCAGGAATAAGAGGAATACCACCATATCCAGCATCAACATGTATTTCAGTAAATGATGTAGTAATACATGGAATTCCATCAAAGAAAACAATAATAAAAGATGGAGATATAGTAAGTGTAGACTTAGTAGCATTAAAAAACGGATATAATGGTGATGCAGCAAGAACATTTATGGTAGGAAATGTATCACCAGAAGCCAAAAGACTAGTAGAAGTAACAAAACAAGCATTTTTTGAAGGAATAAAATATGCTAGAAAAGGAAATAGAATTGGAGATATTTCACATGCAATTGGAGAATATGTAAAATCACAAGGATATTCTGTAGTAAGAGAATTTGAAGGACATGGAATAGGAAAAGAAATGCATGAAGAACCAGAAATACCAAATTACGGAAAAGCTGGAAGAGGAATAAGACTTGAACCTGGTATGACATTGGCAATAGAACCAATGGTAATTGCAGGAAAACCAGATATTTGGGAATTAGAAGATGGATGGACAATTGTAACACAAGATGGAAGTTTAGCAGCACATTATGAAAATACAATTTTAATTACAGAAAATGATCCAGAAATATTGACAATCATTTAAAAGTGTTATATAATAAATGAGTTAAAACCCAATTTCTACGAAAAATTGGCAAAAAAGTAAGAAAAATCTAAATACAATAACATGTTTTTAGAATTTTATTGCTCTTTAAGAAGGAGGAAAAAAACTTGGCAAAGGAAGATGTTATAGAAGTAGAAGGAGTAGTTGTTGAAACACTACCAAATACAACTTTTAAAGTAGAACTTGAAAATGGACACCAAATATTAGGCCATATTTCAGGAAAACTAAGAATGAACTATATAAAAATATTACCAGGAGACAAAGTAAAAGTTGAACTATCACCATATGACTTAACAAGAGGAAGAATTACTTGGAGAGCAAAATAAAATTTAAAAAACATATTGAAATTTATGAAGAATATTATAAAATAAATTTGAAACGTAAATTAACCCAATTATATAAAAATCAAGTTTGAAGACACAACTTAATTCACAAGGCGAAGGTCATTCCTTAGCCCAAGTGGAATGCGGCAAGCTAAGGAATGTCTGAAGACAATTTAAGGAGGTGCAAAGAAATGAAGGTTAGACCATCAGTAAAGAAAATGTGTGACAAATGCAAAGTAATAAAAAGAAAAGGTGTAATTAGAGTTATTTGTGAAAACCCTAAACACAAACAAAGACAAGGTTAATTCCTTAAGTTTATAACACAAATAAGGTAGCGGCTGTTTAACATATAGATGTTAACATATCAAATTTGTGTTTATATATATGTCCAATATTAATTTTTAAAGATCTATTAAATTAGATGCATTTCACCTTTAAAAAAAATAAGGACAAACAAATAAAAAATTTGGAGGTGCAAAGAAACATGGCTCGTATAGCAGGAGTAGACTTACCTAAAGAAAAAAGAGTAGAAATAGGACTTACATATATTTATGGTATAGGAGTAGCTAGCTCAAACAAAATATTAGCAAAAGCTGGAGTAAACCCAGACACAAGAGTTAAAGATTTAACTGATGAAGAAGTTAATAGCATAAGAAAAGTTATTGACGAATCATACAAAGTTGAAGGTGATTTAAGAAGAGAAGTAGCTCTTAATATAAAAAGATTAACTGAAATTGGATGCTACAGAGGATTAAGACATAGAAGAAGTCTTCCAGTAAGAGGACAAAGAACTAAAACTAATGCTCGTACAAGAAAAGGTCCAAGAAAATTAGTAAGTAGATCAAAGAAAGATGTAAAATAAGACTTTTAAAACAGTGTAAAACTGTTATATAAGGAGGGAAATAAGAACAATGGCTAACAAAAATGTTGCAAAAAAACCAGTAGCTAGAAGAAATAGAAAAAACATCGATAAAGGTGCTGCACATATTCATTCTAGTTTCAATAATACAATAGTAACAATAACAGATACAAACGGAAATACAATTTCATGGGGAAGTGCTGGAGGACAAGGTTTCAAAGGTTCAAGAAAAAGCACACCATTCGCAGCTGGAGAAGTTGCTGAAAAAGCAGCTAAAGAAGCTATGGAACATGGATTAAAAACAGTTGAAGTATATGTTAAAGGTCCAGGAGCAGGTAGAGAATCAGCAATAAGATCTTTACAAGCTGCAGGATTAGAAATCAGTAGCATCAAAGATGTTACACCAATCCCACATAACGGATGTAGACCACCAAAAAGAAGAAGAGTATAATTTTTTATACTTAGGTGGATTATAAAAAGAAATTTAAAATTAAGAATATAAATAAAATATAATGAAAGAGGTGTAAAAGATGGCACGTTATACAGACGAACAATGTCGTATTTGCCGTAGAGAAGGACAAAAATTGTTCTTAAAAGGTTCAAGATGTTATTCTGATAAATGCAGTATTTCTAGAAGAAATTATGCTCCAGGACAACACGGACAAAAAAGAGCTAAACTTTCTGAATACGGAACTCAATTAAGAGAAAAACAAAAAACAAAATCATACTATGGAGTTGGAGAAAAACAATTTAGAGGATATTTCGAAATGGCATCTAATAAAAAAGGAATCACAGGTGAAAACTTACTACAAATATTAGAAAGCAGATTAGATAATGTTGTATATAGATTAGGATTTGGAGCTTCAAGAGCTCAAGCAAGACAACTTGTAAACCATGGACAATTTGCAGTTAATGGACAAAGAGTTGATATACCATCTTACTTAGTTAAAGCAGGAGATGTTATAACAGTAAGAGAAAACAAAAAAGAAAATGGAGCTATAAAAGCAAATATTGAAGCAAATTCAGCAAGACCAGTTCCAGCTTGGTTGGAATTAAATAACGAAACTTTAAGTGGTAAAGTAGTAAGATTAGCATCAAGAGAAGATGTTGATATTCCAGTTGAAGAGCATTTAATAGTAGAGCTTTACTCTAAATAATAGTTTTTAATTAGAAAAATATTAGGAGGTAGAAATGATAGAATTTGAAAAGCCAAATATTGAATGTCTAGAGGTTGATGATAATAACAATTATGCAAAATTTGTATGTGAACCATTAGAAAGAGGATATGGCGTTACAATTGGAAATTCTTTAAGACGTATATTACTTTCATCTTTAACAGGATGTGCATTAACAAGTGTTAAAATTGAAGGTGTTTTACATGAATTTTCAAGCATACCAAATGTTGTAGAAGATGTTCCAGAAATTATAGTAAACTTAAAAAATGTTAGACTAAAATTTACTGAAAACGAAGAAAAAGTTATGAGAATTAACTTTAAAGGAGAGGGAGAAGTAACTGCAGGAGATATCATTACAGATGGAACTGTAGAAATATTAAATCCAGACTTACATATAGCAACTGTTGCTGAGGGTGGACAATTGATTATGGAATTAACAGCAGATATGGGAAGAGGATATTCCCCTTCTGAAAAGAACAAAAAACCAAACCAAGACATATCTGTGCTTCCAATAGATTCAATTTATACACCAGTAAAAAAAGTAAATTATCAAGTAAAAAACACTAGAGTAGGCCAAATGGTTGATTATGATAAATTAATTATAGAAGTATGGACAGATGGAAGCTTAAAAGCTCATGAAGCATTAAGTTTAGCTGCCAAAGTTATGACAGGACATCTAGAATTATTTATAGATTTATCAGAAGCAACAAAAAATACACAAGTTATGATTGAAAAAGAAGAATCTAAGAAAGAGAAAGTATTAGAAACTTCAATTGAAGAATTAGAATTATCTGTACGTTCATTCAATTGCTTAAAGAGAGCAGGAATATCTACAGTAGAAGATTTAACAAATAGATCTGAAAATGATATGATGAAAGTTAGAAATTTAGGAAAGAAATCTTTAGATGAAGTAATTGCAAAATTACATTCATTAGGGCTAAATTTCAGACAAGAAGATGAATAAAATTTAATAAAGAGGTGAAAGAAGTGGCTACAAATAGAAAATTAGGTAGAACAACTGATATAAGAAATGCTATGTTAAAAACTTTAACAACAGATTTAATCTTAAAAGGTAAAGTTGAAACAACAGAAGCTAGAGCAAAAGAAGTAAAAGCTATTGCAGATAGCATAATAGCATTAGCAATAAAAGAAAAAGATAACTTTGAAACAGTAGATGCTAAAGTAGTAAAAGCTAAATTAGATTCTAAAGGTAACAAAGTTACAGAATTAGTAAAAAGCAAAAATGGTAATGAATATCTAAAAGTTGTTAAAGAAGAAACAACTGAAAAGAGACAAAAAGATATGCCATCAAGATTAAATGCTAGAAGAAAAATAATGACAAAATTAAACAAAGTTGAAGGCGAAGATGTAATGGCAAAATTATTCAATGAAATCGCTCCAAAATACGAAGGTAGAGTTGGTGGATATACAAGAATAGTTAAAGCTGGTCCTCGTAGAGGAGATGCTGCTGAAGTAGCTATATTACAATTAGTTTAATTATAAAATTGAATATATATTATCAAGAGTGGAGTAGAGAACGGCTCGTTAATCCCACAGCAACCTGCAGTATGTAAGGTGCTAATACCGGCAAAGCAAAAGCTTTGAGTGATGATTTTTTTGAAAAAGACTCATAGCAAGCGCTAAGAGTTCTTTTTTTGTTATATTAGAAAGGTTCTATTTTAGACAGAGCAAATATAAGAATTTATTATAACTCAAAGTAGAATAATAAGTATGAAAGGAAACGAAGAAATATGAGTAAGAAATGGTATTTTACATCAGAAAGTGTAACAGAAGGACATCCAGATAAATTATGTGATTATATATCAGATACAATATTAGATGAAGCATTAAAACAAGATAAATATTCAAGAGTTGCAATAGAAACATTTGCATCTGCAAATCAAATAACAATAGCAGGACAATTAACAACAAATGCAACATTAGATATAGAAAAAATAGTAAGAGATAGAATAAAAGAAATAGGATATGACAGATCAGACTTAGACATAGATTATAGAACATGTAAGATAGATATAAATATAACAAAGCAAAGCTCAGATATAGCACAAGGTGTAGACATTGGTGGGGCTGGAGACCAAGGGATAATGTTTGGATATGCTTCAGATGAAACAGAAGAATATATGCCATTTGCAATTTCAATGGCACACAAATTGGCAAAAAAACTTACAGAAGTTCGTAAAAATGGAATAATACCATATCTTAGACCAGACGGAAAAACACAAGTAACAGTTGAATATGAAGATGGAATTGTAAAAAGAATTGACACAATACTTATATCAAATCAACACGAAAAATCTGCAGATATGGATATATTAAAAAAAGACATTATGGAAAAAGTAATAAAAACAGTTATTCCAGAAAAATATTTAGATGAAAATACAAAATATTTTATAAATCCAACAGGAAGATTTGTTATAGGTGGACCTTTAGGAGATACAGGACTAACAGGAAGAAAAATAATCGTAGATACTTATGGTGGATATGCACGTCATGGTGGAGGAGCTTTTTCAGGAAAAGATGCAACAAAAGTTGACAGAAGTGCAGCATATATGATGAGACATATTGCAAAAAATATAGTTGCAAATGGATTTGCCAAAAAATGTGAATTACAAGTAGCATATGCAATAGGTGTTGAACAACCAATGTCAATATTTGTTGACACATTTGGAACAAATACAATACCAGAAGAAAAAATAGAAGAAATAATCAAAAAGAATTTTGACTTAACACCAAAAGGAATTATTGAATATCTTGGTTTACGTGAACCAATTTATACAAAAACAACTAATTATGGTCATTTTGGAAAGCCAGAATTACCTTGGGAAAAAATTATAAAATTAGAGGTCTAGAAAATTATAATACACATAGTATAAAAAAAATTGGGAAATGTAAGAATTTCTCGATTTTTTTATTTATAACTAAATATCCTTGAAACAAACATATTTTTGTGATAAAATCACACTATCAAAATACGAAAAGAGGACAGAAATTGGAAGAAAAAGAAGGAATACTAGCAGAGATAATATATCAAAATGAAGTAAATAGCTATACTGTAGGAATATTTGAAACAGAAGAAGAACAATTTACAGTAGTTGGATATTTACCATTTATATGTAAAGGAGATTCATTAAAAATAATCGGAAAATTTATAGAACACAAAGATTATGGAGAACAATTTAAAATAGAAACATTTGAAAAATTAATGCCACAAACATTATCTGCACTAGAAAAATATCTTGCAAATGGAAATATAAAAGGAGTTGGACCAGCAACAGCAAGTAAAATAATAAAATTATTTGGAGATGAAACCATACATGTATTAAAATACGAACCATCAAAATTAGTACAAATAAAAGGAATAACAAAAGATAAAGCAAAAGAAATATCTGAAAGTTTTATTGAAAATTGGGAAGTATGGCAAATTGTTGGCTTTTTAGAAAGATTTGGATTAGGAGCAGAAAGTGCCAAAAAAGTATATGATCTACTAGGAATAAATGCAATATCAGAAATAGAAAATGATCCATATATTTTAATAGATATTGCAAGAGGTGTAGAATTTTCACAAATAGATAAAATGGCAATAGAACTTGGAATAGAACGAGAAAATCAAAAAAGAGTGAAAAGTGGAATAAAATATGCTTTGATGAAAATCACATATAATGGACATTGTTGTACATTAAAGGAGAATTTAATAGAATATGTAAAACAGTTATTAGGAGTAGCTGAAGAAATAATTGAAGAAGGACTAATAAATTTAAAAGCAAATGAAGATATAGTTATTGAAAAAAGAGATGAAGAAAAATGGGTATATTTATACTCATTTTATAAAACAGAAAATGAGATTGCAGAAAGAATAATAAAATTAAAAAACACTAAAAATGTAAAAAAAATAAGTAATATTGAAAAAGAATTAAAAAAAGTAGAAGAAAGAACAGATATGATTTTATCTGAAAAACAAAAAGAAGCAATAAGAACTATTAATGATAATAATGTAACAATTATTACAGGTGGTCCAGGAACAGGAAAAACAACAATAATAAAAAGTAT
>UMHI01004836.1_pt1 | contig 12820 bp, 9 predicted proteins | sample 1965481 | NCBI WGS metagenome assembly UMHI01 (sample SAMEA4836093, study PRJEB28245) | human gut metagenome | biome: gut microbiome; material: fecal sample | place: Denmark | collected 2008 | reverse complement strand
ATAATATGCTTACGGTCTCAGCCGGTCTCTCCATCACATTAGGCAAGACTGGATGGAAGCGTGTGGTTGATGCTAAACCTTATATCAAGCAGAATGCTTATCTCAAGGATTACATCTCCTATATGAAGGATGAGAATATACGATTGCAGAAAAAAATGTCTGGAGATAAAGAGGTACAGACTGTCTATCCCAAGAATAACTATAGTGGGCTTAACTCACTAAGAGCACGGTTGTCCGGGAAAAAGTCTGGCTCACCAGAAAGCAAATCAGGTATTGACGGTATAGCTGAAAACTCGGCTGATGATGCTGAAATCGGTCTTGTGGATACGTATGTACAGATTGGAAACTGCCACTCAGATTCACTTTTGTCTGCTGGTCAGAATATATCTGATAATCTTATGTCTGCAAATAATAATGCATTGGACTCAATTGCAATTTCAGGTCATTCTAAGATAACTGTGGGTGTTCCAGTGTACTTCTTCTTCCAGCTAAATTCTGATAAGCTTGTAGATGAATCCCAGATCGTGAACCTTGATGACATTGCAAAAATATCCAAGGCACATAATTTAAAAGTGGCCATATCCGGAGCAGCTGACAGCGCCACTGGTACACAGTCCATCAATCAGGAACTTGCTCAGCGTCGTGCCAGATATATTGCTCAAATGCTTGTGGATAAAGGGGTATCCGAAAGTCTCATTCATCTGCATAGCTTTGGTGGAATAGATAAATATAAGGTCAATGACTCAAACCGCTTTGCGGTAGTCATGCTTACTGAATGATAGAAGTTGTTTTTTGTATAAGCTAAAAAGTCTTGAGACTTTCATTAAAATTTAAATCTCATATTTAAAAATTTGTCGAGAAGGTATGCTTGGATTTTCCTTGCATACCTTTTTTATGTGGGCTAACATGGAAATGTTTTTCATACTACAACTTAAATGTTGGGAATTGATGTCTCAAGACAAAATCAGATGAATATCGAAAATGATTGGAAAAGTTGATTTTTAACGATTCTATTAGATGGGAAAATATTCAATGATACTTAAATAATACCTTGTATTTTTGAAATTTATTGAGAAATATTTCCTTGGATAATTTTAATTTTGTACCTTTACAGACAAATTATAAAGTATCTTAGAGTTATGTATTATCCAAGAATGATAGACGGATATTTGCTGGAATGGTCACAAAGGTCTTCACATAAACCTTTGCTGTTAAGAGGTGCGCGTCAAGTAGGAAAGTCAACAGCAGTTCGTCATCTGAGTCAGAAGTTCAAGAGCTTTGTGGAGGTGAACTTTGAACGGCAACCTTCATATAAGCAGCTATTTCAAGGCGATATTGATGTGAAACGAATTGTTCCACAAATGGCGGCTATTGCCAGTAAGCCGATAGAACCAGGAAGCACACTTCTGTTTCTTGATGAGATTCAGGCTTGTCCCGAAGCCATCATGTCACTCCGATTTTTCAAAGAGGACATGCCCGAACTTCATGTGATAGCTGCAGGCTCTTTGTTAGAGTTCGCACTTGAAGAACTGCCAACATTTGGTGTCGGCAGGATTCACTCGATGTTTATGTTTCCGATGACGTTCGATGAGTTCCTGCTTGCTAATGGCGAGAATTTGCTTATTGAGGCGCGGAATCAAGCTACGTCATCAGCACCACTGCCAGCTCCTCTATATGAAAAGTTGGTGGGGCTACTCCGTACTTTCATGCTTGTTGGCGGAATGCCTGAAGCCGTGAGCAAATGGGTGGAGACCCACGACTATCTGGCTTGCCAGGAGGTGCAGGATGATATTGTCGTTACCTATGAAGACGATTTTCCGAAATATAAGAAGCGTGTTGATCCTATGCTTTTGCGCCTGACCATGCGTAGTGCAGCCGTTCAAGCCACTAAAAAGTTTGTCTATTCTCAGGTCGGCGGCAGTTATAGTACTTCAGAAGTGAAGAAAGCCCTTGAAATGCTTATTCTTGCAGGCATACTGATTCCTGTCACACATACGTCAGCCAATGGCGTACCTTTAGGAAGTGAGGCTGATTATTCCTATCGTAAGATGCTTTTGCTCGACACTGGTTTGATGTTGCGTCTGCTGAATATGACGACCGGTGATGTAAGTGAGCTGACAACCCAAATCCTAACATCTGATGTTTCAGAATTGGCAAACAAAGGACCAATGGCAGAAATGGTTGCAGGACTGGAAATACTGCACTACAAAACTCCGAACATCCGCCATGACTTGTTTTACTGGCTTAGAATGGCGAAAAATTCCTCTGCAGAGATTGATTATCTTGTAACATATAAGCAGCAAGTTGTTCCCATCGAGGTGAAGGCGGGAATGCAAGGCGGAATGAAGAGCCTTTGGCTGTTTATGAACGAAAAGCATTTGGACAATGCTCTTAGATGCTCAATGGAGAACTATGGAAGTTTTGAGTATCAGGATGTCAAGGATAATAATGCAGTACGTCACGTACAAATCTGCCCACTCTATGCCATGTCGCAAATGGATAAACTGCTGAGTGCCTTTTTGTGGAAGAATAATCAGTAGAGTAATGTGTTCCTTATCGAATGGCAAGGCTTCATTTCATGGAATATAACGAAAGACTTTATTTGAACATCAATGTGGAATACTATATTAATTAAAATATTATCGATATGTGGCCTTTTAATTATTTCAAAAAGAAGCGTGAAAAGGAAGAACAAGAACGCCGTCGCGCTGAAGAGCAAGCTAGCCAACAAAAGTTGGAGGAAGAGCGTATTGCACGTGAAAGAGAACGTAGGTTGGAAGAGAACCGTCGTAAAGAACTTGAACGTCAAGCCAAACTGAAAGCAGAACGTGAACAGAAAGAGTCAATACAGCCTTTTACATTTCGTTCCAATTGTCATCAGCGTTATGAAAACGGAGGGTGTGTCAAAATTAAAAGGACTACTCCTCAAAGTTACAGATTATAACTGTAATATTTAAAAGGGTCGTATTAAACTCTGTATTGAGTAATGATACGGCCCTTTCTTTAGCCTTTTAGAATACTCAAATTTCAAATTATAAGTTCATGTTTTCAAAAAATGAGTTTTGACACACCCTCATTCGTACTGTCAGTATGGTAAAGAACACTGATGGTTGCCCTGGTTACAAGTTAGCCCCCGGCGTTGGTTACATCGTAAAGATATACAATGATGACCTGGGTAAGCCGAACATGTCAGACAAACCTATGAAGGTTGTGAAAAAAACGGCAGACATGGTAGAATTGCGTGGTTTCCCTATCGAGGCACGATCTCCTTTCGGTTGGCAAGAAGTAGATTACAGCGACTATGGTTTTGTAGTTTATTACAAAAATGGGCAAGTGGAAAAGTGTGTGCTTCATATGTATGACCGCAATATACGCCTGGAGTATTTGCATTCGTCAATCATTAAAAAGGAAGAGCCGAAAGAAGATGACAAACCTTTCAATAACAACATCTCAATTAGTGCAGTAGCCAATGGTTTTACATTTAATTTGAAGTTACCAAAGGTTAAGGTTGTCAAACAACTTTATCATGGTGACGCACAAATTATCGAGACGGACTCATCCGCTTATGCTAGAATTGTGAGAAAAGAGACAAACGGAACTGTTACTTTTGATATTAGCAATATAGCAGAACTTCGTTCAAAAAGAATACTTCAGCAGAATCCTACATTTGTTCCACAATTTGATTACCAATCACAAGGTAACGATTTCGAGGCAGCTTCTGCTGAAGTCGGAAATTCTTGGGAATCTGCTTCAAGTGGTAAAGAATATGTTTCATTATTTCAAATAACTCAACAGAAAGGTAAGATTGTTGCATTTATAATCAATAATCTTCCTAATGAAGATGATTTCTATTACTTGATAATGTTTAGTGAATAAAGTATGGCATCTTGGGAACATACAGACATAATCGTTGATGGGCAGCCTGTGAAAGCGCAGGCTCCTATCATCGTGTCGGCAAGTAGAAGTACGGATATTCCTGCATTCTATGCCGATTGGTTTTTTGACCGCTTAAAGAAAGGTTACTCAGCATGGACCAACCCATTTAATGGCGTGAAGTCTTATGTATCGTATGATAAAACTCGCTTTATAGTTTTTTGGTCAAAGAATCCTCGTCCGCTTCTTCCATATCTTGATTATCTCAAAGAAAGAAATATAAGGTGCTATATACAATACACATTGAATGATTATGAGAAGGAGGGATTGGAGAAAGTACCTTCACTTTTAAATCGCATTGAGACATTCAAAATGTTATCTGATAAACTTGGAGCGGACGCTGTTGTTTGGCGTTTCGATCCGATGATTCTTACAGATGATATTACTATAGATGACCTTATTAGTAAAGTTGAGAAGATTGGTGACCAGCTCAAAGGATATACGAAGAAATTGGTGTTTTCGTATGCTGACATCAAGCTTTATAAAAAGGTTAAATTGAATCTTGAAAAGAATGGCATTCCATATCATGAGTGGGAAACTGCGCAAATGGAGAAGTTCGCTATGAAATTATCAAAAATGAATAGCGAAAGAAACTGGAATTTCCAGCTTGCTACTTGCGGAGAGCAGATAGATATTGATAGATATGGAATAGCTCATAATAGGTGTATTGATGGAGATCTAATAACTCGCTTGGCGTGGGACGATAAGGTTCTTATGGATTTTATGAAGGTTAAAATTCAGCAGATGCCAGCACCGTCATTGTTTGAAGATTCACCATCATTACCTGATGGTGCAATTATTCTGCCACACAATCAATTCTTCCTAAGTGCTCACAAGAAAGATCCAGGACAAAGAGCCCTGTGTGGATGTATGGCAGCTAAAGATATTGGTGAATATAACACTTGTCCACATCTATGTGAATACTGCTATGCAAATACAACTAAGCATTTAGCTTTAGAGAATTGGAAACGTCATCAGCAGAATAAAAATGCTGATACAATAACAGGGAAATAATTATGTCAAATTTTATAGATATATTCAGAAGAAACAGAAATATCTCGTTTGTCGGTATGAGAGATGCAGCATTGACTCTTCTTCCTGCTGATCGAACGAGTCGTAATAAGCTGTATCAGGATTTAGAACGAGGTAAAGGCATATTAGATGACGAAGACCATCTAAATATGTATTTACATAGCTTCGGTAAAATGCATAAAGCGAAGCTTGATGCTGCTTTTGGTTGCATTCCTGATATTTCTGAAATCTTCTCAGAAGAAGTGGAGATTTACGATTGGGGTTGCGGTCAAGGAACAGCCTCAGTATGCTTATTGGATTTTCTACATTCAAAGAATATATCACCTAATATCAAGCATTTTTGCTTGGTAGAGCCTTCTTCTGCTGCTGTCGAAAGAGCAACACAGGTTATTGAAAGTTTTAGTTCTGCATATTTCGTAAAGTCCATTACTAAGGATTTTGACTCTTTGAGTCCGGAAGATTTCAAGAAATCGAATATTAGGAAAGTACATCTTTTCAGTAATATTCTCGATGTAGAAGCTTTTGACCTTGCACGATTCATTCACTTGTTCCAACAGCTATTCGGAAGTGATAACTATTTTGTGTGCATCGGTCCTTATTACAGCAACAACAGACGTGTTGATGAATTCGTAGCTGCCACAGCACCTGATATTATGTATGCCACGATGAATAAGGAACGTGGGACATGGCAGGGTGACTGGACAATCTCAATGCGTATATTCTTCAAACATTTCGACCGCATTGAGACCGTTGAGAATATTCGTAAACGTATTGAAGATTCGCATAAGAAAGAACAGTTCTTTGCTGGATTTGTTCTTGATGCTGTCGCAGAGGAATATAGCAAATCTGATAAGGCAGATAATGCTGAAGAACTTTATCGTTCTCTTTCTGCTTTCGATGTCAAATCAAATATACCTCTTGCTTATAATTCAAATACAGACTCCAAACTTGCAGTCTTGGCAAATATCATATCAAGAGGTTTGCCAACAAAGGCTCCGTTGTTATTAGAGAATACTTTTTCTGATTTATTCCATATTTCAACCAAGCCAAAAGAAGGAGCGATACTTGATTATAAATCTACTCATAAAGTTTCGGTGCAGGAAATTTATGAAGCCCTGCATATTATAGATCCTCGTTTTAATGTAGATTTCTATAATGGAGATATGCTTGACAGTTCCTTTGAGAAAGATTTTATTGAAAAATACTTGGAAGGTTCTCAAAGTGAATATCTGATTCAAGTTTTTGAGCCACAACGTAATCTTTCATCAATTGTAGATATTCCTGATAGAAGATTCAGCAAAGATCAACGAGTAGATTTTGCGTTGGAAATTCCTTATGGTGATGCAAGAACCGGCTTCATTCTTGAGATGGACGGTCTGCGTTATCATTCTAATATATTCAGTAGAATTAGCGATGAGCGACGTGACCGAATGGCTCTCAATGGAGGCTGGGATACATATCGTATTGAACAACTGAATAATATGGCGTTCATGCAAAATTGGGAAAGTGACGCTGCTTCAGTTGACTACTTACAGATTATAAAGGCTAATTACAAAAAGGCTCTGTCTGGAAATTGGTTGGACACTTTGCAAATAGTTCTTGCACCAATGGCAATTGCACGAGTAGAACGAATGTTGGTGGAGGCAATGATGTCCGGTGCTCTTAGTCTTGATAGCGATGTATGGAATATTGCCATTGTAGAACGTGACATCCCATGTTCTGCATTGGCTATAAAGGACCTTGCTGAAAAATATAGGTATATTTGTGAATTAGCAGCTTCATCAGATAGACTGCCGGAGATAAAGCTTCAGATCATATCAACAGAAGAATTCAAAAAATCTCCATTGCATTTGGGAAACCGTGTCGCTACTCAAATGCCAGAAGGACATTTTGACCTATGCTTGGATATATCAATGTTACTTAGAGACAACATTGATGCCCTTCCTTTGAATGTCGATGCAGATACTGTCTATCTTATCCGTTCTTCTCATTACAAGAAACGTGAGCGAACAATCTGCGCTGCAAACAATATACAATATCCTCCATTGGTTACAAAAGATGGCACAGGGTCTTATGTAAATATAAAGGAAAGGGAAGATGTCCTTACATATTTCTTGCGTGATATTTTCCGCAAGCCATCTTTCCGTCCTGGGCAGTTGCCTATTCTTAGCCATGCTTTAGCTGATAAAACTACAATAGGATTACTTCCTACTGGTGGCGGTAAGTCTTTGACATATCAGTTATCATGCATTTTACAACCTGGCGTTTCTATAATTGTTGACCCTCTCGTTTCACTTATGGTTGACCAGGTTCGAGGGTTGCGCGAAGCACGAATTGATGCTTGTGAATGTGTTAATAGTGGAATGAATGCCAAAGAGAAGGCTAAAAAACTGAATCTTCTTCAAAATGGTTCTGTCTTGTTCATGCTCCTTTCTCCGGAAAGATTTATGATGGAGAATTTTCGTTCAAGTTTGCTTACAATGACAGAGAAGAATCATGTGTATTTCTCTTATGGCATTATTGATGAGGTTCATTGCGTATCTGAATGGGGACATGATTTCCGTACTTCTTATCTCCACCTTGGACGAAACATGATAAATTTCATGAATACGAAATCAGGTCGTCCATTGTCTATTATAGGTTTGACGGCTACAGCATCGTTTGATGTTCTTGCAGACGTTGAGCGTGAATTGACTCTTGGTGGAAACCTTACTATTGACAGTGAAACAATTGTACGTCCTGAGTCTGATTCACGTCCTGAACTAACATATCGTATTATTGAGGTCTTTTCTAATTTTGATGAATTGAGAGAACCTAATGAGCAGTTCTTGCTTAAAGCAAAATCAGATTGGGAACTTAAAGATGTTGTAGCAACAGCAAAAAAGAATAAGATGTATGAGCTACTGCATGAAATACCTTCAGATATAGTGCAAGTCAATCAGCATGAGACTGAGAAATCAAGGGTTGCTCATATAGAGGATTTTTCAGCAGAGGATTTCTATTCGGCAGATAGTGAACAACACTATAAAAATGCTGGAATAGTATTCTGTCCACATGCACATGGAACTTTCGGTGTAGAAGATAATGTTTGGGGTACCAGGACTGGTATCTCCACTGAATTGCGAGAGCATGAGCCGGAATTGTCGATGGGTACGTTTGTTGGCGGTGACAAGCCTTCTGGTGATATGAAGTCATTTAATGAAAATGACCAAAATCTGATGGTGGCCACTAAAGCGTTCGGTATGGGTATAGATAAGCCAAATATCAGATATACAATTCATATAAATCACCCTTCATCCATTGAAAGTTATGTTCAAGAGGCAGGTCGTTGTGGTCGTGATAAGAAGCATGCCATATCTTATGTTTTATATGATCCGACAGAATTTATTGAATTTACTATAGATAAAATAAATGATATTCGATATTTGATGGGGGATGAAGACCCAACATGGCTTGAACGATATATAAATAAGTTTGTTCTTGCAGATGATATTCCTGCATTGTGCAAATATAATAACTGTACCAAAGAACAGACAGATAAGATTCTTGATATTATCAGAAAGCAAGGATTTCTGGAGAACATAGACAAGGACATTAACTTGTGGTTCCATAATAACTCGTTCCGTGGTCTATTCAAGGAGAAGGTCATTCTTGTTGAACTCACTGATAGAATAATCAATGCTAAGCCTACACTTTTAACAGAAATTCAGGCAAAGTTGAGAGACGAAGCAGGAAACGAGGATGTGTGCTTAAAGATAGATACAAGAAAAAATGCAGTTAAAATCGTTTCGGAAGAAGATAATAACAAACAATATGGTTATATCTTCCTCGACAGCCTACGCCCGACTTATAATTATCTAGGTTTTGAATATTCATTATGCTCGTATATATCTAATTGTTTGATCCAGATACTCCAATCATATGAAGATTATTCTCCTAAGACACTTATGCGCCCTTTGGAGGGAGAAGACAATATCACAGAGGGTATATATCAGGCAATGGCACATGCTGACGAAGACGGCAATGCAAGTGTTGTTGTTTCTTGGGAGAATAATGTTCAACAAGATCCTGAAGGTTTTGAAGCTTCAATCAAAAAGGAAATTCTTGCTATTTCTGAGGAACAGGGATGGCAAAATATCAATGAGGACAGATACGGAAAGTTGGATTTGAAAAAAATTGGTGATTTTAATGAGTTGATAGCTAAGATAGCCAAATGCTCAGGTGATACTAGATGGCTTCGCAATCATGCAAATAAAAGCATCTATAAAAGGCTACGAATGGCTTTTTGTAAGAAAAGAGATAAAGATGATACAGATAAAGCAATATACAGAATGTGCTGCATAGGGCTTGTAGATGATGTGACTATTGATTATCTGTCACAAACATACGAACTTAAAATCCACAAACGAACTGATGAAGAGTTCAAACAGTATATGTTGGATTTCTTCCGTAAGTATTATTCTTTGGAGCAAGCTCAGAAGAAGGTGGATGAAATTGACAAACAGCCAGGGCGTAATTATTTAGACCGTTGCCTGGGCTATTTAACAGCCTTTGTGTATGAAAACCTTGAAAAGAAGCGTTATCGTGCCATCGAGGACATGTGTATAGCATGTGAGGACAGTATCATAGAACGTCAAGCAAATGGTAACGATGAATGGCTGAAGGAGTTTATTCATCTGTACTTCAACTCTAAGTATGCGCGAACCGGCTATGAAGTTAATGGAAAGCCTTATTCCCTGAAGGATGATACAGATATAGAAGGAAAAGATGGATTCGATGTCGTTAAGAAGTATATTGAAATAATTGACCCTGTTAATGATAACTCTGGCAGTGAAGTGGATAATGTCAAACATCTGTATGGCGCGACCTTACTATGTCTGAGAGCACATCCTGATAATGCTGCTTTGCAGCTTTTGCTCGCTTATTGCATTACTTTTTTAGGCGCAGGGAATAACCAGACACTGAAAAATAATGCTTACAACAATTATATCGAAGGCTTTATGACTTTGTATAATAGGGATAATAAGCAGGTTTGGAGTGACATTGACACTTTTACATCTTATCTAAAAGCCAAAGTTCGTAAAGATGATAAGTTTATCAAGCAGAACTTGGTTGACGATGGTAAGAAAACGATAACACTGTTTGTCCATGAGGATAAGTTAAATGAAATAACAAAGAAATATCTAAAATAATTATATCAAAATGACATACGATATTAACGCTACTTTGGAAAGGTTAGAACAGAACCTAAAGCAACTTGATTCTGCAAGAAAACAAGTTGAAAACACTGTTCAAGCAAGTGAAGGACTGCAAAATGCCGTTGCTGGTTATGTCGCTTCAATCAATTCTCTTGTTAAAGAAATCAAAGAGTGGGAGAAACAATTAGAAGGAGCACAGGTTGGAATTTCAGAAGAAGTGCAGAAGTCAGTGGGTAAAATGACCTCTGCTTGCGAGAATATTACGTCTAGTTTCACATCTTCAGTCGATGCTTCTTTGCAAGAATTTACCGAGCAGAATAACTTGCTATCTGAAAGGGTCGAAGAACTTAGCGCTCTTCGTGAAGAGATAAAATCAACCACAAAAGAGATTCAAACCATTAAAAAGTTTCTTTTTGACATTTCCAAAGATTTGAAAGAATCTCAAAAGGGGCAAGATAATGCCATTGCATCAATCAGTCAAAATGTTGATGACCTTCCCTCAAATATTAAGGAACATGCTGATAGCATTACTACGAAGTTGAATCAATGGAATCAGGAGCTGAAAAAGTTAATAGATGATATTTCTCCAAAGATAAAATCTATTGAAACAAAAGTTGATGCAATTACCAATATAATTAATTGTATACAGACTTCATGCAATACCATTAAAAGTTCAACTGATAATATAATTAACGAGACTAAGAATTTGCAAAATGAATTAGCGACTTCTTCTGAAGCTACGACGAAAGCAATTAACATCAATCGTTGGATTATTATTGCTGGTATCATTATTATTGTTGCTTTGCATTTCATTCGTTAAATAGTAAGCTGTAATTGTATGCACAATCGTCCTATAGCTAAACTCATTAAATGGTTTGTCAAACGTGAGAAAGGCAAATTAGTTGATGCACGTATCCGAAATACAACGACGTTTTGCTTATCTTGATATGAATGACCAAAAGAAAATCCTTTTATTGTTCCTATTTTCCGGTAAATTAAAAAGAACCAAAACAACTAAAATCTAAAATATTTATGAACTCACGTAAAAAATCTATTTTAATCTATTTAGGTGGTATCATAACGGGTATCATTCTTACTTTTGCATTTTTTTTCTTTGTAGCATTAGGAAATACAAACGGAACGCCATCTGACAATAATGTCGTTATGTTTGAAAAGCCACAGCAAGAAATTAATGTCCATTCCTTTGAGATTATGCAAGTACTTCCAGATGGGAGTGCATTGGCAACGGTAGAAGATATTTCTAATATAGGAATGATTGTTTTATTCCTTGCTGATAAAGAAATTTCATATTATGATAATCAAAAAATAGATGTTCCATCAGACAAACGTGTAATGCAAGTAGGTACTTACAAATACATCTCGCGTAGTGAAATGGAGAAAACTGTTCCGATTGTAGAAATTATGGATAAGTAAAAACTCTTACCATATAAGGTAATATTTAGTAAAAGAACTACCTGTTTCCATAGAGAATACGTAACAGGTAGAAAATCACCTATATACAAATTTATCTACTTGTCTTAGAACTTCGAATGACGAAGCCTAATACAAGTGGATTTATTTTTGAAAATACGAGAGGGAAAGATACATTATGTTGCCTTATTAAATTAGGCAGTCAGGAGCTATTCTTCAGCGCCTGAATTTATTACTATAAAGAGACTATAGATTTATAATCCCCAAATCGGTTATTATGATTGGGGGTTATAAAAATTTCAGTCATCATAATTTCTACCCCAACGATTGGGCTCAGGATTGTTGTCATAGGGGTAAAAGCCTTCTTTTTCAAATTCAACTACTTGTCCCAATTTGGGATGTTTGCATAATATAAAGCACTCATCTCCCTCTTCATCTTTACATGTAGCTACTGTACTTTCATTATTTCCGAACATAAAATCAAATGGGCGAGACCTTCCTATTTCCTTTGATATATAAACATAGGAATAGTATTCATACGAAGAGTGCTTCTTATCTTGTGTTAGAAATCTTAACGTCTTTCCTTCAGCATCAAGCCATTCGTCAGCGACACGAATTCCACCGTGATAGTAACAAAAATCACTAAGTCGTTGGCTTTCTATTTCTATTATGGTTGCTTTCATTTGTATATTTTTAGTTATCATCAGAACTTATAAAGAATAAGGAATAGGGCTATTGGTTATCAGTACCCTAAACCTTATTCTATATAACGTCTATTATTGATAGAACAAAGGTAGGTGTTTTTCAGCAATTAATAACATGAGTTCTGAAATAAATTCATCACTATTCCCAATCTCATAAGAATATTCCATTATCTTCCTCGATGAAAGTGAGTCTCTTCTTGTGCGACAGTTTCCATTTTCTGTTCCTGTTTTTCAGCAATGGACTTGACATCAGCAGTGGCGTTATCAGGCAATCCGTAACGGGTGATGTTCTGTCTGACTTCTTCAGCAGTGACTTTACGCATCACATCATAGGTTCCTCCAACAGACGGGTTATATACCACGGCATAGTGTTCGTTCTCCACCAACAGGTCATCTCCACGGTATTTTGTAGGAGACAGGTAAGTGTTGGACATGTCTATGGCATCACCGGCATCGTACTCAATGGCTTCCTTCAATAGTGCCTCATAATCGCCCTTTTCTTGTAGCTTGTCAAGTCTGTCT
>UMHI01075667.1_pt1 | contig 12833 bp, 5 predicted proteins | sample 1965481 | NCBI WGS metagenome assembly UMHI01 (sample SAMEA4836093, study PRJEB28245) | human gut metagenome | biome: gut microbiome; material: fecal sample | place: Denmark | collected 2008 | reverse complement strand
AGCCATGTCCAACGCACCCACGCACTCTGTCCACAGCGCAATCGCAACAGGTCCGCTGCTCCTGCTCCTCTTTTTTCTGATCGGCTGCCTGGCACCAGGAGCCGCACTCGCCGTCGACGGGAGTGACGCCCTTAATTTCCGCACCATAAGCGACGGTTGCGGCCCCTTCGGCGTCGGTAAATACGAGGCACAGGACACTTCGATTTCGTACTGCATGAATCAAGACTGCCCCGGCCCCAGCAAGCCGGGAGGGCCATGGCGCACATATAGCCAGGGCTGGACATGGCTCGATGACGAATTTGCCGCCATCGTCTGTCACGGATACCCCTCCAGTACATCCTTTGGCGGCCACAATCTGTCGCCCGATCTCGCCCGTGCCGCCACCCAGATTGCCGTGTGGATGCTCAACGGAACCACGCGCCCCGACGGCACCTATTCGTATACAAATAGCAAGGGAGTTGCCAGGAGCGGTAGGTTTTACGAAAACGCCGAGGCCGTAGCGGCTGCACGTTGGCTCTACGAGAGCGCTAAGTCCGGATCTATTAAGGCAGCCCCACATCGAGCCAGGCGTTATCACGGCCCGGTCTCGGGCGAGGGTCGACACCAGGACATGCTCTATGTTCTGCCCGCCGTCTCCGTATCTTTCCAAAAACAATCGTCCCAGGCTGGCATCACCGCCGGCAACGACACCTACAGACTCGGTGGCGCAACCTTCGATATCTTTGAAAGTGCGGGCGATGCACGTGTCGGCACTATCCAGATGGACGAAAACGGGCGTGCACAAGCAACACTTTTGCCCAATACGGCATATTACCTGGTCGAAACCAAAGCCCCGGCAGGCTATATCCCTCGAAGCGACCGAATAGCCTTCACCACACAAAACAGCGGCGAACATGTCACTATTAACGAGCAGCCCGGCACCATCACCTTGCGTATTGCAAAAATCGATGCCGCCACGGATGCCGGCGCCCAGGTTGGAGCGTCGCTTGCGGGCGCTGAATTCACCTGCGTCTCGCAATCAACTCCCGGCTGGACTCGCACCCTTACGACTGACGAAAACGGACGGGCGATCCTCAATGACGTTCCTCTGGGCACCTTTACCATCTACGAATCGAAAGCGCCCGAGGGCTACCTGATTTCAAACGACAGCTGGAGCTACACCGTCGGTGCCGAGCAACTCGGAGATACGGGTATCGTTGAGCTCGAAAGCCGTATTCCCAACATCCCCATCGCCTTTGACCTTGAAATCTCGAAGTTTAAGGATCATGGCGATAACAATGAGTCCGGCCTAGAGCAGCCGGCGAAAGGCGTCGTCTTTGAAGTTGTCAGCAATAGCTCCCAACAAGTCGTCGGCACGTTGACCACAAACGTTTATGGCTTTGCCTCCACCAAAGACCAGCCCGAAGCATGGTTTGGCGCAGGCAAGCGACCCGCCGGCGCTCACGGTGCCATTCCCTACGACCGCGCGGGCTACACCGTTCGCGAGGTTGCAGAAACGGTCCCTGAAGGATTTAAGCAAGCAGAGGAATGGACCATCACAGCAGAGCAGACCGCAGACGGCGCCGAGCTTCAGTACATCGTTGACAACCATGCCCTATCGACACACCTTCAAATCGTAAAGCGTGATGCTCAGACCGGCGGCACCGTACCACTTGCCGGCTTTACGTTCCAGCTGCTCGATAGCCATCACGAGCCCGTCTCGCAAACATGTTGGTATCCGGCCCACAATGTAATGAATACCTTCACAACCGATACATCCGGCGCCGTCACGCTGCCCGAATCACTTAATCCCGGAACATACTACGTGCACGAGGCGTCGGCCAAGGAACCGTATCTGCGCGGAGAAGACCTGGAGATAACGATTCCCGCCGACAGGAATCTGACACCGGTCGCCGTCGCCTCGTTCTATGACGACGCCGCAACCGGAAGCATCGAAATCATTAAGACGGATGCCGTAGATGGGCACACCCTCGCTGGAGCCACGTTTGACATCCGCGCTGACGGCGACATCGTGCGAACCGACGGCAGCATCGTCGCCCTGGATGGCGAAACCGTCGCCACCGTTACAACCGACGAACGGGGGCATGCGCGAGTCGACCATCTTTCGCTGGGATGCGGTACCGCCACCTACGAGGTCGTCGAGACACAAGCGCCCGAAGGTTATCTGCTCAACCCGACCCCACATACTGTGAAGTTATCGTACGCCGACCAGCAAACGCCTGTGATCGAAGTGCGCCTTGACGTTTCCAACGACTACACCAAGATCGATGTCTCCAAAGTCGACGCGTGCGGAGGTCAGGAAGTGACAGGCGCCGAGCTTGTCCTCTGCGACTCCAATGGCAACGAAATCGATTCTTGGACTTCATCCGGCAAACCGCACCACATTGAGCACCTTTCGCCCGGCACCTACACCCTACGCGAAACGATGTCTCCGCGTACCTACGACCTCGCCGAAGAGATAACGTTTGAAGTAAAGGCCACGGGAGAAGTTCAAACCGTAGCCATGAAGGATACCCCCATCGAGATCAGGGGAAGCGTCGATAAGCGCCAAGAGATTGCACAGCCAGTCGTAAGCAAACTCATTGCCAACGGCGACGGAAAAAACCGAGCCAAAGCACGGGCCAATACGCAAGGCGCCTTCTCCTATACCATCGACGCCAAAAATGAGTCGAGCACCTGGGTCGACGAGTTAACCATCACCGACGACCTTGAGTGCGTCAAAGATGGTGCAGCGAAACTCGTTGCCGTTGAAACCCCCATTGCGGTCGGTGATCTAAACGGGCTGTGCAACGTGTGGTATCGAACGTCTCCGGCAGGAACAAGCGATACGGGCAGGCAGGTCAATGCAACGCTTGACGACGGGCATCGCAATCCTTGGCTCGAAACAGAAGAGGTTACAAAGCTGCTGGGCGACGATATGCGTCTCGTCGATTACGACGGGTGGCACCTATGGAAAGCAGATATCCCGACGGACAAGTCCGTCACGCTCGATACGAAAGAGATTGATCTTACAGACGACGCCGTCATCACGGGCATCCGTTTTGAATACGGTGCGGTGGCCGCCGACTTTACAACCAGAAGCGAGGCGGGCTCTTGGACCCGGGATGACCTTAAAGACGAACACGACGATCTTGACGATGTCAAGGCGGCCCTTAACTCAGATGCCCGAGGCGCAGTCGTGCATATGCAGGCAACGTCGTCCTATACGCCCCAAACCGCACTTGCCAACAGTGCGCGCGTCGATCTTTGCCGCAACGGCGGTGGCGATAAGCTCGAGGCGCATGATGAGGACCGCGTCATCCAACGATGCGCCCTGCCTCAGAACCTGCCGGCAACGGGATCTGCTACCGTCGCCGCATGCATCACCGCACTCCTGACCTCGGGTACTGCGGCCCTATGGTTCGCTCGCCTTAAGTCAGCCACAAAGAAGCGCTAGCACGATAAAAAAGCGGGCGAGCCAGTCTCCCGGCTCGCCCGCCTTGGGCATAAACGATGAATCGGCTATTCAGCAGATGACGAACCGCCATCGATGGCTGCCTGATCGGACTCGGAAATACCGTCGGCACCCAAACTTTGCTCTTGCTCCACCTCTTCGTTCATTGTTGTCTCGGGCGTCGAGCCCTTAACGCCAACGACATACGCGGCCCCAAAACCCAATGCGATAGCGATCAGGGTCAAAATCAGATAGATGGGCCAATGGCGCTTGATGTACGAAAACACGCTGACTCCTTAGCGGGTCTGTCTACGAACGACGAATGACCTCGGTCACGACCTCGGACACCGTAGCGATATTGGTCGGATTGACGTTGTACGGCAGGTCATCCTCGGTGCGAGCGCAGGCAAGGCGCGGGCCGTCCACACCGGCGATCGTAAGGGCGCGACGGCTCGCCTCGAGCGCTGCGGATGCATCGGTTTTTGCATAGGGCATCTCGAACGCGCCGCAATCGACGTGGAACGACTTACACACCTTGCTGACAAGATTCATGATGCGGCGATCGCCCTTAAACAGCTGCTGCTCGCCCTCGACCGTTACCACCGAAAGCCTGCCGGCACCGATAGACTCGAGGTTGATGAAGAACACACCGCGGAGCTTGTCACGATGCGAGGCCAAAAAAGCCCTCATGCCGGCGCCGTCGCAATCGGACGCGCCCGTTGCGACGAACCAGATATCGTGGCCGAGCAGCTCATCGTCACCCATGGAGGCAACGGCCGAGAGCATATCCTCGGCAGAAGCACCATCGGAGGAGGTGGCACCGCCCTTCCAACCGTCGTCGTCATCCTCGAAGTTATCCCACGAGCCAATGCCGCGGCCGGACTTCTTGGCATCGTAATCGTCCTCGACGCCCAGCCAGTCGCTCATGCTGTCCTGCTCGTTCTTCTTTTTGCGACCGAACAAGCCACCTAGGCCACGCTTCTGCGGCTTGGCGCCCGTCGAAGCAGGAGCCGAGATGGTCTCGAGCGGCTGTGCGCCCGAGGAGATGGGCATGGGGGTCGCGACCGGTGCCGATGTGGGCTCGGGGCCCTGCGCCGTCGCAAAGGGATCATTTGTCTGTGCCGAAGGATCGGGAAGATCGAACAGCGACGTGCGGGACGCGACGTTGGCCTGTTGCATCGAAGGCAGCGACGGATCGGGGACCGAGGCCAGCGGCGACGAAGAGGGTGCGGGCGCGGAGGCCGGATCGGGGATATTCATTTGCTGGCGCGGAGGCACCTGAGACGAAATCTGCGCCATGAGGGAGTCCACTGTCTCGTCCTGCGTGGGAGCGACATTGGCCACCGTGGCACCGGGGTCGCTCGGCGCGGGCATGGTAAAGATCTGCGTAGAATAAGGCCTGGACTCATCCGTCTTGGGAGCCTCGTCAATCGCAGGGGGCTCCTGCTCCATAACAGGAGCCTCGACCTGCTCGGGTGCGCTGGCCTCAACGGAATCGGCCTCGTCGACAGCCGAATCATCGGCGGCATCCTTGGCATCATCGGAGATGGGAAGGGGCTCGGCAATTGCGGTGCCCTGCTTCTCAAACGTCATCGTGGCATCGAATGACATGGTGCCATCGACCGGCTGCTGCGCCTCAAAGGACGTCGTAGCCTCGGCAACGTCAGCGGATGTCGGCTGCGGAGCCTCGAAGGACGTCGTGGCTTCGGCGACATCGACAGGCTCCGGCTGCTCGGCCTCGCTCTGCTCGAACTCCTGCGCCGCACGCTCACGCTCGGCCTCGGCGGCCTGCTGCTGGGCGATGGCCTCCCGCTCGGCGGCCTCGCGGGCAGCGGCACGCTTTTCCTCAAAGTCGTCGACGAACTTCTTGCCCTTCGCAAAGGCACCCTTAAAGAAGCTAGAAGCGCTGGCACCAATCGAGGAGAACGCGGAAGCGATATCGGCATGGGGCGTTGTCGAGGGAAGCTCGGCCGAGAAATCGGTGTCACTCTCATAGGACACGCGCTGCGGATACTCGTCATAGTCTTCGTCGGCGGTCTCGTCTTCAACCTGTGCCGGAGCGGCAGGCGCCAGAATATCCAGACCGGCTGCAGAATCGAGCGCGGGCTTTGCGTCAGACTCCGCGGCAGCAACAGGGGCAGCGACCGGCTCGGCGGGAGCAACAGCCGTATTGGCCGCGGGCGCAGGCTCCTGTGCAACGGGAGCAGGCTCCGGCTCAAACGTCGGCTCCTCGCCCTCTTCGTAATCGAGCGTGCAGGACTCGGGAAGCATGCCGAGCGCTCGGATGGCATCCGAACCAAAGCGGATATTGCCGGCGGCATTGCGATAGAGCTTGGGCTCGGCGGCTTCGACCACCGCGGGCTCCTCCGCCGGCTCGGCGGTGGACTTTTCCTCGGTGGGTGCTTCGGCCTGGGCAGTCTGGTCTTGAGCCTCGGGCGCGATAACGCCGATCAGCGTCTCGTCGGCAGAGGCGCCCTCAAAACCATCGATCTGTCCATCAAAAGTCTCGTCCTGCTCGGGTGCGTCGACAGGCGCAACCGGCTGGCCAAACTCGTCCTCGTCGTAGGAAGGCTCCTCATATTCAATGGTGTTACCGTAGTCGTTTTGCTGCTGGGCCGCGGCATACTCGGCCGCCGCGCGCGCCATTTCCTCGGCGCGACGCTTCTGCTCGCCAAAATAGGTATCGAACGGAATGTCGTCGGGGAACTCGTTTTCGCCCTGATAGGGGGCAACGTTGTCCATGACACCGAGCATGGCGGCAACAGAGGACTTGTTGCACACCGCGCCAGACGTGTAGGGAAGCACAAAACGGTTGGAGATGATATTGGCGGCGTTGGCCAGCGCCACAAGGGAGGCCAGAATCGCGACAACCCACAGCAGCACCTTGAGCACGCCGGGGAGCGGCAGAATACGCAGGATGGCGACAGCCGCGGGCGCGATCGAGGCGACAGGCAGGAGCTTGGCGATGAGCGCACGATACGGAGCGTAGGGCTCGCGAGCAAGGAGCTCGGCACGGGGGGAATCATAGTGGGCCACCACGACGACCGGGCGGTTGCGCGGAGACGCAAGCGGGCCCGAGGCCTTGTGATAGGCGATGACATTTTGGCTCACACCGGTCTTTCCCAGGCGCGAAACCACGGGATGCCCCGTGCGCTCGAGCACGTAGAGCACGGCACCGACAATGGCCAGCAAGGTGCCGACCAAGCCGATACCGCCGCCGATGCCCATCAGCAGGGCGCCGGCAAACGCCAGAATACCGGTAACGGCAAACGCCAACCTGCTGGGCGCGGGGGCATTAAATTCCTGCACCTCGGGGTCAAAGCCGTGGTTGCGGAAAATCTGAGCGATATCCTCGGCAGCCAGGCGCTCTTCTTCACTGCACGCCGGCGTAATGCCGGTGTTCTGCAGCAGGTGGTTAATATAGTTCTGGGTGTTCGCCATGTGCGCTCCACATCCATAATCCGACAAATAGGCCCAATGCATGCACATTAGAACCGTATATAGTCGAAAGTATACCCCGAGCGAGCGCAAACGACCGAATTCGGGCCATCTTAACGCCGCGAGCGGACAAGGATATAGCCTAATCTCCATATCGGACTAAAATCATGGCATCAAACGACCTTCTCATGCGAGGATTCTATGACGGCAAGCGACGCGACCGCGACAATTAAAAAGGGGGCACCCGAGCCCGGTTTCGATAAAACGGCTCAGCGCATCCTCAACCTTTTCTTTGTACTCAACAGTTCTCCCGAACCGCTGACGACCGAGCAAATCGTCCTGGATTCCGATTTGGGGTACGGCTCGGGCAATATCGACTCAGACAAACGCAAGTTCCGCCGCGATCGCGACAAGCTGCTCGAACGCGGCATCGTTATCAGGGAGGTTCGTGCTGCCGGAGCGCAGGAAACCGAAGAGAGCGCGTGGACGATCGACCGCGAGCACACGTTTGCCGCGGGCGGTCTCATCACCGCAGACGATGCCGACATCCTGCTCAATGCCATCGACCAGACACTCGCGGCAGGCTCATCCACCTTTGCCGCGCCACTTGCCGACATTCGCTCCAAGATTGCCTACCTCACCGGCATGTCGACGACAGGAGAGGCACCGATCCGCCGCTCTCCCGCCGTCGATGCGGTATGGAGTGCCTTTGCCGAGCGTTGCGCGCTGCGCTTTTTGTACCAAAACGGACGCGGCGAGCAACGCGAGCGGACCGTTTGCGTCTACGGCATGTTCGAGCGCGAGGGTACGGCATACTTCTGCGGCCTCGACAATGCCACCGACAATATCAGAACATTCCGCTGCGACCGCATCATTCGCGCCTGGAGGCCTTCGAAAGGCTACGCCATTCCTGCGGATTTCAACCTCAACGATTACTTATTCTTTGAGTTCGATTTTGCCGACCGCCCACCCGTTGCGGCTACGTTCTCGTTCGCGCGTGAAGCGCAGGCCGATATGATCAGCGGTCTCACACGCGGACGAGGCGAACTCATACGCACCGAGGCAGGTTGGACCTGGACCGTTGACGTGCGCGACTTTGAAGCTGCAGCCTCGTTTTGCATGGCCCATGCCATGGATGGCATGAGGCCCGTCGCGCCCGATTCTCTCAAGCAGGCGTGGAATCACCTCATCGAAAGGACGGTGCACGAGCATGTCCGTGCGTAAACTCACCAGCGAGCAAAGACTCTCGCGCGCCATCGACATCATGGAGGCCCTCTACGCCGCCGGCGAGAATGGCATGACACGAGACGAGCTTTGCAGCCGCTTTGATATCACGGGGGCATCGCTCGACGAGATTCTCGAGATCGTCTCGACGCTTGCGGACCGAGAATCGGGCGCACGTATTATCTGCGAACGCCGCGGCGAGTGCGTGGTCCTCACCGGTGATGCGGGGCGCGTGCTTCCGCTGCGCCTGAGTGCCGCCGAGGGCGCCGTGCTCAACCATGAACTTGAATCATTGGGGATCGAACCCCAAGCGGCGGCTCGAATACGGCGCGCCCTTCTTCCCAAAGAGCTCGGCTACAACCAGCGCGTCTTTGACACCGTCGCCCACGGATCGCACTGGCAGCAGCTGAGCTGCGCCATTCGGGACGGCGTTCGCTGCCGTATCTCGTATCGCTCGATGGATGACACACAAGCGCGTGAGCGTTTGGTCGACCCCTTGCGCATCACAACAAACGGCGACCAAACGTATCTGATTGCCTGGGATGTCGCGATCGACGAACAGCGTACCTATCGTATGGATAAAATCGAGGGCCTGGTCTTGACCGACGATTCCGTCGTGCGCCACGCACCGGAACCCGCGACCCTCCACGACTCCCTCGCCCAGGCGGAGCGGAGCGCGAAGCTTCTCATGCCGCGCGCCTTGGCAGAGCGCCTAGACTGGCCCGGCATCATGTCGATTGAACCCAATGGGGCGGACAGCTCAACGGTGAATGTGCGTTACGGCTCCGAGCGCTGGCTGTTAAGCCAGGTAATCGCAGCGGGCGGGGCCATCCGCATCTTGGATGACCCCGCCCTGTCAGAACGTCTGTGCGATATGGCAAAATCCCTCGTCTGTCCGCTTTAGCGGCGCCGCTCGTGGCGTGCGCGCCACAGCTGTAGATAGTGCCCGATTTGTGCCGATTCGATGCGCTGATAGGAGCTCGTGGGCAGCGACGTTAAGAATTTTTTGCCGTAGCCCTTCGTCACCAGGCGCGGGTCGGCCAAGATGAGTACGCCACAATCGGTCGATGAGCGAATGAGGCGACCGGCGGCCTGCTTGACCTCGAGCACGGCCTCGGGCAGCGAATAGCGCGCCCAAGCGCGGTCTTCGCGCAGATTGCGCTCGCATGAGAGCGGGTCTGTGGGGCTCGAGAACGGCAGCTTGGGGATGATGACGCAGCGCAGCGTCTCGCCGCTGGCGTCAAACCCTTCCCAAAAGGCCTTAAGCGCAAAGAGCGACGAGGTCGGTTCGTTGATAAACCGATCGCGCAGGCGACGAGGAGACGAGTTGCGCTGCTGGCAGTTGAGTTCCAGACCCGCGCGAGCTATCTTGGGCTCGACACGAGCGTACAGTTCCTCCATGTCACGCCTGTTGGTGAACAGCGTGAGCACCGAGCCGCCCATGGCAAGATGAGCGTCGACCAGCACACGCTCGAGCGCCGAAAGATAGCCTTCGCGGTCGCGCGGATCGGGGATATCCCCAGCCACGACCACGGCCATATTCGAATCGAAATCGTAGCTCGAATCCAAGTGCAGAGACGATGATGTCGAGGTACCGATGCGATCGAGGCCGACGGCGTGGTTAAAGTGCTCAAAGCTCTTGGAAACCGTCATGGTCGCCGATGCGAAGATAGCCGTGTGGACCTCGGGCAGCCACTCGGTTGCCAAGGCCTCGCCAATATCGATGCGCTCCGCGGTCATCGACTCGCCGCCGGCGCGCAATCTGCGATTGACTTGCAGCGAGTACACGTAGTGTTCGTCGGTACCGTCAATGATGAGTTTGAGGTTCTCGGCAAGCTCATGCAGGCGACGCGAGATATCACCCAGGTCGACAACAACCTCGGGCTTGTCGGCGGCGACGGCTTGTACCAGCGCGTCGACGCTCTTGTCCGCTTGTTCCAATGCGTCGATGGCAGTGTAGGCAGACTGTAAGAAATCATGCCAGTCGTCAGATTCGCGCAGCTCGGGGCCAATCCATAGGTTCGCATTGTCATAGCCCCCGCGCGCACGGCGGCCAAGCTCGCGAACGCCGTCAAACACATCGGCAATCGCCATGCTCGCACGTGCAACCGTCGACGTCGCCTTGGCGGTAAGGCCTAGGTAGAGCGTAGAGCCTTCCGAGGTTGCCAAATCGCGGGAAACCTGGCTCAGCGCACCGGTGCTCGAGCCACCCAGGCGCTCAAACAGAACGCGCGATTCATCCGCCGACACCACGCGCGCCCATTGACGGCGCGCCTCGCGCTCGATGGAGTGGGCCTCATCGATCACCCAGTGACGAATCGGAGGCAAGATTCTGCCCTCGGCCGCAACATTGCGGAACAGCAGGGAATGGTTGGTGACCACTACATCGGCATGCGCCGCGCGACGGCGGGCGCCGTGGACCAGGCATTTATCGGGGAAAAACGGGCATAGGCGACGGGCGCACTCGCGCGACGCCGTCGTAAAGTCGGGACGGTTGACGCTGCGCCAGCGAATGCCGAGCGAGTCGAGGTCGCCATCGGCCGACTGACACACGTACGCCGTGATGACCGCGACTGCCGTAAGCGTGTCGGCAGGATCACGCTTAGTCGTAATTTCGACTTGCCCGCGGCTCATGCGCTCAAGCTTGCGCAAGCATGGATAGTGGTCATAGCCCTTGAGGGCGCAAAACGATAGGCCTCCGTCCAGCTGCTCGGCAAGTTTGGGCAGCTCATGATACATGAGCTGGTCGGCAAGATTATTCGATTTAGTCGCGATACCAACCGTGATGTTGTTGCGGCGCGCGGCCTCGGCAAAAGGCACCAGGTAAGCCATCGATTTGCCGACGCCCGTGCCCGCCTCAATCACGCGATGCGTTCCCGTAACGAGTGCATCACGGACCTCGAGCGCCATCGCGATCTGCTCATCGCGCGGCTCGTACGTGGGATACATGCGATTAACCAGGCCGCCCGGGGCATAGTCCGCCTCGATTTCCTCGCGGCTCGGCATCTTAAGGACCGGTAGCTCGTCCGCATCAACGCGATCATCGGCCCGATCGGCCTTGAGTACGTCGGCGCGGGCGGCGCTGAGAGAGAAGATGGAACCGGGGTTCTGCCCCGCCAAGAACGAGAAGATAGGACGATAGGACCAGGGTACGTCGGGGTGCATGTCGGCCAGGCGCGCCATTAAGCCCTGGGGCAAGTCGGTGAGCGCCACGAGTAACACGCGCCATACGCCACACAGGGCGTCGACATCGGCATTGGCGCGGTGCGACACCGAGTCGCAGCCAAACAGGTCGGCCATGAAAGACAGCTTATGCGATGCCAGACGCGGAAGCGCGATGCGCGACAGTGCCAGCGAATCAATCCAGATGTCGCTGACGTTGACACCGCCCTTGACCGACTCGATAAACGAGCGGTCGAAGGTGGCGTTATGTGCGATCACCGGGCAGCCGCCGACAAAATCGGCGAGAGCGGCCACGGCATCGACGGCCGATGGGGCATCTGCCACATCGGCGTTTGTAATGCTCGTGAGCTCGGTAATCTCGGCGGGAATCAGCTGCTTGGGATGCACGAAGGTATCGAAGCGGTCGACGATCTCGCGGCCCGAAAGGCGGGCCGCCGATATCTCAATAAGCTCGTTGTCCTGCACCGAAAGACCCGTGGTCTCGGTATCGAGGACGATAACATCTTCCTCGATGAGACCAAACGATTGGGTTTTGGCGCGCTCGGCAAGCGTGGCATAGGAGTCGATGACAAACTGCGGCGTTCCTGATGAAACCGCGTCCTCGATTAGCATGCAATGCCCGCTCGACGAAGACCCATACGGATCAGGCTGTCACAGACCTGCGGGAACGTCATATCGTCGGTGTGGCGGATCTCATCCGGATACAGCGACGTATCGGTCATGCCGGGAATGGTATTGGTCTCGAGGATAACGGGGCCGTCCTCGCTCACGATAAAATCGCTGCGCGAGATGCCCAAGCAACCGAGCGCCCTATGGGCGGCACAGGCTAGCTCCTGGGCACGAGCGTAGTTCTCGGGCGAAATCTGCGCCGGAATGCGATGAATGTCCGTAGGGTCGACATACTTCACGTCCAGATCGTAGAACTCGCAGTCCTCGGGCTTACGGATCTCAACGATCGGCAGGGCGCGCACGTCATCCTCGCCGTATACGCCGACGGTGATCTCGGTACCCTCGATACACTTCTCGACCAGCACTTTGTCGCCGTACTCAAACGCCTTGGCGATTGCCGCGGGAAGCTCGGAGGGCTCATGGACCAGGGAAATGCCATAGCTGGAACCGTTTACGGCCGGCTTCACAAAGCAGCGCTCGCCACAAACCTCGACGATATGATCGATATCGACTTCATCGCCCACTTCGAGCGCCAGGCCGGGGGCAATGGGAATGCCCGCCTTGGCGTATAGGAGCTTCGAGACCTCCTTGTCGGCACCGCAGGCGCTCGCCAGCACACCCGACGCCGTGTAGGGGATACCCAGGGTCTCCATGGCACCCTGCATGGCACCATCCTCGCCGCCGGCACCGTGCATGGCGATAAACGCCACGTCAAAGCCGCCGGTCGCCATGGTTACCATAAAATCATCGGCAGCCGTGTCGAGCAGCTCCACCGAAGTGTAGCCAGCTTCCTTCAAGGCCACCACGACGTTCTTTCCCGAATTGAGCGAGATCTCGCGCTCGGCGGAATGACCGCCCGCCAAGACCGCTACGTGCATGTTCTCTA
>UMHI01049995.1_pt1 | contig 12845 bp, 10 predicted proteins | sample 1965481 | NCBI WGS metagenome assembly UMHI01 (sample SAMEA4836093, study PRJEB28245) | human gut metagenome | biome: gut microbiome; material: fecal sample | place: Denmark | collected 2008 | reverse complement strand
AAGAAAGCGGAAGAAAAGAAGCCCGCAGCTCCGCAGGCTCAGAAGCACGAAAAGCCCAAGAAGCAGCAGGCAAAGGCACAGAAGCACGGCGAGCGTCTGCACGTTGAAGTGGAAATGGCATCTGCGGACAGCATTACCACCGAAAAACGCCGCACGGTAGACACCAGAGGCTCTTATGTCGATCTGGATAAGTACAACCAGCGGTATGAGCAGATCGCTCCGGCAAGCAAGTATACCAACGACAGATATTCCACCAAGAAGCAGAAGATCAACCAGAAGTCTGCACAGCGGAATAAGCAGCGGTATTCCAGCAAGCGGGAAACCGAACAGGATAAGCTGCGTCGTCTGGAACTGGAACGTGCCAGAAAGCAGCAGCTGCGTGTCCGTATTCCGGACGTAATCACTGTCGGCGAACTGGCAACCCGTCTGAAAGTCACCGCTACCGAAGTCATCAAGAAGCTGATGATGCTGGGCGTTATGGCGACCATTAACGAGGAGATCGATTTCGATACTGCATCTCTGGTGGCAGAGGAACTGGGTGCAAAGGTAGAGCACGAAGTGATCGTGACCATTGAAGACCGTCTGATCGACGAGGACGACGATGCCGAGGATACCGAAGAACGCTGCCCGGTTGTCTGCGTTATGGGTCACGTTGACCACGGTAAGACTTCCATTCTGGACAGAATCCGTAACGCTCACGTTACCGCAGGTGAAGCCGGCGGCATTACCCAGCATATCGGTGCATATCAGGTACGCTATGAGGGCAAGGACATCACATTCCTGGATACACCGGGTCACGAAGCATTCACAGCAATGCGTGCCCGCGGTGCTAATATCACAGATATTGCAATTCTGGTTGTGGCTGCCGATGACGGTATCATGCCGCAGACAGTCGAATCTATCAATCACGCCAAGGCTGCCGGAATCACCGTTATTGTTGCTATCAACAAGATGGATAAGGAAGGTGCGAATCCGGACCGCATCAAGGAAGAACTGACCAAGTACGGCATGGTCTGCGAAGAATGGGGCGGCGACGTGATCTGCGTACCGGTTTCTGCAAAGACCGGCGAGGGCATCGACGATCTGCTGGAAAACATTCTGCTGGTCGCAGAAACCAGCGAACTGAAGGCAAATCCGGATCGCCGTGCAAAGGGTACTGTCGTAGAAGCCCGTCTGGACAAGGGACGCGGACCGATCGCTACCCTGCTGGTACAGAACGGTACCCTGCACGTCGGCGATGTCATTATCGCAGGTACCGCAGTCGGCCGTGTGCGTGTCATGACCAACGATAAGGGGCAGGCAGTGGAATCTGCTGGTCCGTCTGTACCGGTAGAGATCACCGGTCTGGCAGAAGTGCCGGAAGCAGGCGATACGTTCAACGCAGTAGAAGATGAGCGTCTGGCAAGAGAACTGGTAGAACAGCGGAAGCACGAGGCAAAGCAGGCGAAGTTCAACGAGTACCAGAAGGTCACTCTGGATAACCTGTTCAGCCAGATCGAACAGGGCGAAATGAAGGAACTGTCCCTGATCGTCAAGGCGGACGTACAGGGTTCTGTAGAAGCTGTCACCCAGTCGCTGGAAAAGCTGTCCAACGACGAAGTCCGCGTCCGCGTAATTCACGGCGGTGTCGGCGGTATCAAGGAAAGCGACGTTATGCTGGCAAGTGCATCGAATGCGATCATCATCGGATTCAACGTTCGTCCGGATCAGACTGCGGAAGAAATTGCAGCACGGGATAAGGTGGATATTCGCACCTACCGTGTCATCTACGATGCGATCGAAGAAATCGAAACTGCGATGAAGGGCATGCTGGCTCCGAAGTTCCGCGAAGTGGTAATGGGACGTATCGAAGTGCGTCAGGTATACAAGATCTCCAATGTTGGTGCCGTTGCCGGTGCATATGTGCTCAACGGCAAGGTGACCAGACAGTGCGAGATTCGCGTGGTACGTGACGGCATTGTCATTGCGGAAGATAAGATGTCCAGCCTGAAGCGGTTCAAGGACGATGTCAAGGAAGTCGGCGAAAGCTATGAGTGCGGTATCACACTGGAAAAATTCCGCGACTTCAAGGAAGGCGACATCTTCGAAGCATTTATCATGGAAGAATACAGAGATTGACAGAAGGGCAACGCCGCATAAAATTGGTGCGGCATTGCTGTGACATCATGTTGCTGAAAAGAAATGCAACGATAGAAAGGAGCCGTACAGCATGGCAAATTTCAAGGCAAATCGTACCGAGGAAGACATTCTGCGGGAAATGACAGCAATTTTGCGGGAACTGAAGGACCCCCGTATCGATCCGATGCTGACGGTCGTCCGTGCAGAACTCTCCCGCGACCTGTCGGACTGCAAGATCTTCGTTTCCAGTCTGTCCGGCAAGGAAACCGCCAAGGAATCCTGCAAAGGTCTGGACAGTGCCTCCGGCTTTATCCGGCGGGAACTGCTTCGCCGGCTGAAGATCCGGCGGAGTCCGGCACTGCATTTTGTGGCAGACGATTCGATCGCACATAGTGCAGAGATCGACCGCATGCTGCATCATATCCAGCCGCCGGTGGAAGAACCGGAGGAAAGCGGCACGGGAGAGGAGTGAACGGCGTGCAGGAGCTGACATTGGCAAAAACAGCCGCATGGCTACAGCAATGTGAAGATGCTTATATTCTGATCCACCGCAGCCCTGACGGGGACTGCATCGGTGCCGGTTATGCACTGGCAGAAATTTTACAGCAGCTGGGAAAGCGTGTGGCAGTGCTCTGCAACGATGAGATCCCGCCGCGGTATCAGTTCATGCTGCCGGAACAGCCCGCAGCAGCGGACTTTCCGCCGAAGTGCATTATTGCGGTAGATGTGGCAGATGCCAAGCTGCTGGGCAGCAGGATACAGGAACAGTATGGCAGCCGTGTAGATCTCTGCATTGACCACCACGTATCCAACGTGCCCTACGCCAAGGCAAGACTGCTGGACGGTACAGCTTCGGCGGTGTGTGAAATCCTCTACCGCCTGTGCCGCGTGCTGCCGGTTCAGATAACGGACAGCATTGCAGTGTGCCTGTATACCGGCATGGCAACGGATACCGGCTGTTTTCAGTATGATAACGCCGGTCCGGAAACCCACCGTGCGGTGGCGGCATTGATGGAAATATGCCCCGATGTGCGGTATGCGTGGATCAACCGGAAAATGTTTGCAGTCAAGAGCTTTGGCAGATTGCAGCTGGATAAACTGCTGATCGATCATCTGGAATGTTATCTGGACGGCAAGTGTGTCCTGATCTGTGTGTCACAGGAATTCCTGAAAAAATTCCACGTGGACGAAGCAGAACTGGAAGGCGTTGCCGGATTCCCGCTACAGGTAGAGGGTGCAGAGATCGGCATCACCATGAAGGAAAAAGAAGCCGGAAAATTCCGGATCTCCATGCGTTCGGCAGATCAGATCAATGTATCTGCGATCTGTCAGCGACTGGGCGGCGGCGGTCATGTAAAGGCTGCCGGCTGTCAGGTAGAGGGTACCGCAGATGAGGTACGCCGCATTTTGCTGGACGCAGTAAAGGAAGAATGGGGGAAGGCATGAGTCAGGAAACAATGCAGGGGGTTCTCTGCATGCAAAAACCCGCGGAGTTCACATCGTTTGATGTCATCGGCAAGCTGCGTGGCATTCTGCATATGCGGCGGCTGGGACATACCGGAACGCTGGATCCTATGGCAACCGGTGTGCTGCCGGTGCTGGTGGGAAAGGCAGCCCGTGCCTGTGACATTCTGCCCGATCAATCAAAAATGTATCGTGCTACGGTACAGTTCGGCTGGGAAACCGACACAGAAGATGTCTGGGGCACCCGCACGGCTGTCTATCCGGAAATGCACGTGACAAAAGAGGCACTGGACGCAGTGCTCCCGCAGTTTGTGGGAGCAATCCAGCAGGTGCCGCCTATGTATTCCGCGGTTTCTGTGGAGGGAACACGTCTGTACGAACTGGCAAGACGGGGCGTTGTGATCGAACGTCCGGCACGGACAGTACAGGTGGATTCCATTGTGCTGGAAGCATGGGACGAAGACAAGCAGACCGCGGAACTGTCTGTTGCCTGCGGCAAGGGCACCTATATCCGCACACTGCTCTGCGACATCGGAAAAGCACTGGGCGGCGGTGCCGTGATGACGGCACTGTGCCGGACAAAGGCAAGCGGCTTTACGCTGGAACAGTGCTATACATTTGAGCAGGTGACGGAGTTTTGCCGGCGGGGAACGCTGGCGGAGCATCTCATTCCCACAGACCGTCTGTTTACGTCACTGCCGGAGCTGCACCTGACAGAACAGCAGTCCACCCTGTACGGCAACGGTGTCAAGCTGGCATTGAGCCGTGTGGAGGGCGTTCTGCCGGAGCAGGATTTGTACCGTGTTTACGGTGCAGACGGCAGCTTCTTCGGAACTGCACAGGCAGACCGGAATGCGGACGAACTGCGTGTGGGAAAGAATATGAAATAGAAAGGCGGAAACGTGCTTGAAAGGATTCCAACGCATCACTGCACCGCTGGTACAGAAAAGTGCTGTGGCACTGGGCTTTTTTGACGGTGTGCATCTGGGGCACCGTGCCGTGCTGGGGGCAGCTGCCCGCTGTGCGGCAGAACAGGAACTGCTGGCGTGTGCATTTACCTTTGCGGCAGATTCCGTTCCGGTAAAACAGGGCGTGCCGCTGTCTTATCTCTATACAGATACCCAGAAAGCGGAATTGATGCAGGACTGCGGGATCCATGGGGTATACTGTCCGGCATTTTCGGAACTGTGCGGACTGAACGGCGAGGCATTCTGCCGGCAGGTGCTGGTGGAACTGCTCCATGCACAGGAGGTATTCTGCGGCGGAGATTTCCGCTTTGGTGCAAAAGCAGCGTGGAATATCGACAGCCTGCGGGAATTCGGCAGCCAGTTCGGGTTCGGCGTGCATCAGGTCGCACCGGTGCTCTGCGGCGGAGAGAAAATTTCCTCCACCGCGATCCGGCAGGCGGTCCGTGCCGGAAAGCCGGAACAGGCAGCGAACCTGCTGGGCGTGCCCTATCACGTCAGCGGCAGAGTTATCCACGGGGCAGCACTGGGGCGAACCAAGGCAGTCCCGACGATCAACATTCCCTTTGCAGCAGGACAGCTGGTGCCGCGGTATGGCGTGTATGTTTCACGGACGCACACCCCGCAGGGCAGCTTCGATTCCATTACGGATATTGGAGTCAAGCCCACTGTCAGCGAAGCACAGCTGCCGGCGGCAGAAACGTTTCTGCTGCACTTTTCCGGCGACCTGTACGAACAGCCCTGTCGGGTGGAATTGCTGCATTTTCTGCGGGACGAGCAGAAATTCCCCGATGTGGACAGCCTGTACCGGCAGATCGCACAGGATCAGAAACAGTGTCAGGAATGGCTGAAACAACATGATCTGTGAGAACACAGAGATTATCATATGAAAGGAAGTACTAGCAATGTACAAAAGAGTGAGAACCAGATTTGCACCCAGCCCGACGGGCTATATGCACATCGGCAACCTGCGTACCGCATTGTTTGCCTATCTGATCGCCAAGAAACAGGACGGCGATTTTATTCTGCGGATCGAGGACACCGATCAGGAACGTTATGTAGAAGGTGCCGTTGATGTGATATATGACACCCTGCGGGTTGCCGGTCTGAACTGGGACGAAGGTCCGGACATCGGCGGTCCGGTGGGACCGTATGTACAGTCGGAGCGTATGGGCATGTTCAAGTCCTACGCGGAAAAACTGGTGAAAACCGGTCACGCATATTACTGCTTCTGTGACAAGGAGCGTCTGGAAGAAGTACGGAAAATTCAGGAAGCTTCTCACATTGCTCCCATGTATGACCGCCACTGCCGGAATCTCTCTCCGGAAGAAATTCAGGAAAAGCTGGACGCAGGTGTTCCCTACGTCATTCGCCAGAAGATGCCGCTGGAGGGAACTACCACATTCCACGACGACATTTACGGAGATGTGACAGTGGAGAACAGCACACTGGACGACCAGATCCTGATCAAGACCGACGGCATGCCGACCTACAACTTTGCCAACGTTGTGGACGACCACCTCATGGGCATCACCCATGTTGTACGCGGCAACGAGTACCTTTCCTCTGCTCCGAAGTATAATCTGCTGTATCAGGCATTCGGCTGGGACGTACCGGAATATGTACACTGTGCACCGGTCATGAAAGACAAGACACACAAGCTGTCCAAGAGAAACGGCGATGCTTCTTTCCAAGACCTGATGAAAAAGGGCTATCTGCCGGAAGCAGTTATCAATTTCATCGCACTGCTGGGCTGGGCACCCTCCGGTGAATATAACGAGCAGGAAATTTTCACGCTGGACGAACTGAAAAAAGCATTCGAGATCAGCGGCATCAGCAAGGCTCCGGCAATTTTCGACGACCAGAAACTCCGTGCCATTAACGGTGCTTATGTACACAAAATGGATCCGGCAGATTTCGAAAAGGCAGCAGAGCCGTATATCCGCCAGACAGTAAAGCGGACAGACATTGACCTGTCCCTGCTGTGCAGTGTGCTCCAGAACCGCACCGAAGTATTCTCCGATATTCCGGAGCAGGTGGACTTTATTGATGCCATGCCGGAATACGATCTGGAAATGTACCGCCACAAGAAGATGAAGACCACACCGGAAACCGCACTGGAAGCCCTGAAGGAAGCCCTGCCGGTTCTGGAGAGTGTCGAACAGTGGGATACTGAGCACATTCATGAAGCACTGTTTGCAAAGATCGCAGATCTGGGCGTGAAAAACGGCTGGATGCTGTGGCCGCTGCGGACAGCTGTTTCCGGAAAGCAGTTTACACCGGGCGGCGGCGTAGAACTGTGTGCAATTCTGGGCAAGGAAGATACACTGGCACGTGTTCGAAAGGCGATTGACGCACTTTCTGCATAAGACTTTGCAATCAGGCAATTGGAACCTTTCGTAAGATTATCACTTCTCTATCACAATAGAATGATAAACTATACCTAGTTTTTGTGTGCAGGGCAGGAGCGTTCTGTCCGGCACGCAGCAGAAGGAGGCAATCACAAGGATGATTGAAGTCAAACATCTGACGAAACAATACGGCGACAAGCTGGCAGTCAACGACATCAGCTTTACCGTAGAGGACGGCGAGATTCTGGGACTTCTGGGACCGAACGGTGCCGGAAAGTCTACGACCATGAATATGCTGACCGGCTACATCAGTTCCACCTCCGGACAGGCACTGATCAACGGCATTGACATTCTGGAAGACCCGATCAAAGCCAAGGCACAGATCGGCTATCTGCCGGAACTGCCGCCGCTGTATCTGGATATGACCGTCATGGGTTATCTGAACTTTGTCTATGACCTGAAAAAGTGCAAGCTGCCCCGCCGTTCCCATCTGAAAGACGTGTGCAACCTGTGCCGCATCAGCGACGTTTCCGGTCGTGTCATCAAGCACCTGTCCAAGGGCTACCGCCAGCGTGTCGGTCTGGCACAGGCACTGATCAACAACCCGCCGATCCTGATTCTGGACGAGCCCACTGTTGGTCTGGACCCGAAGCAGATCATTGAGATCCGCACACTGGTCAAGAAGCTGGGCAAAAAGCACACCGTCATTCTTTCCTCCCACATTTTGTCGGAGGTACAGGAAGTCTGTGACCGTGTGGTAATTATCAACCACGGACAGATCGCCGCAAACGACACCATTGACAACCTGTCGAAGGCGGTTTCCGGTGTCAACCGTCTGGTGGTTCGCATCAGCGGTCCGAAGAATGAAGTGCTGCAGGCGATTCGTGCTATAGACGACGTGACGAAAGTCCGTGCAGATATGGAACGGGAGCCGAAGATCTTCGAATTCGAGATCGAGGCAAAACCCGATGCCGACATTCGTCCGGCTCTGAACCAGATGGTCAAGGAACACGGCTGGGACATCTACAAAATGGATCTGGGCGTGATGACGCTGGAAGATGCATTCCTGAAGATCACCATGGGCGAGGGTGTCAAGCTTTCTTCGGAAAAGAGCAGTGCTCCCGCCGCAGAAAAGTCCGCAGCTCCGGCAGCTGAAACTACGGCTCCGGAAGAACCCGCAGCAGCACCGGCAGAAGCCGAAAAGGCAGAAACGCCGGCAGAAGATGCTGCACAGAAACAAGAAGGAGGCGAAGCGTAATGGGTGCGATCTATCGCCGTGAAGTCGGAGCGTTTTTCACCTCCAGCATTGCCTATGTTTTTCTGGCAGTGTTCTATCTGGCAGCAGGCTATTTCTTCTTCGGCTCGTCGCTGGCAATGGCAACGACCGATATGTCCAACTTGTTCAGCAGCCTGTTTTTCGTCATCACCATTCTGATTCCGGTACTGACCATGCGTTTGTTCAGTGAGGAAAAGAAGCAAAAGACCGAACAGGGACTTCTGACGGCACCGGTTTCCATCGGCGGCATCGTCATGGGAAAATATCTGGCAGCCCTCACGCTGTATACCATTGGTCTGGCGATCATTTTTGTCTATGCTCTAATCCTGAGCTTTTTCGGGGCAGTGGCATGGGGCATCGTGATCTCCAACATTCTGGCACTGTTCCTGCTGGGAGCAGCCTTTATTGCCGTGACATTGTTCATCTCGTCCCTGACCGAAAATCAGGTAGTTGCCGCTGTGCTGGGCATGATTGTTCTGCTGGCACTGGCTCTGATCGACGTGGTGGCACGGTATGCAGAAAATGTACCGGTTGTTCCCACCGTTCTGAATGCTCTGTCGTTCTACACCAGATACTATGATTTCACTGCCGGTCTGTTTGATCCGGCTGGCGTGCTGTTTTATGTAAGTACGGCAGTGATCTTCAACTTCTTTACGGTACGCGTGTTCGAAAAACGGCGTTGGAGTTGAGAGGAGGACATCACCAATGGAAAAACAGAAACATACAGAAACAGCAGAGGCTTCTCTGGAAAAACAGCAGAAAAAACTGAAGAACCGGAAAAAGCTGAAATACGGCGGTCTGGCAACTGCGATCACCGTGATCTTTGTGGCAGTTGTGGTACTGGTCAACGTCGTGGTCACCCAGATCGGCAAGCGGTATCCGGATTTTAAGCTGGATCTGACCACCGCAAACCTCTATGCGATCAGCGATGAAACACTGGACTATATCCGCAATATGGATAAAGACGTGGACATTGCCATTTCTTCCGATGAAGCTACTTTCACTTCGGACAAGAACAATAAGATGATCGCGGAAACCCTGTCCAAGTATCAGGGCTATTCTGACCGCATCAGTGTGACCTACTTCGACACCACCAAGGATCCGGACGTATTGTCCAAGTATCAGGAACTGTACGGCGGTTCGATCCAGTCCAATGAGATCATCATCACCAGCGGCAGCCGCATCAAGGTGTACAACACTACCACTGATATGTTTGAAGTGGATCAGCAGAAGTACCAGTACTATCAGTACGGCATGGCAAGCTTTGCAGACTGCATCACCGCGTTCAAGGGCGAACAGACCCTGACTTCCGGTATCATGAACGTTACCGATTCCAATCCCAAGACCGTGGGCATCATTGCCACCACTAACGGCAGCCCGATCTTTGCACAGACCAACACTTCTTCTGACCCGAACACCTATGCGTTCTATGCAATGGAAAACCTGCTGGACGAAAACGGTTATGATGTGAGCCGTCTGGACATGATCAACGACACACTGGATACAGAAAAGTATGACATTCTGGTGCTGCCGGCTCCTAAGACAGACCTGACCACCGATTCTGTACAGAAGCTGCAAAACTTCATGTACAATGACGGCAAGCTGGGCAAGCAGCTGGTCTACATCGCAGACTACACCCAGTCCTCCACGCCGAATCTGGACGCATTCCTGAAAGAGTGGAATGTACAGGTGGATTACAGTTCTGTCATCGACGAAAACAACAGCACCAATCAGGAAGTCAACATTCTCCTGTCCCAGAGCAACAACAGAAGCTTCGTGGCTCCGGTCGTGACAGTGACAGATGAAGAAGACTATACCGGTAATCTGGCAAATGCCAGCCTGCCGATCGTGGCTCCTATGGCACGTCCGATCCAGACACTGACCGCCAACAACGGCAGAACGGTAACGGCACTGCTGACCTCGTCGGATACCTCTTACTGCTACCCGCTGTCGCCGAAGGACTACAGCACAGACAGCACTGCTGATGTGGCTGACGGTTCTGCGGACAGTCAGGAAGCTACAGAGGCAGCCACCGAAGCAGCTGCTACCACCACTTCTTTCGATAAGAATTCCGCACCCAAGGGACAGAATACCGTTATGGCACTTTGCCGTGACCAGCAGTCCACCGGTGACGCTTTCATTGAAAGTGATGTGATCGTGCTGGGCTCCATGTCGATGCTGGACGTAAATCTGGTACAGAATTCGGCATACAACAATGCGGAATACTTTGTAGGTCTGCTGAACTCTGTCTGCGGCAAGGAAGACAGCATCGTAGTTGCTTCCAAGGACTTGACACAGACTTCGATCTCCGCATCTGCAACACAGCTGAAAGCGATCCGTCTGGTCGTGGTATTCCTCATTCCGCTGGCAGTTGTTGTGGCTGGCGTGATCGTTGCAGTCCGCAGACGGTACCGTTAAGGGAGGCACATCATGCGTAAAAAAGCACTGGGAATCATCGGCGGCGTGGTGCTGGTGGCAGCACTGGGCACTGCATCGTTTTTCCTGCTGCGGAATGCACCGGAGGAGGATTCTTCTTCCGTGTCTTCTTCTGACAGCAGCGAGGAAAGCATTTCGCTGACCTCGGAAGACCCGAACGATGTGACTTCTATTGACATCACCAACGGCAGCGGTTCTTTTGCAGTGGTTCGCACGGCAGAGGGCACCGGCACAGGAGATGACCATGCGGCATATGCCGTGTCCGGCTGGGAAGATCTGCCTATGGATACCTCCACCCTGTGGACACTGTCCAACAATACCGCTTCTATGGAAGCCAACGGGGTGGTAGAAGAAAACTGCTCCGATCTGGAAAAATTCGGTCTGGACGATGCCGAGGCGATCGCAGTCACACTGCATTTCGCCGACGGCAGCGACTACAGCTTCCGCGTGGGCAATGCTGCCGCAGATGCTTCCAATACCTACTTTGCACCGGCAGACAAGGACACCGTCTACACGGTGAAAACATCGCTGGTGGCAAACTTCAGCAAGTCCGCAACGGATTTCCTGTCCACTACGATGCTGGAAGCACCGGCGGATACCAATGATTATCCCATTGTCAACAAGCTGACTGTGGAACGCAAGGATATAGACTATACGCTGGAGCTGGACTATGACGAAGATGCCGCAAACAACACCAATATGGGCGGCACTGTGGCAAGCCATGAAATGGTATCGCCGGTGCCGGCATATCTGAGCGTAGACCGTTCGACACCGGTGGTGACCGGCATGTTCGGACTGAAAGCGGAAAAGGTTGCAGTTCCGCACCCCTCGGCAGAGGACATCGCCAATGCCGGACTGGACGACCCGTTCGGGACGGCAACCATGGCGTGTGCAGACGGCAACACATATGTACTGACATTCGGCGAACGCTTTACCGAAAAAGATGAGGAGAACGGTACGGAAACGGCGTACTATTATGCGATGCTGAACGGTGTGGACGCGATCTATCAGGTGACCGGGGAAAACTTGGTCTGGGCGACAACAACGCCCACGGATATTGCTTCCAAGCTGGTGCTGGGCACCTATGTCTGGGACGTAGGCTCACTGGATGTCAGCGTCGGCGAGCAGAAGTTCCAGTTTCAGGTGACCGGCAGCGATAAGGACACCGCAGTCGTTACCCTGAACGGAGAGAGTACCGACAAGGAACGCTACCGCCAGTTCTACTCGTTCCTGCTGAACACCACGGCGGAAACCGTCAAGCTGGACGGCGAGCCGGCAGGGGAGATGCTGGGAGAAATCCACGTCAAGACACAGGACGGCAAATTCGAACGGGATCTACAGTTCTACGCCATTGACGAGTTCACCTGTCTGATCACCGCAGACGGCAAGTCAGCGTACACCTGCCGTAAAACTTATCTGGACACACTGCTGAACAACATGAACATCTACGACGACACAAGTCAGGACTTTACGACGAACTGGAGCTAAGTCAGGGGGCTGACCGTTCCGGAGAAAGGAAAGAACAGCAATGAATCAGGAATTTTTTATGTATCGGGGGTATCCTCTGGTACGCAAGGGAAACGAAATCTATTATGGGTATATGTCAGAGCCATTCGTGGTAATGATGCAGATCGTGCATCAGCAGGAAGTGAACGGGCTGAAGGTTGCAGATAAGATTCGCGTCTATCAGATCGCAACCAAGGAGCCGGATCCTGTGAAGGCGATCACCAAGACTTCCGACCGACCGAATTTGTATGAAGCCGTAGATCTGGCAAACGTCTGGCTGAAGCGTGCTGAAAAGGACGCAGCAGCAAAGTAAATCCGATTTGCCTGGAAAAGAGCATCTCTGCACGGGAGTGATCCTGTGGGAGATGCTCTTTTTGTTTGGCTGTATTTTTAAAAATAGGCTCCCCTGAAAGGGCACCCGCAGGGCGTGCCTTGTGCTGAGCTGGCAAGCCGTAGGTTTGACTGAGGGATTTTTGCGTAAATCTTTTACACCAAGCAAAAGATTCCACAAGAACCCCTCCACCGTCTGACGACGGTTCCCCTCGTACTGAGCGGTCCCCTCTGCCCTGCGGGCATCTCCCCACCCCGTGGGGAGTCACCCCTTCAGGGGAGGCTATTTTTATTCAGGCTCCCTTTTGTGTATATGGCTTCCCTTTAGGGGAGCTGTCACCGCAGGTGACTGAGGGGTACTTCCGTGTAACCTGACACATTATGCAAAAGATTCCACAG
>UMHI01002295.1_pt1 | contig 12871 bp, 8 predicted proteins | sample 1965481 | NCBI WGS metagenome assembly UMHI01 (sample SAMEA4836093, study PRJEB28245) | human gut metagenome | biome: gut microbiome; material: fecal sample | place: Denmark | collected 2008 | reverse complement strand
GTGAAGTGCCAGTAAAGTAATGCGAAAATCCGGAGAGCATTCCATCGAGTAGCATTCATGGGTGCTCTCCTGATTTTTCTGTTGTTTCCACAAATCCTATATGAACTCTGGGAAAAGAGAAAAGAAGATAGAATCTGTGGAAACCGTGGAAAATTCGGAGCAGTTCAGAATCGCTTTGGCATAAGCCGGCGGACATTAAAAGTGAAACAGAGCAGGAAGATGCTCGGAAATGAGGATAGGATGAAAATTTCAACCAAAGGAAGATATGCAGTACGTGTCATGCTGGATCTGGCATTGAACAACAACGGAGAGTGTATCAAGGTAAAAGAAATTGCTGCCAGACAGGGGATTTCCGAAAAGTATCTGGAGCAGATCATTGCTGTTTTGAACAAGGCAGGTTATGTAAAAAGCGTCCGTGGTGCCCAGGGCGGTTATCGTATTGCCAAGGATCCGGCAGATTTTACCGTAGGAATGATCTTACGACTGACGGAAGGCTCACTGGCCCCGGTGGCATGTCTGGAGGAAGGCGCTGATATCTGCGAACGATGTGATACCTGTGAGACTCTGGAGGTATGGCAGGAATTGTATGATGCAGTGAACAAGGTAGTGGATGGAGTCACCATTGCGGATCTGGTGGAACGACGGAACAAGCGCCTGGAGAATCTGGATTACTCCATATAAAGATAGGAATAATAGAAGACAATAACGCAGCCCGACAGGAGATCCTGCCGGGCTGTTTTTTGGGTTTGCAGAGAATGAAAGGGGGTCATTCCTGCAGAAAATGTTAACCGGGGGAATGAATGGTTAACAACTCAAGTATATCGAGAGAACTGCCCATTGTCAACGAATGTCGTATGTCGGTTGACAAACTTTCATCGACAAATATCGCGTAATTCGGATTTTTCATACATATAGTAATAAAAACTACATAAAACAGCATAAAACACCACGAAATGAAATATAATAACAAAAACTCATTGCTTTTTACTCCACAACGTGGTAAGCTAAACTCTGCAAACAAGTAGAAAGGTGTATGCGAGAATGAGCGAAGCATTTCATATTATATCAGACGGTTCCTGTGATCTTCCCATGGAGATGACCAAAGAAAAAGACATTACGGTAGTTCCTTTTTATGTATCTTTTGAAGAGGGGAAATACCAGAAGGAAATGATAGAGATCGGTGTCCGTGAGTTCTATCAGGAAATGGTGGATCACCCGGATGTATATCCGAAGTCTTCCATGCCTTCCGTGCAGGATTATGTAGATGCATTTCTTCCTTTTGTCAAGGCGGGAATTCCCATCATCTGCATCTGTATCACAACCAAGTTCAGCGGCTCCATGCAGTCTGCTCTGAATGCAAAAGCGATCCTGGAAGAGGAATATCCCAATGTACAGATTTATGTCTGCGACTCTACTGTGAATACCGTATTGCAGGGCATCTATGTATTGGAAGCGGTACGCCTTAGAGATGCGGGGAAGAGTTACCAGGAGAGTATCGACCGCCTGAATGAGATCAAGAGCTCCGGCAGAATCTTTTTCACCGTAGGAAATATGGAATATTTAAAGCACGGCGGACGTATCGGCAAAGTAGCCAGCGTGGCCGGCAGCCTGCTTGGCATCAAGCCCATCATTACCTTAAAAGAGGGAGAAATCTTCCCCTCCGGTATCGGCAGAAGCCGTCGCAAGACGGTAGATAAAAATATCGATCTGCTGTTAGCATATTTTGCAGAGGAAAAGGCAGATATTGCCAATTACAACGTCTGCGTGGGATATGGCTACGATTATGAAGAAGCCGTAGAGTTCCGCGACAGACTGGCAGGCAGACTGAAAGAAAAGGGATACGACATCGACACCATTCCCATCTTCCAGATCGGTGCCACCATTGGCGTACACACCGGACCTTATCCGTTGGGAATCGGTGTCGTGAAGAGAGCTATTTAAAATTTATTTCACCCTGGCAGGCATTTAATAATTCCTGCACATTTTCAAAAGCATAGTCCGGCAGATATTGGGTATTCGGCTCCCCCTCTGGAGTCAGAATATCCTTTTTTTGTGCCTCGCCGGTGAAGAGAACACAGGTGTCCACACCACCGTTGATGCCGCAGGCAATATCGGTGTACAGACGATCGCCAACCACCAGAGTCTCCTCGGGAGTGAAGCCGGAGACTTCAAGGCAAAGCTTTACGACCTCTTTGCTGGGCTTGCCCAGATAGATGGGCTGTTTGTCTGTGGTGGCGGTGATCATGTCGCAGATGGCACCGCAATCGGGGATAAAGCCGAAGTCGATGGGGCAGCGCAAATCCGGGTTGGTGCCGTAGAAAGGAACATCCTGGGTGAATAAAACCTTGCAGACTTCGGTAAGTTTTGCATAATTTAATTCACTGTCATAGGCAACGACCACGCAGTCAATGCCGTCCTCGCAGACCTCGGTTACCAAGAGGCCATTCTTTCGCAGTTCCGCCACAAAAGAAGCGGTTCCCAGCACGAAGATTTTCTTGTCTGCATAATTCTCCTTCAAAAAACGCAGCGTCATATAGCCGGAGGTGATGAAATGATCCTCCGTGCTGTCCAGGTGAAATGCATCGTGGAATTTTTTCACATAGTCCAGTCCGCTTTTTGTGGAATTGTTGGTAATGTAATAAGCCCTGCCGCCGATGGCCTGAATGTAGCGGAGAAGATCCGCACTTCCCGCATACAAGGTATCGCCTACGGCAATGGTGCCGTCGATATCGAACAGGAAAAGCTTTTTATCTTTCAGACGAGCCAGCTTTGCGGCATCGCTGTAAATGTGCTTCGGGTCAAAAGTATCCATAATTATCCTCATTTCTAAGCATCAAACGCTCAGGTTCATGTTAGCAACGAATATCCCCACTGTCAAGGAAAAGACGGCTTCTGGAGGGAAACGTGAGTGGAATTGCGGAGGCATTTATGGTATGATGGGCATAGGCATGAGCTGTGTTGCCTGTGGCTCTTATGGAATTCGACAGATTGCATACAAGATTGCGCAAGGGACATGGGAAATAGGATGAAGTGATTTAACGACTACAATTAAAAAGGACAACATTACGGTTATGGACGAAAAGAAAGATAAAGGTTTACAGGGAAATGAGAAAATAGAGGAGGCAATTCTGGCATTACAGCAGGAGCCGACAGAAGAACTTCTGGCGCATGCTCTGACGGTGGTGCGCAGACGTATGCGGGAGCAGGGACAGCTTATCGTGGCGGTGGAACCGCCCTCAGCAGATGTGCAGGAAGCGGTGACACAGGCCGCCGGAACTGCCATGCGCCTGCAGGCGGTGCAGACCTCCGATGGGAAAAAATGGTGGTCGGCCTTCACCGGATTTGAGGAAGAATTAAAGGGAAGCGGCAGCGTAATGTCCACTTTTCTCACGGATATGGAGCAGCTGTTCCGCATGACGTTGACTGCCGATGGTATCGAGGGTGTGATCCTGAATCCCTGGAACCGGACGTTGATGCTGGACAAGCGGTTCCTGCATATTATTCTCGGAGAATAGCAAAAGAGGGAGAAGCGGAGCATGACAGAGAGCTATGAACTGCCCGTGCTTTTTACGGACGATGAATGCAAGGCTTATGCCGCATGGGGCATGAAAAAAGAAAAAGTACTGATGCCGTTTGCCCTGATCACTATACTGATCTATATGGTAGCAACCGTGCTGGTAGTGATGAAGGTCTGGGGTGTGCGGGAGAGTGACCATCTGCTGTTCCAGATGCTGGTACTGGACGGCTGGATCCCGGAGCTGACGGGAGTGCTGGCGGTCCTTATGACGATCCTACTGCTGGGTCCCTTAAATTTTATACTGGATAAATTGTGGAAAAAGCCAGCGGAGCCCCTGTGGCTGTGTGTGACACCGGAGCGCAGAACTGTGAAAGTCGCCGTCAGAGAAGAACGGAACGGTGAATCCCGGACACCGGCAGAGATCTATCCACTGACGGAACTGGAAACCTTTTTAAACCCGGCGGACAACACGATCTGCTATCAGAAGAAATGGTATCGGATCGGGGAAAATACCATAGAAAATATTTATCCGCCAGAAAAACAGCATCCATGGATGGATCACCCGGAAAATAAAGCCAGCGGCATCATCGATGTACAGAGACTTATGGAGATCCTGAAAGGGTACGAAGCGTCTCTGAAAGCTGCCCGGAAGGAATGTGAATGGATGGAAAAGCACGGCGGATAGAACGAATAGATGACAGAAAAGCGGATAAAAATTATGACCGGGATAAGATGGCATAAGACAAATCAGGAAAGAGGTAGGGAAAATATGAAACTGATCTCATGGAATGTGAACGGGCTGAGAGCCTGCATGCAGAAGGGATTTCTGGATTTCTTTCAGGAAACGGATGCAGATATTTTCTGCCTGCAGGAGACCAAATTGCAGGAGGGACAGATCGCACTGGATCTGCCCGGATATCATCAGTATTGGAATTACGCAGAGAAAAAGGGCTATTCCGGCACTGCAATTTTTACAAAGGAAGAGCCCATACAGGTGACTTACGGCATCGGCGTGGAGGAACACGACCATGAGGGCCGGGTGATCACTGCAGAGTATTCGGAGTTCTATTTTGTGACAGTCTATGTACCGAACGCCCAGAGAGAGCTGACGAGACTGGAATACCGCATGCAGTGGGAAGCGGATTTCCTGGCGTATCTTAAGAAGCTGGAAGAGAAAAAGCCGGTGATCTATGCGGGAGACCTGAACGTGGCGCATCAGGAAATCGACCTGAAAAATGCGAAGACCAACCGTGGCAATGCGGGCTTCACTGATGAAGAGAGAGCCTGCTTTTCGAAGGTACTGGAGAACGGATTTATCGATACGTTCCGCTATTTTTATCCGGACTTGACCGGGGTGTATTCCTGGTGGTCTTATATGTTCCAGGCGAGAACAAAAAATGCCGGATGGAGAATTGATTATTTCGTGGTATCGGAGTGTCTGAAAGACCGGTTGGCGGATGCGAAGATCCACACGGAAATTTTGGGATCGGATCATTGTCCCATTGAACTGGATCTGAAATAAACGGACAGCATAACGGAGGAGACTTATGAGCTTACGTTTCTGTTTTGGCCCTTCCGGGTCGGGCAAAAGCCACAGAATCTATGAAGAGATCATGCAGCGGGCGGCAGAGGAACCGGGCAGGAATTTCCTGATCATTGTACCAGATCAGTTCACCATGCAGACCCAGAAGGATCTGGTCATGCGCAGTGACCGGGATGGCATCCTGAATATCGATGTCCTGAGCTTCGGCCGACTCAGCCACCGCATTCTGGAGGAAGTGGGGACCAAAGAGATGCCGGTACTGGATGACACCGGCAAAAGCCTGGTGCTGCAAAAAGTGGCGGCGGATCTGAAGGAACAGCTTCCGGCCATGGGAAGTCTCCTGCACAAGCAGGGCTATATCCATGAGGTGAAAAGTGCGATCTCCGAGTTCATGCAATACGGTATCAGCACACAGGATATGGACAAGCTGATCACCAGTGCACAGAAGCGTGGCGCACTGGCCATGAAACTGAAAGACTTAAAGACTCTGTACCGGGGCTTTCAGGATTATATCAGGGATCATTTTATCACCACCGAGGAGACACTGGATGTACTGCGCAGATCCCTGTCCAAATCAAAGATATTAAAGGGCAGTGTAGTGGTGTTTGACGGCTTTACGGGATTTACTCCCATACAGAACCGGCTGATTCAGGAACTGATGCGCGTGTGCGCAGAGACCATCGTTACCGTGACCATTGGAGTGGGAGAGGATCCGTATAAAATGGATGGTGAACAGAAGCTGTTCCATCTGAGCAAGAAGACGGTGGCGGATCTGGAAAAGCTGGCAGCGGAGGCAGAGGTAGAGCGGGGAGAGGATCTCTTTGTCAAGGGGGGGCCCAATCGCTTCGCCAAGGCACCGGCATTACACTATCTGGAACAGAATCTGTTCCGGTATCAGTATGAACCGTATGCGGGAGAACAGCAGGAGATCCATATGTTTGAAGCCCTTTCCCCCAGAGAGGAAGTCCACCAGACAGCGCTGCACATCCGGCACCTGATCAGAGAGCAGGGGATGAGCTACCGGGACATTGCCGTGGTCATCGGAGATCTGGAAGGATACGCTTCCTATGTGGAAACAGAATTCGGACAGCTGGAGATCCCGTGTTTCCTGGACCGTACCAGAGGGATCGTGCTGAATCCCATGATCGAATATATCAAGAGCGCATTGCAGCTGTATATTAAGGACTTTTCCTATGATACGGTGTTTCATTTTCTGCGCAGCGGCATGGCGGATATTTCCAGAGAAGAGATTGATGAGCTGGAAAACTATGTGATCCGTACCGGGGCGAGAGGCTATCGGACCTATAGCCGTCTGTTTACCCGCAGAGCGGAAGAACTGCAGGGAAATGCGGAGGGGAGCGAACAGGCGGAAGAGAAGACCATGGAGCGTCTGAACCGTATCCGGCAACAGTTCATGGATGCGGTGGAGATTCTGCACATGGGAAGCCAGGAAAAGGCTGGAGACTATGTCAGCCATCTGTACGATTTCCTGGAACAGAATCAGGTGCAGCAAAAGCTATTGAATTATCAGCAGCAGTTTGAAAAAGAGGGAGACTTATCCAGAGCCAGAGAGTATGCACAGATTTACCGGCTGGTCATGGATCTGCTGGATCAGGTCTATGAACTGTTGGGAGAGGAAGAAATCTCCAGACAGGAATTTGCGGATATTTTAGAGGCCGGTTTCGGTGAGATCACTGTCGGTACGATCCCTCAGAACGTGGATCGTATCGTGGTGGGCGATATGGAGCGAACCCGTCTGAAACAGGTGAAGGTATTGTTTTTCCTGGGAGTCAATGACGGAAATATTCCGAAAAATGCTTCCAAGGGCGGGATCATTTCGGATATGGATCGGGAATTTCTGATTGAATCCGGGACAGAGATGGCACCCAGCCCGAGACAGCAGATGTATATCCAGAGATTATATCTGTATCTGAATATGACCAAGCCCTCAGAACAGCTGTATCTGTCCTATGCCAAGGTAAACAGTGAAGGAAAGGGCATAAGACCGTCCTATCTGATCGATACGGTGCGGAAGCTGTTCCCGGCAATGAGCGTGGAGTATCCCCAGAACCGCAGCCGTCTGGAACAGATCGAGGGCAGACAGGAAGGTGCCAGATATCTGGCGGAGGAACTGCGGGAATATGTGGAAGGAACCCTGCCGGAAGAAGAGAGGCAGGACTTCTATCTCATGTACCGTGCCTACGAGGCGGATGCGGCGGGCAGAGACCTGCTGACCCGGGCGGCATTTCGCAGATACAGGGAGAGCGGTCTGTCCCGGATCGTGGCCAGAGCATTGTACGGACAGCAGCTGGAAAACAGTGTCAGCCGTCTGGAAACTTATGCTGCCTGTGCCTGCAGACACTTTTTGCAATATGGTCTTTCCCTGCAGGAACGGGAAGAATTCGGCTTCGAGGCTTCGGATATGGGTACGGTATATCATGCAGTATTGGAAAACTTTGCAGGAAAACTTGCAGAATCCAACCTGACATGGTGGGATTTTACGGAGGATTTTGCAGCCAAAGCCGTCAAAGAATCCGTGGAAGCCTATGCGGCAACCTACGGGGAGACGGTATTATACAGCTCTGCGCGGAATGAATATGCCATTACCCGCATGAGCAGGATCCTGACCCGCACAGTGCTGACCTTGCAGAAACATTTGAAACAGGGCAGTTTCCAGCCAGATGATTATGAACTTTCTTTCCGGTTTGCGGAGGATCTGGACAGCATTCATGTGGATCTGTCTGAGGACGAGAAGATGCATTTGCAGGGACGGATCGATCGTATCGATGTGTCGGAAGATGCAGAGCATGTCTACGTCAAGGTCATTGATTATAAGTCCGGCAACCGGAAATTTGATCTGGCGGCATTGTATTACGGTCTGCAGTTGCAGCTGGTGGTATATATGAATGCAGCCATGGAGATGGAGAGCCGAAAGCATCCGGACAAGGAGATCGTTCCGGCGGCACTTCTGTATTATCACATCGATGATCCCACCATAGAGACACCGGTGGAGCTCACGGATGAGCAGATCAATGAACAGATCCTTGCAAAGCTTCGTATGAACGGTGTAGTAAACAGTGATCCTGGGGTCGTGGAGCGGCTGGACCGCTATATGCAGGATAAGTCTGTGGTCATTCCGGTGGAGAAGAAAAAGGATGGAAGCTTCAGTGCCAGATCCGGTGTCTTAAGCCGGGAGGAGATGCAGCTGATATCTTCTTATGTAGATGCCAAGATCCGCAGCATCGGGCGGGAGATCCTGGACGGAAAAATAGCAGCCAATCCCTATGAGAAAGGCAATGAAGAGGCTTGTACTTATTGCGCCTATAAAAAGGTCTGCGGTTTCGATGGCAGTATTCCGGGCTATGAGAAGAGACAGCTGGAAGATCTGGATAAGCAGGCGCTGATGCAGCGGATGCAGAAGACCGTGGAAGCTTAGGGCAAAGGGTGCCCGGCGGGAGTGTGTGCCTGACAGGAAGCTCGAAGAGAAAGCACCCGCTGCCCGGAGGAACAGGACGGCAACAGGAGAAAAGAAACAGGAACAGAGGTAGCGTATGGGAATGAATTTTACCCCGGAACAGCAAAAGGTAATCGAACTGCATAACAGCAACATTCTGGTATCGGCGGCCGCGGGAAGCGGTAAGACGGCGGTACTGGTAGAGCGTATCATCCGTATGATCTGTGAGGGGGAGCATCCGGCGGACATTGACCGCCTGTTGATCGTGACTTTCACCAATGCGGCGGCTGCGGAGATGCGGGAGCGTATCGCAGCCGGGATCGCCGCCAGACTGGAAGCGGATCCGGGGAACGACCATATCCAGAAGCAGTCAGCCCTGTTACACAATGCCCAGATCACCACGATCGACAGCTTCAGCCTGTTCCTGATCCGGAATCATTTTAATGAGATCGGTCTGGATCCGGATTTCCGTGTGGCAGACGAGGGTGAGATCAAGCTGTTGCAGCAGGAGGTGCTGGGACAGCTGCTGGAGGATGCCTATGCGGGGAAATTTGTTCCGGATGATGTTCCGACGTCCCGGGAAAACCGTGACAGCGGAGCGATGATACCGGAGGAAGCGTCAGGGAATGATTTTGCGGAAGAGGTTCCGGGAAAACGTGACAGCGAGGACCCATCCCGGGAGGCACGGGAACGTTTCCACGCCTGTGTGGAATATTTCTGCCCCGGCGGCAGAGAGCGCGTGCTGGAACAGCATATCCTGAACCTGTCCCGCTATGCCGGAAGTTTTCCCTGGCCCGCAGAATGGCTGGAAGAGCGTAAAAACGATTATGCGGCGGGAGATCTGGATGCCCTGCTGCACAGTGATTACGGACAATATCTGGCAGAGCGTGTGAGCCGTGTCCTGCAAGGGTGTCTGGAAAAACTGGTGGAAGTGAAAAAGCTGTGTGAGCTGCCGGACGGTCCATATATGTATGGAGAACTGACAGAAGCGGAGAGCGAACAGCTGGAACGCCTGGCGGCCTGCAAGGATTTGAAGGAACAGGCAGCAAAGGTTCCAGCAGTGACTTTCGGCCGTCTTTCTTCCAAGAAGGATGAGAGCGTGGATCCCGCCAAACGGGAGCTGGCGAAATCCATCCGTAATAGCGTAAAAGACACGCTGGCGGATCTGACGGAACAATATTTCAAGACACCGTTAGAGTTGGTGGTGGAACAGGGAAAAGCCTGCAGAGAGCCGCTCCGGATGCTGCTTAACCTGGTGCTGGAATTCGACAGAAGGCTTCTTGCGGCCAAACAGGAGCGACATCTGATTGACTTTTCCGACATGGAGCACTATGCGTTACAGATTCTGCTAAAACGGGAAAAAGTGGAAGAGACCGGCGATGCAGGGACGGACAGCACCGGTGATACAGGAATGGATAGCACCGGTGTGAAATATGATATTGTGCCAAGTGACGTGGCATTGGAGTATCGCCAGTATTTTCAGGAGATCCTCATTGACGAATACCAGGACAGTAATCTGGTACAGGAATATCTGTTAAGTGCCATCTCCGGGGAAGTGGAGGGACATTATAACCGCTTCATGGTAGGTGATGTGAAGCAGAGTATTTATAAATTCCGTCTGGCCAGACCGGAACTTTTCCTGGAAAAATACGACACCTATCAGGAGAGTGGGGATCTGTGCCGGATCGACCTGGCGAAGAACTTCCGAAGCCGTGTGCAGGTGGTGGATGCGGTAAACGATGTGTTTTCCCGCATCATGAGCCAGGAGATCGGCGGCATTGCCTATGATGATAAGGCAGCATTGTATCCCGGGGCCACATATCCCGCCACAGAGGATCCTGCATACGGCAGTGAACTATTACTGATCCGTAAGCCGGAGAAGGGGGATGGTGCGGAAGGCGGCAGCGGAGAACAGCGTCCCGACGGGGCAAGAGGTCCCGTGGACTATGACAACGTAAGACAGCTGGAAGCACTGGCTATTGCGGCACGTATCAAGCAGCTGAAGGGCAGTCTGAAAGTCATGGAGAAGGCTACGGGAGAATTGCGCCCGGTGCGGTACTCGGATATGGTGATTTTGCTTCGTACCACCAGTGGCTGGGATGAGGAATTCAAGAAAGTACTGGAACAGCAGGGAATCCCTGTCTACATTACATCCAAGACCGGATATTTCGGGGCCCTGGAAGTACAGGAACTGCTGCAGTTTTTACGAGTGCTGGACAACCCGAGACAGGATATTCCGCTGTTCGGCGTGATGCAGTCGATCTTCGGAGGCTTTACCCAGGAAGAGATCGCCCGGATCCGCAGCGGAAGCAAAGGGCATTCCCGGAAGAGAATGACACTGTATGAGGCATTGAAAGAAGTGGCGCAGAGGGGACGGATGGCGGAAGCGGGAGAAGAGGCATCAGCGGGCGAAAGCGCCGGAGAAGAAACCGCCGGGGCCGGACAGTACTGGCAGCGCGCATTGGAAGCTGCAACAGTACCGGAGGACATGGAAGCGGAGACAGAACTTTCCCAAAAGGCAGATACTTTCTTACAACGTATTGATCATTACCGTGATCTGACTCCCTTCACCTCCATCCGCGACCTGCTGCAGCGGATCCTGGACGATTACGATTATCTGAACTATGTGACGGCACTTCCTGCTGGCAGCAAGCGCCGGGCCAACGTGGAGATGCTGCTGACGAAGGCTTCTGCTTTTGAGAAGACCAGTTATTTTGGACTGTTCCATTTCATCCGTTATATGGAACAGTTGGAAAAATACGATGTGGATTACGGTGAGGCGGATACCCTGGACGAAAATGCCGATGTGGTGCGGATCATGAGCATCCACAAGAGTAAAGGTCTGGAATTCCCCGTGGTATTTGTCTCCGGGCTGTCGAAGCGTTTCAACATGCAGGATGCGAACCAGTCCCTGATCGTGGATATGGATCTGGGAGTAGCGGTGGACTATGTGGATTCCGGCCGCCGCATTAAAAATAAGACCCTCCGCCGGGCTGTTCTGTCAGCGAAAATGAAGGAGGACAATCTGGCGGAGGAACTGCGTGTGCTTTACGTGGCACTGACCCGTGCCAGAGAAAAACTGATCCTGACAGCGGTGTTGGATAAGGCGGAGGAAAAATGGGAGCTGTCCCGGATGACAGGACAGGAGAAGCTGACCTATCTGGATTTCTGTGAGGCGGGGAGCTATATGGATTTTCTGCTACCGATCCTGCCTAAGACAGGAATTGCAGTAACAACGCTGGGAACAGAAGACCTGGCGGCAGAGGAGATCAGGGAACAACTGCGCATGGGAGACCGCAGGGAACTGTTGCAGCGTGTGACGGACGGCGAGACTCCTTTGCCTGGGGACCCGGAGGAGAACGAACGAAAGCTTGCGAAACTGCGGGAGCGATTTGCCTATGCCTATCCGTATCCCGGCCTGCAGAAGCTCTATACCAAGACCACGGTATCGGAACTGAAGATTGCGGCCATGGCGGAGAAGGATGAAGCGGCATTTCATACCTTCGAAGAAAAAGAAGTGGTGCCTTATATTCCGGCTTTCCGCAGAGAACAGGAAAAGGTCAGCGGAGCCGTCCGCGGTAACGCGTTCCACCGGACCATGGAACTGTTGGACTTTTCTTATCTGTTTATGGAATCCGGACTATTTGCCGGATGCCCTGGGACTTATGAGGAATACCGTCAGGGCCTGGATACGGACCGGTTACAGGTACGTCTGAAGGAATTCCTGCAGCGGGAGACAGCTTCCCTACGACTGACAGAGGAGTATGCGCAGGCCGTAAGCCTTCCCAAAATCCGGCATTTTCTGGAACAGGAGCTGGCCTACCGCATGTGGAGAGCTTTCGAACAGGGCCTTTTGTACAGAGAGCAGCCCTTCGTGCTGGGCATTGATGCGAAGCGCCTGGATCAGGACCTTCCTGAAGGGGAAAAGGTTCTCATTCAGGGTATCATCGATGTCTTCTTTATAGAAAACGGAGAGATCGTCCTGCTGGACTACAAGACCGATGTGATCGATTCCCTGCAAGCCCTCTGGAACCGCTACAGCGTCCAGATCCAATACTATGAGGAGGCACTGACGAAGCTGATGCAGCTGCCCGTGAAGGAGAGGATCCTGTATTCCTTCTATCTGGAAAAATACGAGTAAAAAAGCCGGAGTAAATGGAGGTTTCATATGAGTCAATATTTTGATTTATCAATAAGAAGGATTGAGATAAAGAAACCAAAAAGAGACTTGAAACCTGTTATTAAATTACAGGATGAAGTTAATAAGACTTTGCTGCATGATGAATATTATTATCCTACAGATGAAAGAACTATACAGGAATGTTTGGATGGTGATTATATCTTATTAGGCGTAGAT
>UMHI01069257.1_pt1 | contig 12896 bp, 13 predicted proteins | sample 1965481 | NCBI WGS metagenome assembly UMHI01 (sample SAMEA4836093, study PRJEB28245) | human gut metagenome | biome: gut microbiome; material: fecal sample | place: Denmark | collected 2008 | reverse complement strand
GGCGGAGTTGTAAAATTGCGGTGGGGCGAAGGAAGTAGTTAGGCGTTAGGAGGGAGGAGGCAGGAGTTAATTAGGAATTAGAAATTAGGAATTGAGGCGGGGAAATGTGGTGGGTAGGGCGGCCAGCCCTCTGGCCGCCGGAAAGGGGGCTGCAAAGGTTCGGTAGGGCGGGGTCACCTGACCCCGCCGGTGCGTGGGGAATGGAGCAAAATAAATTTGTGATGAATCATGAAACTATATGTAGGGGACGGCGTCCTCGACGTCCCGGAGGGGCCTAGGAATGAAATTTTGTTGAGGGATATATGGCAGGGGTTCGGAACGGTCAAGACCGTTCCCTACGGATGAGGGGGAGGTTTGCGGCATATGGCAAGGTTTCTCTGCGCCATGAACCTTAAGGCAACACCGCATAATTCTAAGTGCCGATACGGCGAGCGAGGTGCGGCAGATGCCAAGCCAAAAGCGCAGATAATACTGGATGCTGCAAAGGTGAGCGCCGCCAGTGGCGGATGCAGCGAACCAAAGCAGGGGCAGCGGTCGCAGAGTGCGAGGGGCTTTTGCCCCCGAAGCACGATGCGGGTACCGCAACCCGACATTATCGAGCATTTTGGCAACGCAGATGCCGTGCCGCAGCTGCCGGAGCGGTGCTTAAGCCGCAAGGCGGGAATTATGCGGTATTGCCTTAAAATTATCATAAAAAATGCCGCGGCCCGGTGGGGCGGCGGCAAATAGGGATGGGTTATAGATATTCTTCAAAAAATTCTGCGGTGGCGGATTCGATGCGGCGGCGGACGGAAAAATCGTCGATTTTTTTGCCGGATGCGGCGGTGAAATTGTGAGTGGCGTCCTCATACTGGCCGGTCAGGTCCACCAGAGGGCCGCTGTGTTCGGCGGCAGCCTGGCGGGTCAGGTCAATGGTGGTCTGGCTCAGCAATTCGGCATCCCCGGCGGTATAAGCCAGCAGCAGAGGGCCGTTGTAGGTGCGCAGGCTGGCGGTGGGGTCCTGGTCGGCAACCTGCTGCACAAAATCGGCGCTGATCGTTACGCCCCACTTGGGCAGGTCCAGCACGCCGTTCTGTATGGCACCGTCATAAATAGCCTGGCGGCCCTCGGCGCTGTGGTCCAGAAATTCCAGCCCGTCCAGCCCTGTGTTATCCGCCGGTGCCCACAGGGCGGCGGCTTTGATGGAATCTTTCAGGTAGACGCTGACGGCGCGGCCGCCCATGCTGTGGCCCAGCAGGCCGATGCGCTCCGGGTCGGCACCCACAGTGTCGGTCAGGTAGGTGATGGCAGAAGTGATATCATCCCGCATGTTGGCGGGGGTGTAAGCGGTGAACGGCTCCTCGCTTTCGCCGCTGCCCGCAAAGTCAATGGCGATGCTGGCAATGCCGTGCTGGGCCAGCGTTTTGGCCAGCGGCTTGGCGTGGCCGTCCAGCTGGCGGTTGCCGGTAAAGCCGTGGCAGATCACCACGGCAGGCATGTTTTCGGCATTGGCAGGGGTGGTCAGCGTGGCATGGATGCTGCCGCGCTCGCCGGGGATGGTAAGCTGCTGCACCTGAACGGATGCCCCACAGCCGGAAAACAGCACCACCGCCGCGCAGACGGCTGCGGCCAGTAGCACCGCAAAAAAGGAACGCAGATGTTTCATGCAGATTCCCCCTTTCTTAGGGTGTAGCTGAAAAGGCGAAAAATTCGTCGGCTTCTTTGCTTTCAGATACATCTTGGGGGTGAGTATACCACACTGCCCCGGCAATAACAACCGCCGCGACGTAAACAAACCGTGAACAAACCATCAATTTACACTGGTAAAAAATTGGTTACGACCGTCTACGGGGCGGAGGTTTACTGCCCCGGTTCCCACATGGCAACGGGGGTCATGATGGTGGGATCACTGGCGGGGGCAAGGTACTGCTGGTAGGTCTGGGACCAGTTGTCCGAAAGATCATCATACACCCAGGAAAGCAGCAACAACTGGCCCACAGGGGATTCGGCGGCAATATAGGTGCTTTCACCTGCCTGCCAGCTGGTGTGGAACACGCTGCCGGCGGCAAAGTTCAGCAGCAGGCTTTCGCCGCCCTGACCGCTGTTGGAACGAAACAGCATCATGGTGCCCCATTTTTGGGAGTAGAGGTTGGCAACCGTGGAAGAACCCAACAGATAACCGTAAGGATAATCGGAACGGTCGATCCCCAAAAGGGATTCCAGCGCGGTCTGCTCCCCGTTGCGCAGGTTGAGCCGGATGGCGTTGAACGGGGTATCATCCGGATTCTCCCAAATGCTGGTATTCAGATAGAGAGAATCCCCATACAGCGCGGCATGGGTGAAAGAACCGGAATTTTCGTTCAGGCTGTATAACCGCCGGCTTTGGGCGGTGACGGGGTCGTACAGCACAACGTCATAACTGGTGTTCTGGAACCGGGAAGAATAACTGCCGGCCAGGCTGTAATCGGATATTTTATCGGAAGCGAACGGTTCGGCGCAGCGCTCCCGGAACAGCACAAGCTGGTTGTTCCAGACACCGCAGAGGTGGTCGGTATCCGGGATGGGCATGGTTTCGTACTGGCCGGTGGTGCGCTCCATGCGGAACCAGCGGGTGGGCTCTTCGCCCTGCTGGCTCCGCATGATGCCGTATAAATAGGTGGAATCGCAGCCGCCGATATACACGGCATCATGATCCAGCCGGACAAGCTCGGTGCGGGTGGTGCCGTCCAGCATTTCAATGCGGCCCTGGCCAAAGGCGTTCTGCATCAAGCGGCGGGCGGCGGTAACATCCTCCTGGGTGTAAGGCTCCAGCTCCTGGGTATAAAGGGCCAGCGGAACCCCGGCATCTGCCGCGCGCGCCCAGCGCATGATCTCATCGTCCGACATGGCGTTGATATCCGCGCCGGAAGCGCCCTTTGCCGTTGTGGGCGAATAGGTGCCGTAAACAAGGTAAACGCAATCCCCGGCGGGAACCAGAGAATACATCTGGTCCGTGATGCGGGCAGGGCAGCTGTTGGTGGTATGGGTGCAGCCGGGCACATCACAGAACACGGTCTGCACGCCGGTGCTCAGGTTAGTGCGAAGGATCAGGTTGGCATCATAATCAAACACAGCGGCAGCGCGGTCATCGTCCCACTGGTAAGCGATGACGTCAGTGTAATAATAATCGCTGGTTTCTGGCAGCGGCTCGGCGGGCAGCAGATCGGTGCTGCCCGGCTGCGGGGTGGGGGCATAGGGCTGCCAGGTCAGCTGCATGCTGTAATAGGCGCGGGGAACATCGTCAAGGGTAAAGGAGCCGTACACACAGGTCAGCAGGGCGTTGCCTCTGGCGCTGTACAGGCCGGTTTCGGCGTAATCGCTGCCGTAAGGCACGGTCCAGTCGCCCAGGTCGGTAAGGCCCTCCCACTGCACCCAGGCGTTCAGCAGGTCGGAGATATTCAGCGATACCGGGCTGCCGGACAGCAGGGTGGGATCGTCCAGCGGGGCCTGAACCCACAGGTTCAGCAGGCGGCCGGTTTTATTATCATAATCCAGGGCGAATGTGGGGGATTCGTTGTATTCGGGGTCGCTTTCATCATAGGCGGCATGGGGGTAGCGCAGCAGCCGCGTAATGCCAAGGGAATCACTGGAAGTATACAGCTCGCCGCTGCTGTAGCTGCTCAGGTTATCGGCTGCCACATGGTACCAGGTGTCCGGCAATACCTCGGCATCATGGAGCTGGGTCAGCAGGCTGGCGGCAAAATCAGCGGCGGTATCGCTGGAGGTCATGTTGTAGCGGCTGTTCCCGGCGGGGGTATACAGGGCTGCTGTGCCGTCCAGCCCGGCGGAAACCATCCAGTCCGTGCGGTTCATCTGGGTGCGGTTTTTGACCTGCTGCAATAGATAAAAATCATCCCCGCTGACCTCGCGGGATTCATACAGGCCAGAGCTTTGATTGACGGTGCCGAACATACGGGCATCCTGTGCGCGGAACCAGAGCAGCGGCAGGCAGGCCAGCACAGCCATCAGGGCGGCGCAGGCCAGCATCAGCAGCTTGCCGCGTTTTGTGGTTTTCATACGGGTTCCTCCTGTGCGAGTTCGGCGGCGGTTTGGTTCGGTGCGGGCAGGGTGACGGTTACGGTGGTGCCTTTGCCAAGCTCGCTTTCCATGGCAAGCGTTCCGCCGTGGGCCTGGGCAATGCGGCTGCACAGGGCCAGGCCCAGGCCGCTGCCGCCCTGGCGGCGGGAACGGGATTTATCCACCATATAAAACGGCTCCACCACGCGGGCCAGCTTGTCCGCCGGGATGCCCTGGCCGTGGTCCTGAACCGTCAGCCGGATGGAGCCATCTGCCTGTTCGGCGCAGACCGCAATGGCGCTGCCGGGGGTGCTGGCCTTGGCGGCGTTGGTGACAAGGTTGATGACGAGATCACACAGCAGGTCGGCATCTCCCTGCACGGTCAGGCCGTTGGACTGCATGGTCAGAATGCAGCCGTTCAGAGCGGGGGCAACGGCGCGGCGCGCTTCGGCAAAAACAGAATCCAGCTGCACGGGTACCAGTTGGGGGGCGTGCTCACCCAGGCCCATCAGCTGCAGCAGCTTTCCGCTTAAGGCTTCCAGCCGCTGGGCTTCATGGAAGATGGCCCCGGCGGCTTCACGCTGTTCTTCGGGGTCTGGCTGCATGCTGCGCAAAAGGTCGGCATAGCCGATGATGCCGGTCATGGGGGTTTTGAGCTCATGGGTAAACGCACCCACAAAATCATCCCGCTGCTGGACCGAAAGCTCCAGAGCTTCCACTTTGTCCTGCACGGCACCGGCCATCTGGTCAAAGCCCTGGCTCAGGATTTCAAGCTCATCCCCGGTGTGCATCCTGGTGCGCAAGGCATAATCACCCGCGGCAATGCGGGCGCTGGCGGCGGTCAGCACGGTCAGTGGGTGGGTCAGGCGGCGGCTGACAAGCCAGACCACCACGGCAGCCCCGGCCACCACGGCAGCTTCCAGCAGGAAAAAGCGCTGCAGGCTGCGGTTGCGCGCGGCAAAAATCTCCGTTACATCAAAGGTGGTTACCATCACAAGGCCGCCCAGCAGATCGCTGCGGTAGGTGCGGGTCACATTGGGGCCGTACCGCAAAATGCTTTGGCCGTCCTGCAGGCCGTATATGGCATAGGCTTCGTCCTGGGCGGGGTCAGCGGATGCACGGAACAGCCCCTGGGAATAAACCCCACGGGCCAGATCCCCTGCGCGCCAGGTGGCGGCGGTGATAAAATCATCCCCGCAGGTATCTTCGCCGCGGCCGGTCTGGTCCAGGTAGTAATCCTCCACCACGCCGCACAGCATGGCGTGCATGCTTTGTTCCTGCTCGGCGGCTGCGCTCAGGCGGTCCATAAAGCTGCCGTTGACCAGCACCGCACCGCCCACGGCAAAAAACGCGGCGATGACCAGCAGCATGATGCAGACAAGTTTTTGAGAAAATTTCATAGAAAAACCCGTAAGTAAGTTTGAAATTATGGCAATACCGCATAATTCTAAGTGCCGATACGGCGAGCGAGGTGCGGCAGATGCTAAGCCAAAAGCGCAGATAATACTGGATGCTGCAAAGGTGAGCGCCGCCAGTGGCGGAAACAGCGAACCGAAGCAGGGGCAGCGGTCGCAGAGTGCGAGGGGCTTTTGCCCCCGAAGCACGATGCGGGTACCGCAACCCGACATTATCGAGCATTTTGGCAACGCCGATGCCGTGCCGCAGCTGCCGGAGCGGTGCTTAAGCCGCTAGGCGGGAATTGTGCGGTGTTGCCTTAGAAATTGAAAATGAAAAATCAGCAATTTGAGGTTATTTCTGGTCGGATTTAAGGCGATAACCGACACGGTAGACGGTTTCGATCTTATCCGCCCAGCCAAGTTTTTTGCGCAGGCGCTGGATGTGCAGGTCCAGGGTGCGGCTGTCCAGCAGATCGCCGCCCCACACCCGCCCGTACAATACATCGCGGTACAGCGCCGCCCCGCGGTTGCGCATGAGCTGCTCCAGCAGGTCGAACTCCCGCGGGGTCAGCTCCACCGCCTTGCCCTGCCGGGTCACGGTGCGGGCCACAATATCCATCGTTACATCAAAGGCGGTCAGGGTCTGGCCGCCGCGGCCGGTGCGGCGCAGTACGGCTTCCACACGGGCTAGAAGTTCTTCGATTTCAAACGGCTTTACGATATAATCATCGGCGCCGAGCTGCAGGCCTCTGACCCGGTCCTTAGTGGCGCCCTTGGCTGTGATAAAGATGACCGGCACCCCCAGCGGGCGCAGGTAGCCCAGCAGCTCGTACCCATCCAGACCGGGCAGCATAATATCCAGCAGGGCCAGGTCAAAGTCGTGCTCGGCAATCAGGTCCGCCGCGGTGCTGCCATCGTTGGCAACCGTGCAGTCATACCCCGCGCGGCGCAGGCTGACCGCAATCAGCCGGGAAATGGTAATTTCGTCCTCCACAATCAAAATGCGGTTCATCCAATGCCCCCAATCGTTATTTATCTTAAGTATAGCACAGAGTTGTCGCCAAGTTGTATAGAAGTTAGGAGTTAGGAGTTGGGCGGCGGGATAAAGGCTGCCGTGAACCGAATAAAAGCATTGTAGGGAACGGTCAAGACCGTTCCCTACAGACTATAATGGAAAGTTACGCAGGAGGTTTAATAACCGGCAGCCCCCAAACGCCTAACTCCTACTTCCTAACTCCTAACTACGCATTATTATGTACCGCCTGTGCCATATCGCGCACAAAGGCTTCGATGTGGGGCACGGCGGCGGGGCCGTATTGGGCAAAGAGCTTGATGATGGCGCTGCCGACGATGGCACCATCGCTGACTTTGGCCATGGCGGCAGCCTGCTGCGGGGTGGCAATGCCAAAGCCGACGGTGCCCACGATATCCAGTACCTCAAGGCCGGGATGCTCCACCGGGGTGCGTGGTCCCGCATGGTGGTGGCACAGCCGGAAATGTCATCGATCGTTTCGGCCTTGGTGCTTTTGGTGGAAAGCGCCGCCAGGAACGCCGCGTTCTGGGTGGGGCTTGTCTGCCCGCTCATGATCTCGTTCATGACCTCATAGGCTTCGTCATAGGTCAGGTCCTGTTTATGAACAACATACAAGTTTGTGCAAAAGAGATTGTGAACAATGAGATAATTTTTGTATAATTAGATAAAGGCGGCAGGGATAATCTCTGCCGCCTTTTATTTCAAAAAATTCTTGACAACTACATCGAACCTCGATACAATATACATAGAGGTTCGATATATCGAAGTGGAATAGTGAGGATACCTATGAATAGTAAAATAAAAAGGATTTATGTACCTATGACAGAAAGCGGTTTTTACATTTTGTTCTGTCTCCAACAACCTCAGCATGGCTACGGAATTAGTCAACAGGTCAGGCAAATGACAGGTGGAGAGTTAATCATTAGTGCAGGAACAATGTATGGAACACTTTCTAAAATGGAAAAAGATGGCTTAATTGATTTTGAGAGTGAGGAGGAAAAAAGAAAGATTTATCGAATTACCGAACTTGGAAAAGAAATCTTACATCTTGAAATTAAACGTATAGAGCGATTGTATAAGAATAGCAAAGGAGAGGAAATAAATGAATAACAAAAAAACTGTAATACGTTTTTTTACCATTGCAGATTATGAAGATGAAGAAATTTGGTTGCATAATCAGCATATGAGTGGTTGGAAACTGGTAAAAATGATTCCCCCTTGTTTCTATATTTTTGAAAAGTGTACGCCAGCGAAAGTAGCGTACCGACTGGATTATAAAAATAATTCGGAAACAAGTAACTATTTCCAAATTTTTAGGGATTACGGTTGGGAATATATTGGCCGTTGTGTTGGATGGCTGTATTTTCGTAAACCGTTAACAGAGATGGATTCCGAGCGTGATGGCGAAATATTTTCCGATAATGAATCAAGAATAGAAATGATCGACCATGTGGTAAAAACTCGTTTACTTCCAATTTTAATAATCTTTCTATGCTGCGTTCTTCCTAATTTTATAAGAAGCATAGAAACCAATGACCCACTTACAACCGTGTTCACCGTGTTTTTTGCAATCATGACCCTGCTATATAGTTATCTGATTGTTTATTGTGGTTTGAAATTGCGAAAATTAAGGAAAAAATATAGAAATGATTAAATATATGTTTATAATTTGGGTATCAAAAATAAAACTGATGGAATTATCAAAGTTGCTCTGAAAACATAAGATATGAAGTCTCCTACAAGATTTTTCGTCTCGCAGGAGACTTTCTTATATTCTGATATATGTAATCCCGCAAGGCAAGGATACTGCCCTACGGTGTCGTTTTCGGTGTCAAAACTATCTTTCTCTGTCTTGGGACTTCTTTCGTGTTCTTTGCTGTTTGCCCTCTGCCTGTAACTGCCTGAGCCTGTCTCGGACACTTTCTTTTTCGGGCGGTCTATTGGGCTTTTCTTTCTCCTTAACCTGCTGTTCCCACTTGGCAAGGTCACGGTTGTACTGCTCTACAACACCCTCCATTTTTCGGAAGGTATCCATAAACGCCTGTGCATCGGGATAACCGTCTGCTTTCAGCGTATCAGGGATTTTATCCAGCTTATCAGCGATTTCCCTTTCGGTTTGCTGTATCTGCGTTTCCAGTGCCTTTCGCTCCTTGCCCTTGAAGATACCTTTGGTTTCGGCAAGCTGCTGTTTCAGGTCGGGCAGCACCTTGTCCTGCAGGTGCTTGATTTCTCTTGCCCTGTCCTGCACCTTAATCATCAGACTTCGCATATGACGGAACTCAGATATATCAATATCCAGTGTGGGCTTGGGCAGCATATGACTTCCGCTCCCACAATCAGCTATGAACAGTATTTGCAACTGGAAGATTTCTTGAAAAAGAAAGACAATCCGGCGTTGCTGCCCATTCAGATTGCCTACTACACGGGGCTTTGTATTGGCGAGGTCTGCGGCTTGACCTGGCAGGACATTAACCTTGAAGGTCAGTACCTCACAGTTCGCCGCAGTATGCGCTACAACGGAGCAAGGCACAAGACGGAGATCGGAGCGACCAAGCGAAAGAAAATCCGTACTGTGGACTTCTGCGACACACTGGCGGCAATTCTTAAGACAGCCAAAGCCGAACAGCACAAAAACCGCTTCCGATACGGAGAACTGTATAGCCTCAACCATTACAGTGAGGTCAAAGAAAAAGACCGTACTTATTACGAGGTTTATAGTCTGCCGAGAACGGAAGAAGTCCCGGAGGGATACAAGGAAATATCCTTTGTCTGCCTCAGACCGGACGGAGCGTTTGAATCGCCGAGTACGGTAGGGATTATGTGCAGAGCGGCAAGGAAAAAGGTTGAGGGGTTGGAGGACTTTCATTTCCACCAGCTTCGTCACACATTCACAAGCAATCTGCTCTCAAATGGGGCGGCACCGAAAGATGTGCAGGAGCTTCTCGGACACGCTGATGTCAGTACCACAATGAATATCTACGCTCACGCTACAAGGGAAGCGAAGCGTACCTCCGCAAGGCTGCTGGACAAGGTAGTCGGCGGTGAATAACAAAAAGTTTCCCTTGTTTTCGCTCATAAGGGCAAAAACAAGGGAAAATACATAAGGTTTGAGAATTACACTGGCGAAAAGCCTTGAAAATACAGGGTTTTCAGAGGGTTGAAGAAAAAAATTGAATTTTTCTGCCGTCTTGCACCCAGGGGCAAAAATGCCTATAATGAACACAGAAGCAAAACCACGCAGCGTGTTTGATACGTTTGGTGCGGTAAAAGATAAAAGGAGAACCCCATGCCCGGAATTTTGTATATTGTTGCCACGCCCATTGGCAACCTGGACGATATGCCGCCGCGGGTGGCGGCTACATTTGGCGCGGCGGATTTTGTTGCCGCCGAGGATACCCGCGTGACCCTGAAGCTGCTGAACCATCTTGGCTTAAAAAAGCCGATGATGAGCTATTATGAGCATGCGCTGCACCATGGCGCGGCAATTTTGGACCGCATTGAAGCGGGGGAGAGCTGCGCGCTCTGCTCTGATGCCGGTATGCCCTGCATCAGCGACCCCGGTGAGCAGATCGTGAAAGACGCCATTGCCCGCGGCATTACGGTAACGCCGGTGCCGGGTGCCAGTGCCTGCGTGACGGCGCTGGCGGTTTCGGGGCAGGATACCGCCCGGTTTGTGTTTGAGGGATTTTTGCCGGTGCCCAAAAAGGAGCGCCGCGAGCGGCTGGAATTTTTGCAGGGGGAGACCCGCACCGTGATTTTTTATGAGGCCCCCCACAAGCTGCGCGGAACACTGGACGACCTGTGCGCCGCCTTTGGCGCGGAGCGCTCCATTACCTTGTGCCGGGAGCTGACCAAGCTGCACGAGGAAATCACCAAGACGACCATCGGTGAAGCTGTGCGCTACTATGAACAGAACGATCCCCGCGGGGAGTATGTGCTGGTCATGGCCGGTGCCCCGGCGGCGCAGGCTGCGGCGGAGGAAGTGACCCTGCCGGATGTCGTTGCCACTGCCCGCCTGCTGATGGCGCAGGGCACCCCGCCCGCCGCAGCCGCAAAACAGGCTGCCAAAGGAACGCCGTTCAGCAAGGGCGATATTTACAAAGAACTGATCGCGGCCAAAGATGAGGACGACCGCGAAGAAGAGAGCGAATGATATGGCCGAGCAACCCATGAAAGTGCTGGTTGTCAGCGATGTACACGGGCGTGTGACCCCGCTGCGCTGGCTGCTGAAAAACGAAACTGCCGATGCCCTGTTCTTTTTGGGGGACGGCTTGTATGACCTGGACCAGGCCATTGCCGCAAACGGCGCTGCGCCGGATTACCCCATCTACCGGGTGCGCGGCAACTGCGATATTGGTTCCGATGACCCGGCAGAGGGGCTGGCACCCTTTGGCGGCGTGCTGTTCTTTTACACCCACGGGCATCTGTTCGGGGTAAAATCCGGGTACGAGCGGATCGCCGAATACGCAGCGGACCGCGGGGCGGATGTGGTGCTGTTTGGCCACACCCACTATAAAACGCTGCGCCACGGTACGCCGTTTTCCCCGGCACTGTTCAACCCCGGCAGCCTGCGGGATACCCACAGCTATGGCGTGATCACCATCACGGATGGACAGTGCAGTTTTGAATGGAAGCAGGTGCCGGAACAATGGTAAACAATGCAGTAGTATCCCACAACAGCGTGAACGAGCTGTATTATCTGGAAGAGGTGGACAGCACCAACACCTGGGCAAAGGCAAACCTGGATAAATTCGGCCCGGTGGGGGCAGTGTATACCACCAGCCAGACGGCGGGCCGCGGGCGGCGCGGGCACACCTGGATCAATGCGTCCGGGCAGGCGCTGTATTACACGGTAGTGCTGAAAACTGAGCTGGCTCAGCCCGAAAGCCTGCCGTTGTTTGCCAGCATGGCCGTGGCGGATGCGCTGGAACAGCGGTACGGCATCCAGTGCCAGATCAAATGGCCCAACGACCTGTTGCTGAACGGTAAAAAGATCGTAGGCATTCTGTGCGAGGGGATGCCGGACCACCATGCCATTGTGTGTGGCATTGGCATCAATCTGGCCCAGCCGCAGAGCTATTTTGACGCAATGGAGTTGCCCCACGGCACCAGCCTGGCGTTGCAGGGCATTGCCGTGGATCCGGCGGCGGACGCCGCCGCCCTGGCGGAGAGTATGACGAACTTTGGTTTTGACCGCGCGCTGTACGGCTTTGAGCGGGAGGGCTTTTCCGCTATCCGGGATGCGTATAAGGCACGCTGTGTAAACCTGGGGAGGCATGTGACCTTTGACGGCGGCGAAGGCACCGCCCTGGATGTGGACGAAGAGGGCCGCCTGGTGGTGCAGGGGGCTGAGGGCAGCACCCATGTGTTTACCGGCGAAGTGAGCGTGCACGGCATTTACGGTGCAGTGTGAGCTATAATCTTAGGCAACACCGCACAATTCCCGCCTTGCGGCTTAAGCACCGCTCCGGCAGCTGCGGCACGGCATCTGCGTTGCCAAAATGCTCGATAAGACATCCAGTATTATCTGCGCTTTTGGCTTAGCATCTGCCGCACCTCGCTCGCCGTATCAGCACTTAGAATTATGCGGTATTGCCCTTATAATTTTTACTATATTTCGTACTTTTTAACGGCGTGCCCCGGCGTGGGGGAAATTAACAGAAAGTTCACACCGTTATAATATATTTTTCTCAAGTATTGGGTATCCTATAATCACACGGAACGGAGCCGCAACCGTTGCCGTGGAACATGATTCCTCCTCACACCAAAACGATACCCCATCGCCCCCGCCTGAAGCCGCAATCAGGCGGGGGCAACTTTTGTAGTTAGAAGTTAGGAATTAGGAGTTAGGAATTTGAGGCGGGATATAGGCTGCGGGCGGGAAATATAGAGATAAAATCATAAAAAATAAGAATGCAGAGATGTAGAGGGAAAATACATCGCTGCATTCTTTTGTCTTTTGGGGGAGACAAAAAGGCGCGTGATAAAGTGGAACTCGTAAGGGGCGATGCTGGCATCGTCCCTTAGGTGGGCCTTGTTGTATATCTCATTATGGCATATACAGCGAGGCCCCGGAACGGTCAAGACCGTTCCCTACAGCTTATTTTTATTGCGGTGCAAACATACAAATGATCTGTAGGGCGGGATGCTCTCATCCCGCCGCGGAGAAGCCTTGCTGATTGCTCAAACGCGAACTTGTCGGGGCACAGCCCCTCCATTTTGCTTGCGCAAAAACGTTCTGTCACTCAAACACCCCGCAGGGGTGTTTGTTGCTAGCGCAAACGCGAACTTGTCGGGGCGCGGCCCCTCCATCTTGCTATCGCAAGACCGTTCTGTTGCTTGCACACCCCACTGGGGTATGCATTGTTGAACTTCATTCAACAAACGCGAATTTGACACTTTGTATTTATCGAGAATACTCTTGAAACCAT
>UMHI01004618.1_pt1 | contig 13117 bp, 10 predicted proteins | sample 1965481 | NCBI WGS metagenome assembly UMHI01 (sample SAMEA4836093, study PRJEB28245) | human gut metagenome | biome: gut microbiome; material: fecal sample | place: Denmark | collected 2008 | reverse complement strand
AAAGGACGCATGAAAAAACTTTCGTTTTTTCACACGCCCTTTCCCAATATCTATTATCTTCTTTTTAATACCTATAATATTTACATTATATTTTTAACTTTTACAGCTTATTCTCTTCCTTTAACTCTGTTATCGCATCCTTAATAGCTTTCTTAATCACATAATATGCTATGACTGCTATAACTCCAACTATAACTGCATATAAAAGCAGTGTCATTATTCCTGCCATATATAACCCCTCCTTATTCTCATAACTCAATAAACACATTTAAAGAATAACATAAAATAAATCTTCACCCTTGATAATTAATCGTGCTGTGCAATATTTTAAATCTGCTTACATATAATTATAATCGTATTATGCAGTTAAAGAATCAATAAGTCAATATTATACACTTTTATCCTTCATAAGAAATGCCGAATTAATTATTACAAATACTGACCCTATATTATGTACAAGTGCGCCTATAACCGGATTAAGTATACCCGTCATCGCAAGCACAATGGCTACAAAGTTAAGCAGCATTGAAAATGTAAGGTTAAACTTTATCTTTGTCATCATCCTCTTTGATAATGCGAACAAATGTGGAAGCTCCTTTACCTCATCATCAACAAGTGCTATATCTGCCGCATCTACAGCAATATCACTTCCAACACCTCCCATAGCTATTCCTACAGTTGCCATCTTAAGTGCCGGTGCATCATTAATACCGTCACCTACCATACATACAAGCTCATTTTTCTGCTGGTATGCATCTATTATCTTAAGCTTATCTTCTGGAAGACAGTTAGCATTTACCTCAGATATTCCAACTTCACCTGCTATCTGTCCAGCCGCATCACTATTATCACCAGTGATTAATACAAGTATTATTCCTATACTTCTAAGTCTGCTAATCATACCTGCACTTTCACTTATAATTATATTCTGACTGTTTACAAGCTTTTCATTACCTGCATATACTTTTTTATTATTAATAACAGCCTTTACGCCTCTTCCCACTATCATCTCAAAATCGGCGGTTTCCATCATATCATTTTTTATAATATTAATATTGGCAATATCATTTCTTTTTATATCAGTTTTATCTGTATAAGCACTCTCATCTGCAATGTCCGATTTATTCAATCCTGTATTTGAAGTCTTACGTTTTTTTACTCATTTTTATAGCAGTTAACTATCGCCTTTCCTAACGGATGCTCTGAATTCTTTTCTGCCGCTGCTGTGTAAGCATATATTTTTTCATCTGAATATTTATCTGTGACTGACTCTGCCAGGATTACCTTAGGCCCCCCGACTGTAAGTGTTCTTGTCTTATCGAATGTTACTCTCTTTACCTTTGCAAGCCTTTCAAGCGCATCCTTTATACAGTGATTGATATGTCCCTCAAGAACTACCTGTCCACACTTATTAAGTGCTGACTTGGCTGCATTTAACTGTGATAATATGTCTTCACAGGGAACATCCTCATCTATCATCCTGTCTATCGCCTGAACCTGTCCGATTATCTTTTTTAATCTTCTATGAAGATTATCTGAGTCCATACATTTTTTCATAATTCTCTCCATTCACAAGCTGATTTATTACTTCTATCTCTTAATAATCTCCGAAAGATTATCCTGTATAGCCTTTGCTATCTCTGGCTTATTCATAGAATATATATGTATATGATTAACTCCATTCGCTATAAGGTCTATAATCTGGTCTGTTGCGTATGCAACACCTGCCTGACTCATTGCACTTTCAGTATCACCAAATCTGTCCACTATATTCTTGAAACGCTCAGGTACATTACAGCCTGAAAGCTTCACTGCATTTTTAACCTGTGCTCTCTTAGTTATAGGCATAATTCCCGGAATTACAGGAACTGTTATGCCTGCTTCTCTTATTCTGTACATAAAGTTAAAGAATATATTATTGTCAAAAAACATCTGTGTTGTAAGATACTCACATCCGGCTTCTACTTTTCTTTTAAGACCTTCTATGTCAGCATTTCTGTCTGCCGAATCGGGATGTACTTCTGGGTAGCAGGCTCCACCAACACAGAAATCTCCGCATGCCTTTATAAGTTCTGCAAGTTCTGATGCATGAGCAAAGTCAGTAAACACTTCTCCTTCATAATCTCTTGGAATATCTCCTCTTAATGCAAGTATATTTTCTATGCCTGCTGCCTTCATATCAGAAAGTGCCTGCCTTATACTGTCCTTACCTGCACATACACAGGTAAGATGTGCTATCGTTGCAACATCATATTTTTTCTGAATTTCTTCTGCAAGTCTTATAGTAAGTCCCTTAGTGCTTCCTCCCGCTCCATAAGTGACACTCATATAGCTTGGATTAAGTGCTGCTATCTGCGTTGCAGCTGCCTCCACCTGTGCAAAGTCTGTATCCTTCTTTGGTGGAAATACTTCAAATGATAACGTTGGTTTATCCTGTTTTAATACTTCACTGATTTTCATATATGCAATTCCTTTCGTTTGTATATTGATATTTTTATTGATAATTGAATAAGTTTTATTCTAAAGCTGTCCGTATCAATACCAATCTGCTTCTAATATTAAATAAAATCTACAAATCAGTTAATTATTCTAAGTGTAAGTTACTATTAATTTTACATATTTGCAAATCTTATATTATAAATAATAACAGTTAATTACATCAACAGTTTCCGCTAAATCAGAAGCGAAATATATATCCTTCTGGCGTTCCTTAGCAGATAACCCCATCTTAATCATATGTGACAGCATTTCTTTCATACTGTCATAATATCCATTGAGATTGTAGAATATGCATGGTGCAGAAAGCTGGTTAAGAGATAACTTGGACATAACCTCTGTTATCTCCTCCAGCGTTCCTGTTCCGCCCGGAAATGCTATAAATGCATCACCAAGCTCTATCATCTTTGTCTTTCTCTCAGTCATATCTTTAGTTACAATCAGCTCTGTTATCTCGTCATACTGAACCTCTGCCTCTACAAAAAACTGTGGTTCAACACCAATTACCCTGCCGCCTGCCATAAGCACGCTTTCTGCAAGCTCGCCCATTAGCCCTGTCTTAGAACCTCCGTACACAAGTGTATGTCCATTCGTGCCTATCCATTCTCCAAGCTCTCTTACTGCTGTTGTAAATGTATTATCTATACCTTTATTAGCTCCCAAATATACCGTTATATTCACTTTTTATCCACCTTATTCATTTTTATATTATAACCTATAAATGAACAAATACAGAAAAATGCACAAAAATATTTTGCTTTTGTTTGTACTTCAGATACATTTTAATAGATTATGAAAAATCTGTTTTTCTGACACGGATATAATTGTGCAATATTTTAAATTTGCTCATTTATAGTTATAACAAAACATATCAACACTTCATAAAATGCCATATTTACGGCTCTTTATTTATTGCCGTTTCTACAGGGAATTAAGTTCGGCCCTGAACATAATTCTCCTTGTCCCTCTTATATTCTCAAACTGAATTTCATATGTCTGTGTCATCTTATCTATCTTTATAATCTCACCCACGCCGAACACCTTATGCCTTACTTTATCACCCACAGCAAATACAGCCTTAGGCAGCATCTGCTCTGTTTCACCGTGAATGACAATCCTGCTGCCATTGATACACTCTAGAAGATTAGTGTCTATGTCGCTTAAAAATGCAGATGGTCTTACATAAAATCTGGCATCCCTTTTCCGGTAACTGCTAAGATACAACATATTCTTAGCCCTTGTTATTGCAACATATAGCAGTCTTCTTTCTTCCTCGAATTCGTCCTCGTTACGCAGTCTGTTGCTTGGAAACTGTCCTTCAACTAATCCCGGAACGAATACCGTATCAAACTCAAGCCCTTTTGATGTGTGAATAGTCATAACCCTTACAACATTATATTCACCATCCTCGTCCTGAGCAGAAAATAGTGCAAAATGACTTAAAAGGTCAGCAAGCTCCACTTTTTCCTGATTATCATCTTCAAGTGCCGTTATAGTCCTTATAAGCTCTGATACATTATCAAGCCTTGTCTGGTCTATATCCTGCTCAAGTGCTTCCCTGTATCCCATATCAAGGCACTGGTTTACTATATCCGTACAACTGTAATCCTTATATGTGCCATGAAGCCTTACGATATCCTCATAATAACCAATAACTGCTTTCTGTGTTACCTCACCCTCTGCTATCAGCTTTCCAAGCGCCTTAAAAAGGCTGCAGCCTTCTGCCTCCGCCACATTTTTAAGCTTCTCGACTGATTTCTTGCCAAAGCCTCTCCTCGGTCTTGATATTGTATACAAAAGGTCCATATCCGTAAGACCATAAACCATACGCATATAAGAAAGTACTGTTCTTATCTCTTCGCTCTCATAAAACTTAGCACCGCTCAATATCCTGTAAGGAATTTTTCTTTTAACAAATGCTTCCTCCAATGACCTCGTCTGTGATGCTGCCCTGACAAGCACCACATTATCACTGTACTTCATATTCCTGGCAATATTATCAAGTATAGTGTCAGCTATCCAGAGTGACTCCTTTTCCTCTGTATCAGGCGCATTAAATACCGGCTTTCTTCCATCCGGACGATGTGATATCATCTGCTTTTCAATCCTGTTCTGGTTAGCCGATATAAGTGACTTTGCTGCATCAACTATCTGCGGCGTACTCCTGAAATTCTCTGTAAGATAATAATCCTTTGCGTCCTCGTGCGTTACATCGAACTTTATCATATACTCCTGGTCTGAACCACGCCACGTATATATATTCTGGTCATCATCCCCCACAACAAACAGGTTCTGATACATTCCACTAAGAATACCAAGTAACATATCCTGCTTTCTGTTGACATCCTGATACTCATCACACAGCACGTACTGGCACTTTTCCTGCCAGCGTATACGTACATCCTCATCCCTGTTTAATATATAAAGTGTAAAGTTAATGAGGTCCTCAAAATCCAGTGCGTAATTATCACACTGTCTTTTAAGATAATTATAAAATATTTTTTTATCAGCGTTTTTCTCATATGCCGCATGTCTTTTAAGCTCTGCCTTGTCATAGCTTGCCATAAGCTCAACATAAGACATATCCTGCTTTATCATATCAATATCGTTCATTATCTTCTTTGCAGTCTTGTCCTTAAGCGATATTCCCATATCCTCTGCCACATTTTTAATCATATCAGTCTGTGCTTTCTTATCAAGAATAGTGAATGTCTTAGGAAATGTAACCCTGTGAATTTCCTCCTTAAGAAACATATTGCAATATCCGTGGAATGTCCCAGTAAAACAGTTGGCATTATCTCCGACTATCTCTCTTAATCTGTGCTTCATCTGCGCTGCCGCTTTATTAGTAAATGTGAGCGCAACTATAGATGATGGCTCTACGAAAAGTTCTGTTATAAGATATGCTATCCTGTATGTTAATACAAATGTTTTTCCTGAACCCGGAACAGAGGATACTCTTATATTACCCTCTGTTTCAGTCATAGCTTTAACCTGTTCTTTAGTAGCCTTCTTAGGTATGTCCATATTAATCCTCATTTCCTGCTTATATCCAATAAAGAATTCTCAATAAATTGTAACACACATACTCATATACTTCAAACATTTGTTCGTAAAGCTTTTTCTATCTGGCACAGGTCAAAATCGCATATTTATATCACATTATAATAATGTCAGTTTATAAACTTATCAAGCTCTCTTGTTACATTTTCTCTTGTCTTAAATTTAGGTTCATCGTACACATTTCAAGCCTGTATTTCTTTATCATATATTATCCTCATTCTTAAAATATACTTGTATTCTGTTATAAACGCTTACTTATTTAAATATAGTATTAAATACATTTATACTCATACTCAATTTCTATGTTTTAAACACAGATATACTATAACTTTCCTGTATTGCACCAGTACATCCGCTGTTCCTTTCGTACTTTGCAATCACATTTATCTTAATGCTATATAAACCACACACACTACAATAATCTGTACAGCAAGTATAACCGGCACACCTATCCTGAACTTATTATGCTTAGTCTTATGCCTTACTGTATACATAGCAAGCAGTGCGCCCACTGAACCTCCGATAACTGCCAGCAGTATAAGTGTGCTTTCCCTTATTCTCCACTTATGATGCATCGACTTATACTTATCAATGGCATAGATTATATAGGTTATAATATTAATAAATATAAGCCATATCAGTAATAATTTTAATAATCCCATTATTGTTCTTCTCTTTCATTATAATAATGCAACAGATTTTCTTCTAGAATACATTATATTCCACTTCCTGCACCTGAAGTCTATCACATAAAAATGGGGTATTCAATAAGTTTTATCACATTTTACGTAGAAACACAAAAACACCCCTGCCATCATCACCAACGCAATGACAGCAGGAGTGTTACCTGATTATCTTTTATTCTATTAATAATTATATATCCAAATATAAAAATTATTTCCACCAACAGAAAATAACCATTCTTCCTGATATATGAAACATCTGCTTCTACTCCACTTCCTCAAACTGTGAGTTATAAAGGTCTGCATAGAAGCCACCGCCTTTTGCGAGTAATTCCTCATGATTACCCTGCTCAACGATATCGCCATCTTTCATAACAAGAATAATATCTGCATCCTTTATAGTAGAAAGTCTGTGGGCAATTACAAAGCTTGTTCTGCCCTTCATAAGATTATCCATGGCGTTCTGTATCTGGATTTCAGTTCTTGTATCAACAGAGGATGTTGCCTCATCCAGAATAAGAATAGGATTGTCAGCAAGAATAGCTCTTGCTATTGTAAGAAGCTGCTTCTGTCCCTGTGATACATTACTTGCATCCTCGTTAAGCTCCATATTATAACCGCCCGGAAGTGTTTCTATGAAGTGGTGGGCATGTGCCGCCTTTGCAGCAGCAATAACTTCTTCATCGGTAGCATCAAGCTTTCCGTATCTGATGTTTTCCATAATTGTATCCTTATACAGCCATGTATCCTGAAGAACCATACCAAATGCATCTCTTAATTCACGTCTGTTAAAGTCCTTAATATTATGTCCGTCTATGAGTATGCTACCTGAATTCACATCATAAAATCTCATAAGAAGCTTAACCATAGTAGTCTTACCTGCACCTGTCGGACCTACGATAGCAACCTTCTGACCCGGCTTAACATTGGCACAGAAGTCCTTTATTATAACCTGGTCTTCCTTGTATCCAAATCTTACATGGTCGAATTCAACTTCTCCCTTTATATTATCTGTGGATACAGGATTCTTTACTATCTGTTCTTCTTCCTCTTCGTCAAGGAATTCAAATACTCTTTCAGATGCCGCTGCCATAGACTGAACCTGATTAATAACCTGTGCAATCTGTGTTATAGGCTGTGTAAAGTTCTTTACATATTGTATAAATGCCTGAATATCACCTACTGTAATAACACCATTGATAGCAAGCATACCACCTGAAAGTGCAACACCTGCATATCCCAAGTTACCAACAAATGCCATAATAGGCTGCATCATTCCTGAGAAGAACTGTGACCTCCAAGCTGAAGAATACAGTATATTGTTAGTTTTGTTAAACTCATCTACCATATCCTTTTCCTTGTTAAATGACTTAACAACCATATGTCCACCATAAGTTTCTTCTATCTGTCCATTGATATGACCTAAGTATTCCTGCTGTGTCTTAAAGTAATTCTGTGACTTCTTGATAACAAAGGATACTAAAGCTACTGATATAGGAAGTATAACGATAGCTATAATAGTCATAAGTGGTGATATACTTAACATCATAATAAGCACACCAATCATAGTTGCTGTTGCTGTAATAATCGTTGTTATGCTCTGATTAAGTCCCATACCAAGAGTATCAACATCATTAGTTATTCTTGAAAGAACTTCGCCGTAAGTCCTACTCTCAAAGTACTTCATAGGCATACGGTTGATTTTCTCAGAAATCTCCTTACGCATCCTGTAACATATCTTCTGTGATATGCCTGTCATAATCCAGCCCTGTATAAAGTTGAATATTGCACTGCATGCGTATAATCCAAGCACTATTAAAAGTATCTTTCCTATATACCCAAAGTCGATACCGCCAGTACCTGCTATTTTTCTCATGAGCCCCTCAGAAAGACCTGTTGTTGCCTTACCAAGTATCTTAGGACCTATTACACTGAATACTGTTGAAGCTGCTGCCATAACCATAACAAATATTATAGCTATCTTATATGTTCCGATATACTTTATAAGCTTCCCTATAGAACCCTTAAAGTCCTTAGCCTTCTCTGCCGGCATCATTCCTCTTCCTGGTCCTCCCGGTCCACGTCTTCTAGGAGGCTGCTTGTATGAATTATTATCTGCCATAATTATGCTTCCTCCTTTCCATCAGATATACTATGTCCGTTTTTTTCAATAAATTCATCTGCTGTTTCCTCATTACCTTCAGCAGAATTAAATGTATCCAAAGACTGTGACGATACGGAAGCTTCAAGCTCTTTAGCTGATAACTGTGACTTTGCTATCTGCTGGTATACTTCACAGTTCTTCATAAGCTCTTCGTGAGTACCCTTTCCGACTATCTTTCCCTCATCCATAACAAGTATCTGTTCTGCATGAAGAATAGTGCTTATTCTCTGCGCTACTATAATAACTGTACTGTCTGTAACCTTTGATGCAAGTGCCTTTCTTAATGCTGCATCTGTCTTTAAGTCAAGTGCTGAAAAGCTGTCATCAAATATGAATATCTTAGGGTTCTTTGCTATGGCTCTTGCTATAGAAAGTCTCTGCTTCTGTCCACCTGAAACATTAATACCACCCTGTGCAATAGGTGCTTCGTACTTTCCTGACTTTTCTTCTATGAACTCTGAAGCCTGTGCAATATCAGCAGCTTCCTTAACAGTATCCATAGATGCATCATCAACACCAAACTTAATATTAGACTCAATAGTACCTGAGAAAAGTACACCCTTCTGTGGTACATATCCTAATTCATCCCTTAACTCCTGCATAGATATATTTCTTATATCTTCACCGTCAAGAGTAATAGAACCCTCTGTGACATCGTAAAGTCTTGGAATAAGATTAACAAGTGTTGACTTTCCACATCCCGTACTTCCTATGATAGCAGTCGTCTTTCCCGGCTCTGCCACAAAGTCAATATCTTCAAGCGCATTTTCAGATGCACCCGGATACTTAAAGTTCACATGATTAAATGAAAGTAATCCCTTATGTGCCTTAAGGCTCTTAGGATTATCGCAGTCCCTTATAGACGACTGTGTGTTAATAACCTCGTCTATACGGTCAGCAGCAACAATAGCTCTTGGAAGCATAATTGACATCATAGTAAGCATAAGGAATGACATAACTATCTGCATTGCATAAGTAATAAATGCTGTCATTGAGCCTACCTGCATAACACCGCTGTCAATTCTGTGTGCAGCCACCCATACTATTCCAACAGAAAGACAGTTCATAATAAGCATCATAACTGGCATCATAAATGTCATAACTCTGTTAGTAAAAAGCATTGTCTTTGTAAGGTCTTTATTTGCCTTATCAAATCTTTCTTCTTCCTTCTTCTCTCTTCCAAATGCTCTTATAACTGAAAGTCCTGTAAGAATTTCTCTTGATACAAGATTGACATTATCAACAAGCTTCTGCATCTTTTTAAACTTTGGCATAGCAACTGCCATAAGAACAAGTACAAAGCCAACAATAACAAGAACTGCAAGAGCGATAACCCACTCCATTCCTGCGCCTGTTGACATAACCTTTATAATACCACCGATACCTATTATTGGTGCATAAAGTACCATTCTTAATACAAGCACACATACCATCTGTATCTGCTGTACATCATTAGTTGTACGTGTGATAAGTGAAGCTGTCGAGAACTTATCAAGCTCTGCATTAGAAAAGCTCATAACATTCCTGTAAACCTTGCCTCTTAAGTCACGGCCTACACCAGCACCAACGCGTGATGCAAAAAATGCTACTAATACTGTACATAATGCTATAAGAAGCGCTATACCTACCATCTTGGCACCTGATACCCACAGATAACGTGTCTGTATAGCCTTCATATCCATGCCTGCCTTTGCATCCATAGACTTGGCATATGCCCTTCCCATAGATGAAACAAGTGATGAACCCATAGTGTCAAATGTTGTCTTAAAGCTGTCTCTCATAGATATAAATGTATCCTTAGGCATCTGGTCTCTGTCATACATAGCCTTGAATATCTGTCTCATATCTACGCACTCAGTCGGCACCATATCACCATCTGAATTCTCCATATCAACATAGAAAGAGTCCAATTCAACTCCTATCTTCTTGCCAATATCAGCAACTGATACGTTAGAAAGTGTGCCAGCATCAACTCCCATCTGTGCTGCCATCTGCTCTCTGAACTGTGTTGCTGTCACTGATGACATCTGATTATTGATAATAAGTGCCATCGCCAATGTATCATCATATTCATCAAGCTTTTTTTCATTCTTTTCTGTAAGCTTGTAAATATCGCCATCCTGTTCATAACAGCTTTCCCATATACTTATTTCTTCATCCGTCATAAACATCTTGGCTATCTCATATTCATCTTTAGTTATTTTTTCTGGAATACTGTGCCCTATACCACCATTCTGGATACCAACATCGATGATATCAGATGTGTACTGTGGAAGTGCAAGGTCACCATTTGCCTGCAATATCAGCAGTATCAGTATTATGATAACCGACTTCCAGTATGGAGCAATACTTTTTAATATTCTGCTCATAACCGTCCCTTTCTTTCCTTAAACTCTCTTTATTTATAATATAATCAATATCAGACAATAATAGCATTATTGAGAAAATATGTAAATTAAGGAAATAAAAAGCATTTATTAAGTGTTTCTAAACAGTAATTCTAAATTATACTTAATGTATGCGATTTAAAGCAAAATATATCTTGTATACAATATCCTTCTATGTTATTATACGCATTGAGCGTTATTCATCAGAAAATGCATCAGAATATATTTATTTAATATTTTTATATTTCACATAACCTGCATAATGATGCGCGACCTTTACGGCGTGTAAACATTACATTTTTATGTATTAATATCAGATGTATCAACATTTTATTATTTTATTATCTTATTAATAATATTTCTGAGTATATCCCCATGATTAAACGCTACTAATAAATGTCTGAAAGACAGGTGAGTTGTACCATTTTATCAGACGAAAAGGAGAATATTATGAGTAACATTGAAACAAACAACACAGCAGTGGCAAAGAAAACATTTACCACTAAGTACATGGTAGAGCTTGCAGCAATGATAGCTATCATTATTATTATGGCTTTCACACCTCTTGGCTACATCAAGCTTCCCGGTCTTACCATCACATTTCTTACTATACCTGTAGCTGTAGGCGCTATTTTACTTGGACCTGTAGGTGGTCTTATATGCGGTCTTACATTCGGTCTTACAAGCCTTTATCAGGCAGTTACTGGTGGTTCCGTATTTACATTTGCATTATTTAACTTAAATCCTGTATTCACTATAATACTTACAGTTGTTCCAAGAATGCTTGAAGGTTTACTTACAGGTCTTATCTTTAAGGCTCTTCACAACATAAAAAGTGTACAGAAGATTTCTTATTATATAGCAAGTCTTGCATGCCCACTTCTTAACACACTTCTCTTTATGAGTACACTTGTAGCACTTTTCTACAGAACAGACTTTATACAGACTTATGTAACTAAGTTCGGCGTTGGCAATCCATTTACATTCGTAGTTGCCTTCGTTGGAACACAGGGTGCTATTGAAGCTGTAGTATGCTTCATCGTTGCCAGCATACTCTCAAGGTCATTGTATGCAATACTTATGAAAAATGCGTAAATTGCTTTTTATACTGACATAATAATATGATGTAAGGGGCAAAAGGTCAAAAAGCCGTTCGTGCTTGCACGATAAGACTTTTGACTTTTAGACCCGCCTAACAGCAAAAACGGCTGTGCCCTGGCGGTTTTGATACCGCCAGAGCACAGCCAGTTTTTATTATTATATATAACCATCACTATACCGTTTTTTCACATTATATACAGCCATCATTATACAATTTTTATATTATATTTCCTTCTCTATATGATAAAGAAGCTCATTAATCTCATCTGCCAGTCTCCCTCTGTTCACTCAGATTTTCCGTAACACGTATTCCCCAGTCTGTGTAATCCACATCAGAATAATAAGTTACATAATCATCTCCCTGATACATATAATATATCTTTCCTGATGGATTACTTTCATGGTCAACCTCATCCCATGCTTTCTGGAAACCGTTTCTCTCTGAGTTACTGGTAAAAACAATTGAGAATAATATTAATTAATATTCAAGATATGCACCCTTCATCGGACTTGCAGCATGCTCGCTGAATAATCTTAACACACCCTTTTCATACTTAGGCTTTCTTGGTGTCCACTTTGCTCTTCTTTCCTTTAATATCTCATCAATTTCTTCCATTGACTTATGTTCACCTGCAACACCAATTATATTTAATTTCCTTTCCATAACATCTATTTCAATAAGGTCGCCTTCTTCTACAAGTGCTATAGGACCTCCATCTACAGCTTCCGGACTACAATGTCCGATAACCGGACCTGTTGAAGCACCTGAAAAACGTCCATCTGTGATTAATGCTATGCTTTTTCCTAATTCCTTATCACTGCTTATCGCCTCTGATGTGTAAAACATTTCAGGCATTCCGCTTCCCTTAGGTCCTTCATATCTTATAAATACTGCATCGCCCTTCTGCACTTTATGTTTAAGAACTGCATCAAGACATTCCTCCTCACTATCAAATGGCCTTGCTCTTAATACTGACTTAAACATTTCCTTAGGGCAGGCTGTATGTTTGATAACTGCTCCCTCTGGTGCAAGATTTCCCTTAAGTACTGCAATACTTCCATCAGTTCCTATAGCATTATCATATGAACGGATAATATCGTATCTTGTAATATTTATATTATATCTCTTATTGAATTCCTGAAGCCATTTATCACATTTTTCATAGAAACCATTATTCTTTAATTCCTCAAGATTTTCACCAAGTGTCTTACCTGTTACTGTC
>UMHI01028109.1_pt1 | contig 13190 bp, 9 predicted proteins | sample 1965481 | NCBI WGS metagenome assembly UMHI01 (sample SAMEA4836093, study PRJEB28245) | human gut metagenome | biome: gut microbiome; material: fecal sample | place: Denmark | collected 2008 | reverse complement strand
GGTATTTCGGTGCTTAGCTTCGACTATTTCTGCGCCAGCGGCATGGAGTTCATGGTCGTGATGGTCAATGACGACCGTTCGCGTATCGAGGAGAACATGATCCGGCTGCCGATAGCCGAAGGATGGAGCACCTTCTCGGTCGACGTGACCGACAAGCTGAAGAGGCTGCAAGGTCCTGACGATTATCTGAGCCTGCTGATCGTTCCGAATGCGGCGCGGCCGACGACGATGCGTATCCGCAATGCCCGGCTGAGAGCCTATACGGAGAAAGAGCGGGAACAGGCTCGGCTGAAGACCGAGCGGGAGCGGCGCGAGAAACAGCTCAATGCCGACATCGAGGTCTATCTGAAGAAAAACTACCCGTGCGAGGTGTCTCGCGTCACGGTGAACGACGACCGCGTAGAGGTCAGCGGAGACATCAAGGGGATGCCCGGCGAGGTCTACCTGTGCGAGGTGCCGATGTTCCGCGAGCTGACCGAAAAAGATTTTCTGACTGTTCAGCGCGTGAAAGGGCCGAAGAAGTTCAAGGCCGATTTCGATCGCTATGCGGAGGTGGACGGCCAGCGCTACGACCGGCTGTACTCGCGCTGGGTGCTGGCCCAGAAATCGCAGAACGGCATGCTGATCTGCTCGCACGGCCATTATGCCGACGACGTGAAGGCCAAGTACGATCTGCCCCGTGAGGTTCCCGCCAGCAAGAAGGGAATCGGCGGTTTCGGAGCGAATCGCTTCGCTTCCGACCTCGACAGTCTGGACATTACCAGCGTCACGGTCAACATGTGGCTCGGCTTCATGAGCCTGACGCCCTCGGACGATGCGATTCCGTTCGACTATAACGGTCGGACGTATTATGCCGACCGCAAGGCGATCGAAGGTTTCGACAAGACGTTGCAGTATACGGCCGCCCGAGACGTAATCGTCAATGCGATCGTTCTGATCGCTCCCGAACGCTCGTTCGCCGACAAAGCGGCCGGACGGCTGTTCGAGCATCCCGACTTCGATCCGGCGGGTATCTATACGATGCCGAACATGACGACGCTCGAGTCGCTGAACCTGTATGCCGCCGCGATCGATTTTCTGGCCGAGCGCTACAGCCGTCCCGACAAAAAGTACGGTCGCGTGCATCATTGGATCGCTCACAACGAGGTCGATGCGGGCTGGGTGTGGACCAACGCGGGTATCAAGACGCCGCTGCGCTTCATGGATATTTATATCAAGTCGATGCGCCTGTTGTACTATACGGCCCGCAAGTACAGCCCTCATCCGGAAGTGTTCATCACGCTGACGCACTACTGGCAGTCGCGCCACAACGAGTACTGCTATCCGTCGGCTCAGTTGCTCGAGCTGCTCGTGGACTATACGCAGGCCGAGGGCGATTTCAAATGGGGCGTCGCTCATCACCCCTACCCCCAGTCGTTGTTCGAGCCCAAATCGTGGCTTGACGATCAGGCGACCTTCGATTACGACACGCCTCAGATTACGTTCAAGAATCTGGAGGTGCTCGACGCATGGATCAAGCAGCCCCGCGCGCTGTATCAGGGCAAGATCAAGAGAACGGTTTTCCTTTCCGAGCAGAATCCCAACTCGAAGGACTACTCCGAGGAGGCTCTCAGGGAGCAGGCCGCCGGTATGGCCTACGCGATGAAGAAGCTCGAGGCGTGCGACGGAATCGACGCTTACCAGATGCACGGCTGGTTCGACCAGCGGGCCGAGGGCGGCCTGCGGATCGGCGTGCGGCGCTTCATGGACGACGAGACCGATCCGGGCGGGCGCAAGCCGGCATGGTTCGTATTTCAGGCTTTCGGGACGGATCGAGAGGACGAAGTATTCGAGTTCGCCAAGGACATTATCGGCATCGACGATTGGGATCAGGTGATCTACAAGGCGCCTATTCCGATGAGGCCCGAACTGAACGATTAAACCGAACTTTTGATAGAGATGAGTAGGTCGAATTTTTTGAAAATAGGCATATTGTCGGTCGCTTGCAGCTTGGGGTCGCATGCTTTGCGGGCGGCTTCTCCCGAGCCGCTTTCGACGCCGGCGAAGGATCTTCGGTCCGATACGTGGACGGCGACCGACGCGCTGGGCCGCGCGTTGCCCGGCTTCGACGAGTGCGGACCGCGCAAGGGGAACCGGGTGGTCGGCATGTTCTATTTCGTTACGCACAATAACAACGGCGCCAAGCAGGGGCCGTTCGACGTGACGAAGATTCTGGCGGCCGATCCGGAGCATCCGAAATGGGGAGGCGGCACGCACTATTGGGGCGAGCCCGAGGCCGGCTACTATATTATGAAGGACGAGTGGATCATTCGACGTCATGCGCGCCAGTTGTGCGATGCGGGCGTCGATCTGATCGTGCTGGACAATACGAACGACCATATTTACGAGGACGTGTTCTGTTTTATCGCCGACGTGTTCCGACGGATGCGCGCCGAAGGCGAGCCGACGCCGCAGATCGCGTGTCTGGCCAGTCAGAAATCGGTCGAATTGCTCTGGGACAAAATTTACAGCCGGGGCCTTTACGCCGACTTGTGGTTCCGATGGAAAGGCAAGCCGCTGCTGTTGTTCGGGCAGCATGTCACAGGGAATCGCCAGCAAGTGAACGACGTGCGTTTCCCGAAAGCGATTACCGATTTCTTCACTATTCGCCAAAGCTGGGCTTGGACGACGCTCCGCTGGTACGACGACGGTCACGACGAATGGCCTTGGGTCGACCATTATCCTCAGTCGGTCGGCTGGAGCGAGTCGCCCGACCGGGCCGAATACGTACCTGTGGCCGTAGCCGAGCATCCGCTGTCGAACATCGGCCGCAGCTTCCATGACGGCGTGCAGCCCGAAACCGACCGTTACGACGTGACGCCCGATACCGACAAGGGACTCTATTTCGCCGAGCAGTGGAGCCGGGCTTTGGAAGTCGATCCCGAGTTCGTTTTCGTGACGGGCTGGAACGAGTGGACGGCCGGCCAGATGACCCGCCGTCATGAAGACTACGACGAGGAAATGCGTCAATGGGACTTCTTTCCGGGGGCGAACTGCGGCAAGGGGGGACGGAAGATCGAAATGGGCGAATCCTATTTCATCGACCAGTACAATCAGGAGTACAGCCGCGACATCGAGCCGATGAAAGGCGGTCACGGCGACAATTACTACTATCAGCTGATGGCGGCCGTCCGCCGGTACAAGGGTGTGGCCGAGCCGGTCGCGGCGGGACCGGAGCAGACGATCGACCTGAACGGCGGGTTCGACCAGTGGAAGCAGGTGGAGAGTTCCTATTTCGATCATGTGGGCGACACGTATCACCGCGACAGTCCGGGCAATTTCGCGGCCGGGCCCTATGTGAACCGGACCGGACGCAATGATATAGTCGAGTCGAAGGTAGCCCGGGACGACCGCTTCGTCTATTTCTATGTCCGGACGGCCGAGCCGCTTACGCCATATACCGATCCGTTGTGGATGCTGCTGTTCATCGATGCCGACGGCGATCACTCGACCGGTTGGGAAGGCTACGATCTGCTGGTCAACGAGTCGCTGCGCGACGATCGCCGTACGAGCGTGAGAGCCTATGGACGCGACGACTGGGGAAAACCTGCGACGATCGATTATCGCTATGAGGGGAACGAGATGATGGTAGCCGTGCCGAGAAAATTTTTCGGCTCCGGCAAGCTGTCGTTCGATTTCCACTGGGCCGACGGCATTCAGAAGCTGGGCGACATCGACGAGTTCCTGCTCAACGGCGATCAGGCTCCTTCGCGCCGGGCCAACTACCATTTCGAAGAATAGGATAAACCGAACGAACGATGAAAAAACTGATTATTTCGATAGGACTCGCCTCGCTTTGCGCGGGTCTGTGGGGCGTACGGCAGGTTCGTGCGGCCGACAACGGTTTGGAGCCGAAGTTCAAGCAGAGCAGCTATGTGAACGAGTCGGTTACGCTGAAAAACCGCTACGTTACGCTTCATTTCTTCAAGCGGATCAAGGGCTGGGGCTGGGCCGAGATCGAGACTCCCTCGGGCAAGCTGATGGCCGTGATGGATCATTTGGGCGAGCTGATGATCCGCGATCAGGACATCCCGATGCGCCTCGAGGCCGACTCGGTGTCCCGTGTCAGCACTCCCGAAGGCGAGAGTCTGGTGTTTCGGGTCAAGTCGGTCGTCGTGCGCGACATGCTGAAGGGGACCTCGTTCGACAACTGGATGCACTACCCGCTTGCCGAGCCGGCCATTACCGGCGTCGTGACGATTGCGCTCGAGAACGACTCGCCTTTCGTCAAGTTGAACTACGACCTCACCGCTACGGGCAACTATCATGTGCGCTATCTGCGCGGCCCGTGGCTCAAGGTCGGCGAGTCGTCGTTCGGCACGGCCAAAGACGACGCGATCCTGCCGGGAGTCGACTGGGCCGTAGGCGACGAATGGACGAGCGGAACGGACTTTTTCAAGGACCCGTGGGCATTGCGGGTGGCTCCCCACCCCAACAAGGTTTCCGTACCGGTCATGGCGATCAGCCATGACGGCGACGCGATCGGTCTCTCATGGAATCCGAACGAGGTGGCCGCTCGCTGGTTCAACTATCGTACGCAGCATCCGCAGCCGGTATTCGCCTCGCCGAACTTCGTCGACCGGATGAACAACCAGCTGATGGGCCTGATGATACCCGATGCCTCGACCGAAGGACACGAGAACGAGCTTTGGGCCGAAAATGCGCTCGAACTGCGCATCGGTCAGAAAATCGTTTTCAATGCCGAGCTCTGGCTTACGAAAGGCAACAGCGTCGACGTGGTGACCGAATGGGTGCTGCGCAACGGACTGCCCGAGCCCGCCGCTCCGAGATGGGACTATCGCGATGCGCTCGACCGGATGGCCGAGGCATACAACACGAACCTGTGGCACGAGGGGCGCGGTTTCGGCGTCGTGCAACGCTCGATCGAGGAAGCGGGTCCGAACGTGCCGGGTTTTCTGGTTCGTTACATGCAGGAGAATAAGAAGTCGGAAGTCGTCAAGCAGTTGCAGGCCAAGATCGAGTCCGTGAGACCGAAAGGCGGCTCGCAGCCCGAGACGGACGAGGCTCGGAAGAAACGTCTCGAAAAACAGGGTGACGAGATTCTGGCGATTCAGCGTGCCGACGGCTCGTTCGCGTTCGAGCCCGACGGCCGCCATTTCCGCAAGGACGATTTCAAGGTGGCCACGTCGTTCGTCGAGCCGATGGGTCTCGACGGAGCGACGGCGCTCGACATCACGATTCTGCCCGCGATGGATCTGCTCCGCATCGGGCGGGAAACCGGCGAGCGGCGCTTCTTGGATGCCGCGCGCAAGGCGCTCGACTATTGCCTTCCGATGACCCGGCCGGAGGGCGGCGATTTCTGGGAGACCCCTCTCCATGCGGCCAACCTGTTCGCCGCCGGCCATGCCGCCATTGCGAACTATCAGGCTTACGAGCAGTTCGGCGACGAAAAGTACAAGCAAAAAGCCGTCTACTGGATTCGCACGATTCTGCCGTTCACGCACCTGTGGGAGCCCGAGGGCATGCCGTCGCTCTATTACACGAAGCCGGTGCTCAGTTCGAGCGACTGGTATTTCGCCAACTGGGTGCGCGATCATGTGCAATGGGAAGTGCTGGGCGTATTCGCCCAGTCGGCCCGCGAGAACATCCGCTGGGACGAGATCGATCCCGAGATCGACTGGCTCAAGTTTCAGCGCGGTATCACGAACGCGGCGCTCCAGTGGATGAGCGTGCACACGGATGATAACTGGCGTCCGCACAACATTCCGGAGACTTACGAGCGTTACCGGCAGGGCGAGTTCGACTATTGCTTCCCCGATACGCACAATTCGGTGACGGGTCTTTTCGGCGGCATGTTCATCGCCCCGGGGCCGATTGCCGACAACATCTACTATCTGCTCGACCGCGAGGCCGAGACTGCCAAAAGCAGGAAATAATAGCCGTTATGGACCGAAACGGGCGGGGCCTGCCTTGCGGGCGGGCCCCGTTCCTTTGAAACGAGATACCAGTATGGATTACCGTAAAATGATTCTGGCGGCTGCGATGCCGCTGTATGCGGCGACGCTTGCCGCTAGGGCGGAGCCGGCTTCCCTCGTCCGTCCGATGATGGGAACCGGGGCGGCCGGCTGCGTCGTGCCGGTGGCGGCTGCTCCGTTCGGGATGGTGCAGCTCGGTCCCGACACCTATTTCACCTCGTCGGGCTACCACTACGACCACGATGTGATCTATGGCTTCAGCCATACGCACAAGTCGGGCGGCGGCGGAACCGATTTTCAGGACATTATGTTTTTCCCGGTGGCGGATAGCGCATGGCAGCGGCTGAAGGTTTATCCCGATCGTGTCGGCAGCCGTTTCTCGCATGAGCGGGAGCATGTCGAGCCCGGGTATTACCGGGTCAGGCTGCTCGACTCGGACATCGAGGCCGAGCTGACGGCGACTTCCCGCTGTGGCATGCACCGGTATGCTTATCCGGACGGCGCGGCGCGGCAGCTGATCGTCGACCTGAAGCACGGTTGTCAGCACTCGACGACGATATTCGCCGACGAGGATTTCGATACGGTGAAGGTCTCGAGGCTCGAGTGGGTCGACGAGCGCACCGTGCGCGGGTTCCGCATCTCGAACGGCTGGGCGCCCGAGCAGCATGTCTATTTCTATGCGGAGTTTTCGGAGCCGATCCGTTCGTGCCGCTTTTTCGACCGGGGGCGGTCGGTCGAAGGGATTCGCGAGCTCGAGGGAACGGATGTCCGGGCCGTGCTGAATTTCGGTGGCCGGGACGGACGACCGCTCGTGGCGCGTGTCGGGATTTCTCCGGTCAGCATGGAAGGGGCCCGGGAAAATCTGTCGGCCGAAATCAAAGGCTGGAACTTCGACCGGGTGCGCTCCTCCGCCTATAGTGCGTGGAACGAGCAGCTGTCGGCCGTTCGGATCGAGGGCGGGGAACCGTCCCGCCGGGAAGTTTTCTATACCAGCCTTTATTACGCTATGCTCTACCCCATGCTCTATTCCGACGTGACGGGAGAGTATCGGAGCTCCGACTCGAAAGTGTACCGGGGCGACTTCCGCTATTTCGCAGGCGTGTTGAGTCTGTGGGATACGTTCCGGGCGCAGAATCCGCTGATCGCTATTCTGCGGCCCGACGTCACGCGCGATCTGATGAAAACGATGCTCGAGCACTATCGCCATTGCGGCCAGTTGCCTATCTGGACGCTTGCGGGAGTCGAGAATATGTGCATGATCGGGTACCATTCGATGCCGGTGATAGCCGATGCCTATAGCAAGGGAATCCGCGATTTCGATGCAGAGGCCCTGTACGAGGCGATGAAAGCGTCGTCCGACCGCGATACCTTCGGCTATTTCCTGAAAGCGTTCCGCGGCGCGCGTCATTACAACCGCTACGGCTATGTGCCCTGCGATCTGGAGATCACTTCCGTGTCGAAGACGCTCGAATACTGCTACGACGACTGGTGCATCGCGCAGATGGCGCGCATGCTGGGTCGCGAGGAGGATTACGAGCGCTACATCGAGCGCGCCGGCCGTTACCGCAATCTGTTCGACAGTTCGCTGCGCTTCATGCGAGGCAGGCTTTCCGACGGAAGCTGGCGCACGCCGTTCGACCCGTTTCTGTCGAATCATTACCGCGAGGGGGACGACTTCTGCGAGGGGACCTCGTGGCAGTGGACGTTTTTCGTGCCGCACGATGGAAAGGGACTGATCGATTTGTTCGGCGGACGGGAGCTTTTCGTAGCCAAACTCGACTCGCTCTTCACGGTCAGCTCCGAGATACACGGCGACAATCCGGCGCCGGACATTACGGGCCTGATCGGACAGTACGCCCAAGGGAACGAGCCCGGTCACCACACGCTGTACATGTACAATTATGCCGGCGAGCCGTGGAAAGCCCAGCGGCGGATCGCCGACGTGCTTTACACGCTGTATGATGTTTCGCCCGAAGGAATCTGCGGCAATGACGATACGGGGCAGATGTCGGCTTGGTACGTGATGAGCTCGATGGGCTTCTACCCGGTAACGCACGGGCGGGCGGTCTATTTCGTCGGCACGCCCATTTTCCCCGAGGTGAAGCTTCGTCACGGGCGGGGCGTGCTGACGGTCCGAGCGAACGGCGTTTCGCGCGAGAACCGCTATATCCAGTCGGCTTCGCTCAACGGACGGCCCTTCACGAAAAACTGGCTGAGCCACGAGGAGCTTTTCGGCGGCGATGCGACCCTGACTTTCGAAATGGGAGCTCGGCCGAACCGCGATTGGGGAAGCTCGCCCGGCGATCTGCCTCAGTCGATGTGCGACGAGGCTTTTGCAGAATGAGTTCCGGAATCGTCGCCTGTGCGGCGGCCGGAGTTTTCGCGAGGCCCCTTTCGGCGTTTTCGCGAACAGAACGTGGATTATCTGAATAAAATGATTCGATGAAAAGGATTAATTGTTTGTTTTTTATTGTATTGGCTTGCGTCGTCTCGCCTCGTGCATGGGCGTTCGCCCGTCCCGATAAGGAGTACAAGGTTTTCCAGTTTCCGCGTACGGCGATTCCGCGCATCGACGGCGATTTCTCGGACTGGGAAATCGTGCCCGACTCTTATTCGGTCGGATTGTCCGAGCTGTACGATACGCACGGCGGGCGGGGAGCTCGACTCGATCCGCGCGAGTTCGACCTGACGGTGAAGGTCGGCTGGGTGGCCGGCGAGAATCGTCTCTATTTCTACGTGGAGGCCTACGACGACTGCTGGGACTTTGCCGACGAGGGGCTGCGGCAGGATATTTTCGAATTGGTGGTCGATGCCGACCTGTCCGGAGGGCCGTTCATCAAGGAGGACAACGGCAATCGGAACAAGCTGCCGGTCTCGGACCTTCATTTCAAAGGACACGGAGCGCATGCGCAGAATTACCATATCTTCACTCCGGTACAGCCCGGCAAGGATTGGGCTATGGTGTGGGGCTCGACTCCGTGGATCAAGGACTTCCCCTATGCGAACGTGGCGTACGATTACGATTTCGCGCAAGGCGAGAGCGGTACGCTTCGCATGGAGTTTTGGATCACCCCGTTCGATTATGCGGCTGTAGAGGGCATTTCGCGTTCGGTCGTGTCGCGGCTGGAAGAGAACGAGCTGATCGGCCTGTCGTGGTGCATGATCGATTTCGATACGGATAAGCCTCAGGCCGACCCGGTCATGTGTCTGTCGCACGATTTCCGCATGATTCGCGACGGGTCGTTTCTGAACGCTTTCCGGCTCATGCCGCTGGAAGATTCGCTGTGTCCCGTGATCGAGGCCGATTGGTCTTTCGAGGAAATCGACCGAGACCGAAGGCTTATCCGTTTCGAGGACCGTTCACGAGGAAAGATCGAGAAGCGGCGCTGGAATTTCGGCGACGGGACCGGAGCCGACGAACCCTGCCCCGTTCACCGCTATCCGAAGGCCGGCGAATGGACCGTTACCTTGTATGTAGAGGGCCCCGACGGCTCGGATCGAAGGATCAAAGTCTGGGAAGTCGTTACCAAGTAGCCGGCTTTTACGATGGGTACGATCATGCCGTGATTCGGCTGCCGACAGAATTTTTTCGTACTCGGCCGGGGGGGAGATCCAGCGAAAAACCTAATACAACGAAGCCGGGGAGCTGCTTTTCGGACTCCCCGGCTTTTTCTGTGCGCTGATCCGTGAATATGGCGGACGCGACGGAATCCAGTCGTGCGTATAGGCGTTGATGTATAGCGGTATGGGCAAAAGAGGCTTCGAGCTCGGCCGGCAACTCGGATTGTTGAGAAGCGTTACAGGGTGCGCAGGAAAATGCCGGACGACTCCACGGCTCGATATCGATGCCGCGGTCTGTTCGCGGCGTATTGGGGGCGTTTGCGGGAATCCGATGCTTGCCATGACTGCTAAAGGCGGAGCTTTCTGATGCGGCGATGCGGTTCTGAAAAGTACCTCCGTCTTTCGAAACGGGGTGATAAAAAAAAGCATGCAGACACGACGCGCGTGTCTGCATGCTTTTTTACGGAGATTCGCTCGTATTATTTTGCAGAGTCTGCGGGTGCAGGGTTCGCTGCCGGCTCTGCGGACGGGAGAGACGAGGGCAGCAGATTCTGATTGCTTTCGATAGCCTGCTCCAATGCCTTTTCTACACCGCTTTTGCTCGAACTGATATTGGCCGACGGCATGGTCATCGTGGCCAGCAGGCTGAGGATGACGATCGCGATGGCCAGTCCCCATGTGAACTTCTCGAGAAAATCCGCCGTCTGACGGACTCCCATCACTTGGTTCGACGCGCCGAAATTAGCCGCCATGCCGCTTTTGGGACTTTGGGCCAAAACCGCAAGTATAATCAGAACACTCGCTATCAGAATCAGTACTATGCAAAAAATATACATCCTGTAAGGTTATTTAAACGTTTGTAATTTTCTTCCCATTCACTTTCCGGACTTTTTCGTGTCCAGCCCGGCAATAATCTCGGCAAAATAAACACTTTTTTCCGGATATAGCAAACTTAATCGGGCATAAATCTCTTTCGCTTTGGCGTAAAGCCCCTGCCGCGCATAGATGTCGGCCAGCTCTTCCGAGATGAGCTCGGGATCTTCGCGGACCGATTCGCGGGCGAGGTCCTCACCCGCCGGGAAAGACGCCGGGTCGGGGACGATGCGGCGAAATTCGCGCGACAGAAACCGGTCGATCACGTCGGCTTCGCTCCGGGCGGTGTCGGGGCGGGCGAGCAGAATTTCCGGCCATCCGGCGATTTGCAGGCGCAAGCGCAGCTGCGGGTCCTCGGCCGTCGTCCTGCTTTGCAATATCAGCCGGGCCGTGTCGAACCAAGGGTAACGCTTCAGGACGTCGGCCAGTTGGTCGTCTGTCAGCCGCTCGAGCCGGGCCGGCTGAACGACAGGGCGTTTCATTATACGTGTTACCATTGAGATACGGCTGCGTTGAATATGTCTTCGACCAGTTGTTCGACGATTTCGGGTATCAGCGTAGGCTCGGCGTTCTGGAGCAACTGATCGCTGTTGTAAGGGGCGAAGGCGGAGAACGTCTTGTCGTAGTTTTGCGACGGATCGATCGTGTTGGTGAAACGGACGCGTACGGTGATCGTCAGGTTGTTCCGGACGGCGTACTCGTTGCCCGATATGGCGGCCGGCGTCGATGTGTAGTTCGTGATCTCGCCTTCGAAGTTCAGGTCTCCGCCTTCGGGAACCAGCGTCAGCCGGGTCTGGCGCGAAAAGCGGTCCTGCAGCGCCTCCGTCAGCGTGGAACTGAGTATGGGTGCGACCAGCAGCGCGTTATTCGGGAAGCGGGGGATGCTGACGGTCTTGACCTCGGGCGAAATGGATGCCCCGGAAAAGGAATAGGTCACCTTGCATCCCGCAAAGAGCAAAGTGCAAGGTATCAACAATATCAATTTCTTTATATTGATCATCGCTTTCGTTTTGTCGAGTGATGGGTTACGACGGAGAAACGTTTTGGAAAGGCCGCTTATTTCATGGCTTGATGCAAGAATCGTCGATTCCCAGCTCTTTCATTTTTCTGTACAGCGTTCTTTCGGATATGAAAAGCTCGCGGGCCGCGTCCCTGCGCTTGCCGCCGTGGTGACGCAACGCGCGGACGATCGCTTCGCGCTGGGCTTTTTCCTTGGTCATTTCCTCGTGCGGAGGCTCGTCGATCACTTCTTCCGTATCGGTGAATATTTCTTCGGCCGGCCTGACAGGCGAGGTTACCGGATAGTTGCTGCGCGGAAGCAGGGCTGCGATGTCGCTTTTCGGGGCTTCGTACTTGCGCTCGGCGATCAGTTCGGCGAGCATCCGCTTGACGTCGTTCATGTCGCTTCGCAAGTCGAAAAGCACTTTATACAGCAGCTCCCGCTCGTCGCTGCGGTCCTTGGCTGCGGACGGCTCCGTCAGCATGGGCACGCCGCTGCGCTCGGTTTCGGCGGGCAGGTAGCGGCGCAGAATCTCTCCGGTGATCGTTCGGGTCGGCTCGATAGCCGAAATCTGCTCGGCTACGTTTTTGAGCTGGCGGATATTGCCGGGCCAACTGTAGCTTTCGAGCATTTCTCTTGCCTGCTCGTCCAGCGAAATGGCCGGCATGCGGTACTGCGTTGCGATATCGACGGCGAACTTTCGGAAAAGCAGATGGATGTCTCCTTTGCGCTCCCGCAGAGGAGGAATGAGTATGGGGACCGTATTGAGCCGATAATAGAGGTCCTCCCTGAAGCGCCCTTCGGCTATGGCATTGCGCAGATTGATGTTGGTCGCCGCGACGACCCGGACGTTGGTCTTCTGCGCTTTCGACGACCCGACGCGGATGAACTCGCCGGTTTGCAGTACGCGCAACAGCCGGACTTGGGTCGTGTGCGGCAGCTCGGCCACTTCGTCGAGGAAGATCGTGCCTCCGTCCGCTACCTCGAAATAGCCCTTGCGGCTTTCCGTCGCGCCCGTGAACGCTCCTTTCTCGTGTCCGAAAAGCTCCGAGTCGATCGTCCCGTCGGGAATGGCTCCGCAGTTGACCGCGATGTAGTTGCCGTGCTTGCGGCTGCTGTTGGCGTGGATTATTTGAGGGAAAAACTCCTTTCCTACCCCGCTTTCGCCCGTCACGAGGACCGACAAATCGGTAGGAGCCACCCGCAAAGCCACCTCCAGTGCCCTGTTCAGTGCGTCGTTGTTGCCTATGATTCCGAAACGCTGCTTTACTATGGTCAAATCCATGGGTCGTAATCTACGTGTTCGGTACGGTTATTCCGCGATCGGCTGAACCTGCGTCGTGTCGGGCGACGAGGATTCGATCAGCGGCAGGATATCGGGTCCGCCGTGAGTGACCGTCAGCCCGAATATGATGGCGGCCAAAGCCGCTACGGCGGCCAGAATGGCTATGACGATGAATCCGTCGGCTTTGGACTTGGGGGCTTGTCTGCCCACCGGGCGCGACGGACGGTATCCCGTGCCGGCGGGCCGTCCTTGGGGCGGCATAGGCGGCCGGGGCGGTTGGTTTCCGGGGCGGACATTCGGCATGGGTGTTCGGAAAGTCTGTTCTTGCCGGTCTGCCGGAGCTTGCATGGGGGCAGGACGGGGATTGCCGTAAAGAGCGTCTTGCACCGACCGGGAAGTGACCGGGTTGCTCGGGCGGGTATCGGGCGGATATTGCGCCTCCGGCTTGCGGGCGGGCGATTGCGGGGAGGCTGCTGCGCCGAGTTTGTCGGTTTTT
>UMHI01018163.1_pt1 | contig 13254 bp, 21 predicted proteins | sample 1965481 | NCBI WGS metagenome assembly UMHI01 (sample SAMEA4836093, study PRJEB28245) | human gut metagenome | biome: gut microbiome; material: fecal sample | place: Denmark | collected 2008 | reverse complement strand
TCATCAACCTAATCACTTTGGATTGTGTTGTAAGCATCCTGTAAAGTTAAAATACAATTAAAGATAGATTCATTATCTTCCAAATAAAACACATTTGCAGGGCATTGAGAGAAGTAATGTGGCTCCTCACCAATAAAAGTCAAAGCTCCAATCTCTCCAATAGATTCATAATGCTGAATCTTTTTATCAGAGTACACATCAACATAATATTTATTGGATGTATCCCATTCAGAAGCTTTATACATTCGCACAAAATACAAAAGCTCTCCACTTAAGCAATCATCAAAGATTCCAAAAGAAGAGAGTGGAGATACATTCTTAAATCTTGCATTAGCCTGTTCATCAAGATACATCAATTCATTACCAACGCCATAGACCAAAGCATCTTTTAAATATGCCTAATCCTCACTTGAACAATCATTGTAATTGAGAATATCTATTAATGCAGAAATATCATTGTTTGATTGATAAGTAATATGATTAGGTGCGGCTAAATACCCCAAATATGAATATGTAATATTTCTACAGAAGTTTGTTACAAGTCTATTACAGCTTCTATTTTCATCGTCATATTTCTTATCTAAAATTGGTTGTAACCCATCAAAATAATCTTTCCATACTTGTAGAGTCGGTTTGTTAAATGTAACGTGTCTGCTAATAATACGTTGAAGCAAATCAGTAGTAAGTTGTTCTTTTCTACTTAAATAGAATTTTTCTGGAAGAGGAAAATTTTTTGTTTTGTCGCTATTTACAAAATTAGCCATCATCTTCCTCCTCTCTCTTTGGAATTAATTCTTCACTCTCAGAATAAGTATATTCGCAAGGAAGAGTGTCCCAAGCATCTTCATATTTTTGTCCTGTCTCATTCTGAATAATATAGAAGTTTGAATCAGAATGAGTGTAAACCAGATTATCAAATTGTTCTTGTACTATCATCCTGCCACCTCCGTATTTTCTATTTCACTTTCTTTCTTAATCTTGGAAGCATAAGCAACCCAGTTTGTAGCTGCTATCCATTCATCATAAAGAGCATCTGGGACGATGATGACGGAAATATCTTCTTCTTCTTGTATTCCATTTGAAGCAGATAAAACAGGCACAGCAGAGCAAAGAGAAAAATCATAAAAAACTGTCAAATAGGCCCCCCGGAATCTATAAGAATAACTACCTATTTTAGCACTTGAATTAATTTTTGCTTTATATAGTGAAGAACAACCACTGAAAGCACTATTTCCAATTGATGTTACATTTTCAGGAATATTAATACTTTGAAGTGAAGAACATTGATAGAAAGCATTATTTCCAATTGATGTTACACTACTTGGAATATTAATACTTTGAAGTGAAGAACAACCACTGAAAGCACTATCTCCAATTGATGTTACATTACTTGGAATAGTGTATTTTTTTACTTTCTTACCCAAAAACCAACTTTTCACATTAGCTACTGGTATATAAACGTATTCTAAATGCTATGATACATCTATACTTAGACTTGGATAAGAAAATTTTGATGTTTTAGCTACAGCAACATATTTCAAGTATTTTCCATTGGTAATTAATTGTGGTACACTCACACCATTTTTTAAAGTCAGTTGCACTATTGGAGCTTCTATAAAAGTCCAAGCTTGATAAAAGTTTATAGTTTCTGTTAGTGCAACTCTTTGTAAGTTTCTATGGTATCTTGCTAAAATATTATTTACATTATTTGCATATCTAATTTCTATTACCGCCCAATCTTGAGATTTCTACTGGTAGCTTAAATCAAGAGGGTTTTCACTTGATAATCCAATTTTGATTGTGTAATCGCCATAATTTAAATATGTATGTGTATTTTCAATATTTGTATTACCATCTCCCCAATCAACAGATAATACACCAGAGTAAGCTAATAGATTATAAAATTTAAAAGTCTTACCAGTAACTTCATCCAAGTGAATATCAATTTCAGTCAATCCACTCTCAGTATGATAAAAAGGCCCAACAGTAATTACTTGACCAGTAGTATCAGTCTGAATATCTTCAAGTGTCCAGTTCCATCCTTCAAATACCAAACCAGAATGTGTAGGAGGTGTTGGTAAAGTAGTTTTACTTGCCACTTCATCTTTAGTCCAAGTATCAATTAAATTACCATCATAATCAGTAAAGATTACAGCAGTATTATCAGTAGGCTCAGAAGGTGTAGAACCTCCTTCCATGGTTCCTACAATACTCTCACCTTTCATATTATGAGCAGTAATCCCCTTAAAAAGTTTATCAGAAGTAACACTATCAGCAGTAAGGTCAATTAATGTTTTGTCTCCTAAAATTACTTTATTTACTGCCATTTAATCAACCTCCAATCGTACAGGTCTATCCTCCGGCAGCATTAGCAGAGTATGTTACAGGAATGGCTGCTACTTCAACCTGACTAAGATAATCAAAACCTTCATCTGGAAGAACAGTCTGAGCAGCCATTGTAGGAGTTACAGATTTGGTTTGAACCTTAGCGGCATCTCCACCATAAGTACCCTCAACACCAAGAATACTAATACCCTTCTTGATATTACCAGCAATCAGTTTAGCACTTTCAGTAGCATCAATGCTAACAGTACCAGAACCATCATGGAAGCCCATGGGAATAGTATAAGCGTCTTTGGTTGCAATCGTACCAGAAACAGCACCCTTATTAGGCATAGTACCAGTCAGCTTAGTACCACGAGCATAAGCAGTCTTACCCTCAAGAATCTCAGCTACAGCAGCAGTAGCATCTTGAGTATCAGCATCATAAGTACAAGTACCAGTAATAGGAGCACCAGATTTATCATGTGCTGTAGCACCCTTAAGCAACTTGTCAGTAGTAACGGTATCAGCAGTCAGGTCAAACTTTGTCTCGTTACCTACTACAAGTTTATTAATATAATTAGCCATTTAAAGACTCCTCTCCAATAATTAAAGCATAACCATATTCGTTAGACACCTCAAACTGAGGAATCTTTTTAATGGTAACGTTTTTCAACATTTTCTTATTAACAGTTTGTAAAGTCTGTTCATCATAAGTTTTAGGAGTCACTTCATACTCACCCTCATAAGGAGGAGTTGTTGAAGAACTACCTATATTAAAACCAATATTGATTGTATTAATTGGCTTAGTAATCATATATTACCCCTCCATAAAAGTAATCTTCTGAGGGAATTTCAAAGTTTCTCCCTCAACACAAACATCATAAAAATGTTCTCCTTGAGCAATCTCAGCCGGGATAGTAAACCAATAATATTGATTATCTGCATCATATTGACCTACGATATTGGTTTTACCCATCTTAAATTCAGCTTTAATATCTGTAACAGGAGTACCATCATTGTGTGTCAGCGTAAGCGAAAAAGTATTATCATATCCTCCACTTGCAAGAATATGACCAGCAACAGCATCCATAGCCATTTTATCACACTCCTTTTAAATACCGAGTCCAACAATACTAAAAAACTCAATTGTTGTATTTCTTCTATAGTCTTCAACACAATATCTTAAAGCCGCCATAGCATCATCTTCAAAATCTACAGGAACATCTATATACTATCCAGTAGTTTTATCTTTTTGCCACTTCCATTGCTGTATTTCTTTTATTGTGTTTAAACAGCAGCCGTTAATATGAATTTTATGTTGTTTTAAATAATCTATCTGAGCATTTACAGAGCCTTGTTCCTTCTTTACACCAGTTGCAAAATAACCAGCTTTCTTCCACATCTGTATTCTATCAGGTTCAGCACTATCACACCACATACGTTTATGTTTATCAAATCCCATATTATTAGCCATTGTTATTATTTCATCTGTGTCTTTCTCATGCACATATAATTCTCTTAAGACATAGATTTCATCATCTTTAAATCCAACCTCAAGGATACAATTAGCATGGTTATAGCCAAAGTCTTGAGAATAAATTACATTATCATACAAATTGAAATCTTTATTTAAGTCTTGAATAACATAATTAGTAAGAATCAAACCGCCAATTTCTCCCCATTCGCCCAAGCCATATACTCTATATCCCTCCGGGTCAACTTCCTTACGTCTTTCCATTCTCTTATGATAAGATTCATCAATAAATCTATTATCAAGATATGTAGAATGACATTTACAAACATCAGGAGAATCCCAATCCCAAAAGCGTCTTTTTATCCAGTGGGAAGAAGAAATTGGGTTGAAGCTAAATGTGATTTGATAATAAAGGTTATCAGGAAGAATACCTCTCAAACGGTCATCGAGAATATCCACATCCGATTCTTTAATCTCAGTAGCTTCCTCACACCAAATCCAACACAACTTACCATTCTTTACAGAGATTGACTTAACACGTTCTCTTGCTCTTTCATCCGAAAAACCTCTAAAGATAACACTATTACCAGTTACTTTGTTGAACAAATAAAGAGAAGGAGATGTTCTCACTTCCCACACATTTTTCAAGCCAATTTTGTTGATTGCTGCACACAATTCCGCAAAAGTAGAGTCCTTATGACTTGTCTCAGTCTAACGGACAACCAACAAATTAGCTCCTTTATATTTTTTATCAGATAATTTGAGTATATAATCAGTAGCTATATTAACGCTCTTGCCACTACCAGCACTCCGCATAGCTATTCTATATCTTTGTTTAGAACGATTAAACTCTTTAAATACAGCATTAAGTTCTACTTTAATCGCCATAGTCAATACTTATCTCCGCATCAAGATTAACATTCTGTTCTTCTGGTAATTTGAAGCCGTTATTAGTTAGGAGATATTCAATCATTTTGGTGTTTCCTTTGTTAGCAAGTTCAACAGCTTTCTCTACTGCAATTCTCTGAGCTTCTTTAAACCTTGTCATACAAAGTTCATGTTCATATTGTTGGAATTCGGGAATGCGAACCCACTTGTAAATTGTCTTAGGGTCAACGTGTAAATCTCTTGAAACTTGTTCATTACTCAAAGTAGGATTAAATACTCTATATTCAGCAATCGCCTTTGCTTTCTTAGTAAGCTCCATATCTCATATCTCCTTTCAAACATAATAAAAACCCTCCCAAGCTTTTACACTTAGGAGGGTAACATATTTATTTTTTAGCTTTAAGTCTCTGGTAGAGTGCTTCCATTGCTCCAATAGATTTAGTAGCTGTTTTCTTGAACGCTCCCTTGTGGAAAGCTTCGATATATGCTTTTCTCACCTTGGGGAACTTATCTGTAGGATTTGCTTCATGGTATTTAACAAACCAATCCAAAACAGCCGGGTCAGCATCAGCATGGTCACTGATATATTGCAAATCAATTGCCGCCGCACACTTAGGAATCTCAGGATAAACAGCCTTTTCTACTTTACGAGAGACTTTCTCTTTCTTTTCATCTGCCATAATAGCAACCACCTTTCTTAAGATAGTTCTGTTATAGCATTAATATTCTAACTTGTCAAGTAAACCTTTGATATTATAGTGTCTTCTGGTTCTGCCTAAAACCCATTCCATAGACAAGCCACCATTTTGTACTACATCTAAGTTATTTATAGAACATTTGTTTGTATTATCCAAGAAGTTCATGAAATCGGCAATCTTTATCCGATAAGTCATTTCATCTTCTGTTCCTCTCAAAAACTGCAAGATAAACAAACCATGCTCATTAACATTTTCATTTCTTGCCATCTGTTCATACTGGTGTTTCTTTATCATTCCAGCCTTGTCACGCTCAATGGTCATATACTTTTTATCTGTTGTCTTAAGTTCGCTCATAAACAGAGTACCATTATAATGTAGTATATAATCACACACTTGCTGAGGGACGAAAGCTTTAGGGTCATACTACTTAGCTGTATAGTATGTATCATTTATTCTCAGAGCAAATATTTCTTGTCTCTTACAACTTTCTTTGAAATCGTGCTCAAATATTTTACCACTATTAGTCATTGGTAGTAATATGCACACCAAACGGTAAGAAATTCAATTCATAGTGGAATTTATCAACGTCAGCACCAGAAAGGTCTTCAACAACATAAATAGTATATTCATTCAAATACACAAAATGCTTTTGGTACTTTCCATCTTCTACTTCGCAAATAACTTCGAGTTCATTTTCAGAATTATTTCTCAAAGAAAATGTTCCTTCGAGTTGAAGTAAAACAGTATCAGTACGAGCATTAATAACAGTCAAACGTCTTTGCACATTAAAGTTATCAGCTTCCTTGCCAATATTGTAAGCTACCTTAGTAGACTCTCGCATACAACCTGTAAGCATACACATACTCATAACAATTGCCAATAATACAGCCATAATCTTTTTCATATTTATCTCCTTACCTATTCAACATAATATTAACAAACCAAGCAACAATACTTACAACGCATACGCCCAATCCAGCACCCACAACGCCAGCAAAGGCATAACCAAATAATTGTAAAGCACTCATGATTTATCCCCCGTATAATGAAAAGGACTCAGCAGATTAATCAGAAGCATTAATATAAACATCTGCATCTTAGTCAACATAGGCCAGCCAAACACGCTAACACATACATAGCCCCAAGCCCAACAAGCAGCCCACACAGCAAAATATACAAGCCCAATTACCAGTAAAATTGTCAATAAGACAACCAAAATATTTTTTGCCATAATTAAATATCCTCCATTAAATTTTCATTGAATTATTATTAAAAATTTTATAAAAATGAGAGGGTAGTATACTTACCCTCCCCACCATCCATCTTAATTTTTTCCTAATGTTAACAATATAATAAACACCATGCAGAAGCAAAATAAGTAGCCATCAAACGTCATTACTTGCCCTCTGCTTTCTTTTCTTAAGCTTATCTCTTTCTCTATCTCTCTTTTGTTTGCACTTAGGGCAAAGCTCATTATGATTATGAGACTTATGCTCAAAAGTTTTACCACAAACAGGACAGGGGTCATTACAAGGAGTCTTAACGTGTCTGGTAGGTTTCAATTGAAAATAATCCTCAAACCATCTACCAATATTTTCAAAGTCTTGAATTGTTACCATATTATCATAATCCATAGGTACATCATCCCAAAACTTGATAATATATCTCCTAAGCTTACCCATAGGCACATCAATATATCCAGCCTGATACAGCAAACCTATAATATCCATCATCTTTACGGAAGGACGTACATTAGCTTCTCTCTTGAGCCTTGTTTTACTATTATCCATGTAGATAGTAGCAATACCATGCTCCTTATATTGTTCCTGTATCTTAGCCCATACCCAAAGAGTAAACATTACCTTAACGTGCTCAACAGTCATTGTCTCTCCTGACCAAGCTTCATTCTTGGTTTCTGGAACAGTACCAATAAGGGACTTAAACCACTCAAGAGCACTTGTAGGTATTTCAACCTAAGTAACTTCAATCAAATCATAATCTTTTGATTTGCGTACATTCTTAATCATATTATCTAACATCTTAATATCGTCAGAGCTATATGGATTATAATTAACCCATAGCTTCTTAATTTCATCTTTAATTTCTTTTGGCTTCAATCCTTTTGAGCTAAAATGCTTAATCAATAAGCCTAACTCAGCGCAACCACCAGCATAATGTTTAGTAGGATTATAGTTATTGGTTGCAAGATAATCACACTTATCATAAGTCTCTATATAGAGTCCAGTAGACAGTATATTGTCTACTATCTGTTGTTCGTTAAGTATTTTTCTCATATCAATACACTCCATTAACCCTATCCCATTGTGCTTGAGACAACACAAAATTTTCTTTGTGAGTAAAATTCTTTTGGATTTCTTTAAGCCAATGGTTTTGTGTCTCAGACCATCTATTATGCCACTCGTACAAATTGTAATCCCATCCAACAGGTTCGTAAGCTTTAATTGTCTTATTAAAAGGACAAATGAATTCGTCTCTAAGCTCTTGTGCTGTCCAGCAATCACCCATACGAGGATTTTCAAGTTCCACCCACAAAATATCATCATCCATATCAAGGATATAAGCATCATGCAAGATAGACCAAGCAGACCAATACTCAATCTGAGTCAGTTTAGTACAATGACCTGTAAGCTTATCCTCTACCATATCCCAAGGGTGCCATTCATATTTTTTGCAAAACTTTGTATAATACATTTTTTATTTCTCCATTCATTTTTTATTTCAAACTATCCATAATCTCTTGATAGTCTTTCAAGCTTTTTTCGTTTCTATCAAAGCACACGATTACTCTCCGTGGTTCATTACGGTTGCACTTGATATAAGTAACCTAATTACCACGCTTAATCATCTGTTGTGCAAAGTATACATCAAAAACATTTAAATCGTATTTCATCTTTTTTTACTCTCTTTCAATAGTTTCGTATAGTTTTCAAGTCCTTTGTCTACAGGACTATCTTTATCTCCAAGGATACCAGTACCATCCAAGTAATAGCAATTTAGTCCATTGTTATTCAATCTCTTGGAAATTGTTTTCATTTCATTTATCTTATCTTGGTCATAAGCTAATATAATCTTGCTTACGCCAAGTTCAGTAAGCATCTTAATTTGATAATCAGTTATATTGCAAGTGTATGTAGCAACAGCCGGATAATCGCCAAAATAGCTATCACACTTCATAACGCTCTTCTCTCCTTCAAAGATTACCGCTCTTCTTGTCTTGCGGATTGTATCTTGATTTTGATATAAGCCATATAAGCTATTGCCTGTGTCAAACGTGTAAAAAATACCGCCAAACCAAACAGGTTTATATTTAGCTTCATCTCTGTTGTCAATATACCTTCGTCTTACACCTATCAGATTGCCATTAATATCCCTGTTAGGTATAATGATTCTTTTTTCATAGGCATCCCATTCTATCCCAAATTTTTGCATGGTCTCGATAGAAATACCTTCATCTATCCAACCTTTGTAAAATGTATTTGCATCAAAGCACTTTAGTATATTTTCGCTATATACTTTTTGTTCTTTATTTTCAATGTATTTTTTGTAGTTGAGCATACCAGTGTTATAATCTTGCTCATACTCGTATTTTGTATTAAAGCCTTTGCGGTTTGAATTACTAAGCCCAAGTCTCTTAGTTACTATCTTAATAGCATCACCATAGGAACAATCCTCAAGCTTGGACACCAGTCCAAATACATCCATACCACCACAGCAGGTATAGCACACAAACAGTTTGGTATCTGGATAATAGTACAGCTTATGACTATCTCCACCATGGCAAACCGTTCTAAATCTTAACTGATTATCGTTTTCCTCAAAGCAAGGAGAACCATAATCACTAAGCAACTGTTTGACAAACTAATTATCTATCTTATCTAATATATATTCATTCATTCTTACATTCCTCCTATTAAGCCCGTGAGTATACTGTATCGGAATAGTACCCACCCACACCCTAAAGGGTGGGTAGGATTCCTGATACTGTCGCTCTCATTACACTTTTTATATATATAGGGAACGTAATAGTGTAATGGAGGTCTTCAAACGCCAGTAATTACCGGACATAAATCGACATCAAAAAATTTTGTTCATTACACTCATGGTGTAACAGTTATTTTTTGTAAACTTTATAGTTGTTTGTCTTATCTTTTTTTACTTGATAACCAGCATTTCTAAGTAGTTCATGATTAAGTATTCTTCCAAAGAAATGTGTTTTCAAATATTTAAATGTGACAACGTTTTTTGTACCAAACATTTTTTCAATCTTTTCTATTTCTTCTTCGTTTAGTTTGTTAAGTGCTTTATCTACATCGTCACCATTTCCAGCCAGCGGACGGAAAAAATAATTTGTATCGCTATTACAAGTACAACTAATTCTAACAATAGGATTAACTTTGCGCCCTGTAATATGTAGTTTCTTCCCATCTTTTGTTTTTTGCAATAAGATTGTTGTATCTACTTTGGCACCATGAGCAAGACTGCCAAAAGGACTATCCAAGATAAAGTTATCATCAATATCACAATCAGCCATATCATCCAAATTAGAGTTGACGCTCTTGTTAGTATGATTTACAAGCAATACAGAAACGCCAAGAGTAGTAAGCTCAAGTTTTATCCTACTAAGCAAATCGCTTACATCTCCAACACTATTTGTATCAAATTCGCCATCAATAAAGCTATAAAAGTTATCAAGTACAACTAAACCAGCTTTTTCATCTTTTCTGATTGCAATTTTAATTTTTGATATAATGCTATCAACAGTTGTTTTCATTTTAGCCGTTGAATAATATCTTACTCTCTCATTTCCCTTTTCAAAAAGCCTAAGATTAGCTTCTCTCTCGTTTATTTCAGCCGGGTCAAGCTCACAATCAACATAATACACATTACATTTCTTTGTATCAAAGAGTCCAATAAAATGTAAACCATTTTGTACCTCGTAAGCAAGTTGATAAGCCAATTGACTCTTACCGCTTTTACTTGGTGCAACTAACTCATTAAAGCTACGTTCTTTGATAATCCCATCAATAAGCCAATCATATCTATCATTGCAACCGGGGATTTCGTCAGCAAAGCAAAAACCATCTTCTCCCGGAAGCTCATAAGATTGTCTACACAAGTTTGAAATATCATGTGTATATTCATCTATATCATCTTTCATATCTTCTACAGACGTATTCTCAAAATTGTCTGTAAAGATAATATCTTTCTCTCCATCAGGAGATTCTTGCTGTATCACATAGGTATCTACCCATTCATCCCATCCAAGCTTTTCTGCTTGTCTCAAGACTGATAGCTTAATTAACTTCTCATACCAGTAATCAGGGTTTTCATCATCAGTTGCAATAATTGATTTGACAATACCCTTATCAGGACAAGTAGCGGCTAAGTCATCGTCTCCAACCTTACTACTAAAACGTCTGATAGCTTCATAGATTCTTACTGTTGTACCGCTAAAATCAGTTTTCTTTAAAGCCTAATAGTCTTGTGGGAAATCCTTTAAGTGTCTGAGTACCTTTACCTCTGTGTGAATATCTCTAATTATAGTCATTATTATTACCATTCTTTCTATAAAATAAATAAGAGCGGTTGTGTATCCACCTAAAATACACAACCACTCTTGTAGCCCTTTCGAGCCAATTATGAAACACATTTTCGGCTATAACTAACATTAGCCTAATACAGCAGACAGGCAAAAACATATGAAAGAAAGGTTTGTAAGGAGGTCGAATATCTATGGCTGATATTCCTAAAAAACCTGTCTGCTCTATTAGACTAATAACTAAGCTCCGTGTGTATATATCATCAATGCTGTAGGAGCTTAAAGCCTCTCAAAAATTGAATTAAGTTTTACCTCTTGCGAGGTTAGCTCTACTATAACACACTATTTTTTGTTTGTCAAGAGTTTATTAAAGTTTTATCCATCTATAGGGACAACTTTATTTGTTTCCACTATAGTAAACGGTCTATCTATGTGGACAAGAATTGCTTTAACACCATATAATTACTGGTGTTAGGCGTGTTTACATATTTAAAAGAAAAGAAATTGTTTTTGTTTTATTTTGTTCTCTCTTTCTTCCACTATATAAAAATCCCAAAAAATAAATTGAGGTCATTTACACTGCTAAATATATAGTGTTTGTCATTTGTGAGTTGTCAACCTAATTCATCTTGCTGGTGTACTTTTTGCACCTTGTTTTTTTATTGAGTTATTATTAAAAGTTTTCATTTAAATCTTAGTAGTATGTTTATACTCCTATCACTCTACAATTAAAAACAACTAATAATAACATTAAAAGTTTTTTACAGGAGATAGGTTCCACGGTTGACAATAGGAGTGTGTGTGCTATAATAGAACCATGCGTACAGGCAGTAGTAAAATCCATGAGTCTCTGAACTTTTTAGGTATAAAACCCTTGACATTCCATCTGGAATCCCTTATAATGATTAGGCTGTATCCGGGTGTAGCGCAGTTGGTAGCGCGCATGGTTCGGGTCCATGAGGCCGTGGGTTCGACTCCCGCCACTCGGACCAAGTAATGATAATCCGAACTACATTATCCAAGTGGGTAGTGTGTTCGGATTTATCATTTCTATTGAAAGTGTTTTATAGTAAACAAGGGCAGGAGCTTATTCCTGCCCTTGCTCTATAATGTCTGCTGTGTTATAATTTAATATATAGACAGCATGGGTATGAGTATTATCCATCAAGCCGATTTGTAATAGTTTTTTGGGGAGAACTTGAATGAAAAAAAGGGCAATTTTTCTTATTGTACTGATTATTATTTTCGGTGTAGGGATTAGTTTCTTTATGTATTTTCCTAAAAGTATTGAAAATGCACTTAATAGAATAAAATATCCCTTTGAGGTAGGAGAGATTTTAGCGTCTCAACAGATTGACGAAAATCTCACCGCTGTTATATATACGAACAAAGAAGAAAAAAGCAATCTTCAAAACGCCATTGTACGAAAGCGAGGCATCTTTTACGATGTCATTGAAACAAACGGTTCCGTGCATATCGAAAAACCAAAGCAACTTGAATCGGGTCAACTTAGAACCCAAGTATTGATTTCTTGGCATGATAAAAGTGATAAATATGTTATTATGGCAGTTGCCTACGATGAAGATGTATCTACCATTACCTATTTAAACCAAGAGTTGATACAGCTAAATGTGAATGGTTATCGCTTATTTTGGGGATACGGAATTGGCGAATATGATGAAATGCACATGTTTGACAAAAACGGAAATTGCCTAGAACAGATTAAGGAATAAACTATATAATAGAGAATCCTACATAACAGCAGGCGGGAGCATCGTTACAGATGCTCCCGCCTTTGTTATACCTTGTTCTCTTGTCCGGCCTGCTGCTTTGCTTTCCACGCGGCGTATTCCCGCTGCCGTCCCCGTTTACGGGCGACGGAGGGTTCTTTTAAATCGGGGTTGGAGTCTGGGCGAGGAGGAGGATCACCACAACGGCGGCCGCAAAGCCCGCAGCAGCGGCCAAAACCGCGATGCCGGTCCGAAGCCGCTTTCCGGTGGCTCTGCACACCAGCCAGACACACACCATACAGGCCGCGGCTGCCAGCAGGGAGATTCCCAGCCCCTTCCACAGCCACGCAAGCTCATAGAACCATCTCATATCAACTGTCCTCCCCTCTCCGCACAGCCTGTTTCAATTCTTCAAGGTCATGGTCATCCGGATGGGTGAGGGCGCGGTCAAAGTTCCGGATCAATCCGTCCAGATTGGGAGCCGGGTTGGGCTGCTGCTTCATTTTTTCATACCGCTCCCGGACCGCCATGGGCATTTTGCCCTGGCACATATAAGTGCCGATGATCGAATTGCTCTCG
>UMHI01069558.1_pt1 | contig 13368 bp, 14 predicted proteins | sample 1965481 | NCBI WGS metagenome assembly UMHI01 (sample SAMEA4836093, study PRJEB28245) | human gut metagenome | biome: gut microbiome; material: fecal sample | place: Denmark | collected 2008 | reverse complement strand
AAATCTGGCCTCGACGAGCGACTTCGTGCCGCCGTCCCCCCCCTCGTCAGAGGGGGAAGGGGGTGTATTACCTTCTCTTGTCTTATCTTCTCTACTCTGGTCTACTCTGCCTCCGGCTTTCTTGCGGCTGTTTGCCGGTCGTCCTGCGGTCGGCGTTTGGTCGTCCGGCGAGGCGTCGGCAGACGCAGCAGCAGCGGCCCGGCGACTGCGGGAGCGCTCTTTCTCGGCTTGCCGCTGGTCGATCAGCTTGCCGGCGTACTCGTACCAGTCGTGGATCTCGAGTGTCCCGTCCTCTTTTTCGTCGATCCAGCCCGCCCGGATCAGCGTTTTCGCCAGCTTTTCGGGGTCTCCGTCCCACTGAGCGGCCCGCGAGATCATGCGCGGCGTGATGTCGACGAGGCTGCCGGTCGGGGCGTTGTCGAGGGCCCACAGCCAGAACGAGACGAGCAGCCCCATCATGTGCGGCGGCTCGACTTCGAGCTGGTCAGCAGCGTCGAACAGTTTGCGGTGATCCTTGAGTGTCTGATGCACTTGCAGCCATGCCACGGTCGTCACCTCCTTTCTGTGGTCGTTTGTTTGCGGCCTACTTTTGGTCGTCTGCCGGTCGTCCGGCGGTCAGGCTAAACGGAAGGTCGCCATTGTCCTCGATCTCCGTGAAGTCGCCGGAGCCCTCAGAGTAGCCCGGATCGGCGAAGTCGCTGCCAGAGCTCTGGCCGCCGTCCTTCTTGCTGTCGCAGAAGTGGACGGAGTCGACCGTGATCTCGACGGCTTTGCGGCGGTTTCCGTCCTTGTCCTCGTAGCTGCGGCTCGTGAGCTCGCCCTCGACGAGGACGAGGCGGCCCTTGCTCAGGTACTTGCAGACGAACTCGGCCTGTGCGCGCCATGCGACGCACTCGATGAAGTTGGTGATCTTCTTGCCGTCCTTGGTCTTGCGGCCGGTGTCGCTGGCGAGGGTAAAGCTGGTGATCGCCGTGCCCTGCTGCGTGTACCTGAGCTCAGGGTCAGCGGTTAGACGGCCTTGGAGGCCGGTGTGGTTATACATTAGGCGTTTCCTCCTTGCTGGTTATGCTGTGCGGCCGCGTTGTCGAGGGACGTGCAGATCTCGTCGTACTCTTGGCGAGTCAGGGCGGCCGGATCCTGCTTTTTGTACTTCTCCACGATCCGGGCGTTGGTGCGCTCCTTGGTCATTCCCGCGGCCTCTGCCTTCTTGTAGAGGCGTGCGAGCTGCGCGTCGCTCAGACGGCCGGAGCCCTGCCCCTGACGGCCCTGTGTGGCCTGCTGGCGGCCTCCAGCGCCGGATCCTTTGCCCTGCGCGCCGAAGTCACTGTTGTCGGGGTCGTCCTCGCCTTGGTCGACGGTGAACTTCTCGAAAAGGTAGTATTTCAGGGCGTAGGTGTGGGCCGCGCCCTTGGCCTTGGCGGGGTCATCGTTCCAGCCGACGGCGTGGACGGTTGCCTCGATGGTCTCGTCGTCGTTGTCGAGGTTCAGCCAGCGGATCGTCAGGTCGGCCTCGTAGAGGAACATGAGCTTGTCGCCGTTGCGTGTCTTGGTCTGCATGGTGATCCAGTAGACCGGGTCGCCGTTCTCGGCGTGGCGCGTGGCCTGCTCGCTGATGACGTCGAAGTCGACGCCGAGCTCGTTCATTATGGGGGTGATCTTCTCCCACACGTCGTAGATCTTGGCGTACTTGTAGCTGACGCCGTCGCTGTGCTGCTTCTTGACGATCTCCGGGCAGGCTTTCCGCATTTCGACGAGCTTCTGCCGGAGCGTCAGACAGGCGGCTTCAGGAGGGGCCGCAGCAGCGGCCGCCTCGGTTTTCTTGGTTTCTGCCATATCGGTGCCTCCTTACACGTCGACCGTGAAGATGCCCGGGGTCTCGTAGACGGTGACGCCCTCCACGATCTCGCCGGTCTCGGTCAGAGTTGCGATGTCGCCGGTGTAGCTGAGCAGCTTCTTCAGATCGGCCCAGCGGGTTGACTCCTCGACCTTTACGAGCTCGCCGTAGCCGTTGGCCTTGAGCCACGGCACCAGCTTGGTCTCGTCGAGCTTGGTCTTGGTGGTGCCCTTCTTGAAGGTCAGGGTGCCGGAGAGGAGGCGGTACTTCTCCGTCGTCTTGGTCTCCTTGTGGGGGACGGTGGCGAAGAAGTCGGCCAGACAGCTCGTGAGGTACGAGGTGCCGTTCTCCATGCGCTTGCGGGCGGCGACGACTTTCTCGTTGATGGCCGCGATCTGCTCGTCGGCCAGAGCCTTCAGGCGGTCGTACTCGCTGCGCTCGTCGGCGATCTTGCGGATGGCCCAGTCGGCACAGCGGTCGTCAGTGATACGGAACGGGGCGCGCTCACCCTCTGCGACGGTGCCGAGATCGACCTGCTCCAGCTCGTCCAGCGTGGCAGCAGGTAGCAGCTCGGCCTCCTGCGTGGTGGTGGCCTCTGTGTCTGCCTGCTCGGCAGCGAGGGCCGCGGTGGCCTTATCGCTCATTGTTGTGCTCCTTTCTTTCGGTGACGTTGAAGGTGAGCATCACGCCGCAGGTGACAGGGGTGACGCTCTCGAGCTCGAGGTCGCGGCCGCTGCGGAGGTGCAGTGTCTCGCCCGGCTTCATTTCGGTGAGGTGTTTCATCTGGTACTCCTTTCTGCAAAGAAACGGTGCCCGCCTTCCTCGATGACGAAGATCTGACTCTCGTGGAAGTCGCTGGTCACGAGGGCGGGGTTGTAGAAGTAGAGGATCGGCTCGTCCACGACGGTCTCGCCTCGGTCGAACACGGCCGCGACGGCGTCCTTGACGCGCTGTGTGGGATCCGGCCGGCTCTTGGTGTAGCTGTAAAGGACGACGGCCTCAGAGGGATCGACGCCGCGCTTCTCGGCTGCGTTGAGGATGCACTGAGCGACGAGCATCTGGCCCTCGAAGGACTCCCCGCCTGCCTCGGCCATGACCACGCGCTCGACGACGTCGCGCTCGGCGTCGGTCAGAGGGTAGCGCACGGCGGGCTCGGCCGGCTCCACGGCCTCAGCGGCCGGGGCGGGGGTGTCCGGGATGTATGTGCCGACGGTGGTGGTCGGCGGCAGGATGTTGGTCTCCTGCTTGCTGCCGGCCGGGGTGGTGAAGATTGCCACAGAGATGCCGCCCAGCAGAAGGACGGCAGCGGCCAGCGTGGCAGCTCTCAGGGCTTTCCTCTTGGCACGGCGGCGCCGGCGTGTTATACTTGCGGTGCGGGATCCGTATGCTGACAGGCTGCTGGATCTTCTCGCATGGGTCGCCCGGTCGCAACGGGCGGCCCTTTCTTTTGTGGTTTCCATTGGTTTCTCCTTTCACTGAGCCCGTGCGACGGTCAGATCACAGAGGGCGTGAGTGAGGTCGCTGAACTCGGTCTCTCGGACGGTGTCAGCGGTCAGCAGCACGAGGTAGTCGTTGTCGTAGTAGTCGATCTCGGGGTGTCGCTGCCGGTTTACTTCGTTTTTTGTGGCGGGCGTAGGGCTCGGCACGGTTCCAGACGTCGTCAGGGATCCAGCGGTCAAGGTGATCCTCGACGCGCTCGCGCAGCTCCTCGCTCGTGATCGTGATCTCCGGGCTCATGCTGTCACCTCCGCGCCACGCGGGCCGGGAGCGTCTGCTCCGGGCGAGTCAGGCCCTTGCTGAAGCTCTGCGGCTCATATCTGACGCCCACGATCCGGCGGCCGCTGACGCCGTACTTGGGGTTGTAGCCGAACAGGTTGACGTAGCTGCCGAGATCCTCGCGCTCGTCGTCCATCGCCTTCAGCACCTCGAACAGGGCCAGCACGTCGTCGATGGCGCGATGGCTGTTCTGCACCTTGCCGGTGAGGTCGTAGGCGATGATCGCGTTGGCGAGCTTGTGCGGGTAGGCCCTGCGGTCTTTGTAAACCGTCAGACTGTCCAGCCAGTCGATCCGGCCGACCTTCTGGCCTCGGAGCAGGCCACGGAGGAAACAGGCGTCGAACTGTGCATTGTGGGCGATCATCAGGGTCGGGCCGTTCTGCATGAGCTTGGCGATCTGGCCGGCTGCCTTGACCGGCTGCACGCCCTCGGTCTGGAGCCGCTCGTCGGTGATGCCGGTCAGGCTGACGATGTTCTCCGGGAGGGTCTCGCCCTCGGGCAGCTTGATGAAGGTGTCCATCTTGCCGGCGATCCGTAGGCCGCCGGTGGCCGTGCGCTCCACGCGCAGGGCGGCGAGCTCGATGATCTGGTCGTTGTCGAAGTCGAGGCCGCTGGTCTCGGTATCAAACACGACGAGGGCCTTGTAGCGGTCGAACAGGGTGGAGAGGTTACTCATGCCGGGCCTCCTTCTCGCGGGTAGCTCTCAGGGTGCCGAGCATAAACGAGAGGGCTGTGGTCAGTTGATCCTCGGTGGCGAAGGTGCCGCCGAACTGCTCGGCCAGCGCCGCGATGATCTCGCCGGCGTGCTCCGGCGTGACGTCGTCGGTGGCTTCGTCGTCCTCGACGGAGATCAGGAGATCGGAGTCCAGATAACAAGCGGGGCGCAGGCCGACGTAGCCGTAGTAGGCGCGGCTCCAGTACAGAGTGCCATCGGAGTTGACGAGGCGGGCGAGTGACTCGTAGCCGTTAGACTTCGTGCTGAAGGCGGTGGACAGCCACCACCAGTCGTCTGCGTTCGGGATGACGTCGCGGTTGCGCCGGTACTGGTCGACCGTCAGCAGGAAGATGGTGACGGTGCAGGTGCCGTAGTCCTTCAGGCCGTCGTCGGTGGTCAGGTCGAGCTCCGTGGTCAGGAAGGCGTTGGGGCCGTTCACGTCCTCGAGCAGGTTGTCGAGGTAGGCGCCGTTGAGGTATTCCTTGCTGCTGGCGACGGCGAAGTTGTTGCAGTTGCCCTCGTCAAAGACTCGGGTCTCGATGATGTTCTTGCTCAGGCATAGGGCGCGGCCGTCGTCGTTCTCCAGCAGGATCCAGCTCTGGCCGGCATAGTCGAAGGCCGTGCCGCGGGTGGCGTTCTTGAGTGCGATCTTTTTCATGGGGTTGCTCCTTTCGTTCTCTGCGGCCGAGCCTTCTGGCTGGCCTGAATGTTTGGCAGGGTCTCGCCGGCGCGGAGCCGGCTCTCACAGTGCGGGCAGATGTAGCCGGTGTGGGGGATCTTCTGGTAGATGCTGACGTTCCAGTCGAGCCCGCAGCCGACACACTTGGCTGTCATGGGCCTCCACCTCCTTCCGCAGCCAGAGCCTCGAAAACATAGCGCCGGATGCGGTTGCGGTACTTCTTCCGGGTTCTGGCTTTCTTTGCGTGAGCTGCGAGGTGCAGCCACTTCGGCGGCACTCCGATGGCCTTGGCCGATACCTTCCAGAGCTTTTTGAGGGCAGAGAGCACGGCGTTGATGACCGGCTTCAGGGCCTCGGCCAGCTTGGCGGCGATTTCCCGCAGTGCGTCGGCCAGCTTCTCGAAGGCTTCGCGGGCCTGCTGCATCTTCTCACGATCGGCGAGCGTCATGCTGCCGTCGTAGACGTAGGGGCTCAGCTCGTCGTCGCCTCCGTCAGCCAGACGCTCACAGAACGGGAGGCCGGCAGCTTCGGCAGCCTTGCGGCCCTCCTCGAGGGCGTCCCGACCTTGCGTGACTTCGCAATAGTCCGCGAGGCGGTTGCGGCCGCCTTCGTAGTGCCAGCGGATCCCGTCGGCGATCTCGTCGATGGTCATGTCCTCACCGAAGTGGCCGCAGTAGTAGCCGTTGACGATGACGGCGTCCGGGTCTGCCTTCAGGATCCCGATGGCGTCGTTGAGGTCGTTGGTCTCCCACTCGCCGTTCCAGATGTCGCTCCAGATCGTCAGGGCGTTCCACGAGCGGCCGGTGCGATACACGATTGTCCAGCCGATGCCGTCGCGGATCTCTGCGGCGAAGTCTCGGGCGATGTCTCTCAGTGCTGCCATGCTGGCGCCTCCTCTCTGGTGATGTGCACGACGGTGACGAGGTCGTCGATCTCGTGCTTGGTGGTGTATGTGTCCCGCTCGTCGAGCCCGATGTGCCGTAGCAGCGTCTCGGGCCCATCCAGCAGGAAGGCGGTGACGGCCACGGCGTTCAGCCGGTAGACCGTGACCTCCACGGTGCAGCGGGCGTCGTCCTCATCCAGCGTGGACGGGAACGAGGCCCGGCAGATTGGGGTCGCCTCGTATCTGAAGGCGGTCGCGCGGTTCTCGCCAGCGATGATGTCCTTCACGAACTCCTCGAAGGCTTTGCGAGGGATCGAGCTGCGGTACTTGTCCAGCGTGACGTCGGCGAGCTGCCGGATGGCTTTGGTGTTCATGGTTTCATCTCCTTCGCCTTTTCATAGAGCTCTTGGCGGCGTTCCTCGGTTATGAGCCCGAGCTGGCGGGCCATATCGAGGGATCCGATGAACGACCAGTACCACGCGACTCGGCTGTCCTCCTTGGAGGAGGTGGCGATCATGCGCCGGGTCTCCTCCATCATCGAGGCGAGGAGTGTCTCGACGTTCTGGTCGGCGTCGCTCCACTTCGCTCCGCAGCTCGGGCAATACTGGAAGGGCGGGATGAACTTGCCACAGATCGGGCAGTCATCGCCCTCATTGATTTCGTAAAGGTCGACGGCGTCGCCCTTGGGATCATCGGAGTCGTACAAGCCGTTCCCGCCGATCGTCCCCTCGGTGCAGTTGAGCAGAACGGCATACCAGCCGCTCCACTCGCCCCCGCCCTCGAGCCGGAGGAGGTCACTGACTTCCTCCAGCGTCAGGCGGCCCCGGCGCTTCAGGATCCTGACAATCAGCCTGTCGTGCAGGTCGTAGGTTCTTTCGATGCTGATGCCCTGTTTCATGTGTCTCACCTCCTTAGCTCCAGTAGCCGTGCAGCAGGTCTTGGATGACGTCGCGGTAGCTGCTGGCGTGTGTGAGGCACTTATTGGAGGGCCGGAACTCCGTGCCGTGCTTCGCGCAGTTGTAGACCTCGCGGGCGTACTCGATGCGCTCCTGCTCGAGGCGTGTGCTGTACTGGTGGAGAAGGCGCACGAGCGTGGCATTTTTGGCGATTTGCCCGGCATTCTCGATGATGACCTTCTGGATCCGCTCGATATACACGGAGGAGAAGGTGGCGAGGTCGGCCAGAAGCTCGTCCGAGATTTCAGCCGGTTCGGTGGGGCGCTGGATGGCAGAGATCCGAGCGTTCAATGCCGCGATTTCCTCGTCCTTCTTCTCGATGTCAGCACGGGCAGCCTCGAGGGCTTTCTCGCTCGCTGCGAGCTTGTCGACGAGGCGATTGTAGCCGAGCTCGGCCTCGATGCGCTTCGCCTCGGCACTCTCGAGGCGCTGTTTCATGCTGCACGCAAAGTCGTTTTTGATGTTCTCCTCGGCGTCCTCGAAGCATCCGGCGAAGGCTGTGGCGAGGTAGCTGTCCGGCCCGAGGGTGTCCACGATGGCCCGGATCTGGTCGAGAGCATCCCGCTCCTGCTGTTTGCTGGCCGGGACATTCTCGGCCGCGACGATGACGTCGGTGATGGTGGCGCTGCTGTGGCGGTGGATCTCGCGGAAGTCTTTGCGGGCCTGCTTCTCATTGGCGGCCGTGATGCGGTCTTTGCCGGTGCTGCCGTTCTCTCTGGTGAATGTGATCTCGTAGGTGTTCATGGTGGTCTCCTTTCGTCTTGGCCCGGCCGGAGCCGGGGGTCTTGGTGGTGTCGAGTCCCTGAAAAGCAGAAACACGACCGCCGGATCGCTTCAGAGAGCAGCGCGGAGGGGGTGCGCAGCTCGTCCATTTTCAGCGTCGGGGTCGTGTGATCGTTTTCATGTTGGGCTCTCCTTTCTTCGGCCCGGCGCTGCCGGGTGTTCTTGGCTACTGTGCGGCCGGTGCTCGTTTACCTCTGCGCTTGAAGCTCTCACGCAGCCGCCTTTCGGCGAGCTCTGCGCTGTACCCTTCGCGCTGGTTGGCGTCCAGCGCGCCGGTCGCGCCTCGCTGGAGCTCCTTGTAGATCGTGGTGTGGTGGACGCTCAGGCGGGCCGCGATGTCGACCGGCCGATCTCCGAGCAGATGCCACGCCTCGATCTTCTTCCTGTCCTCGAAGGTCAGGTAGCGGTACTTTCCCGTCAGTCTCACCTCCGTCCTATGGGGTTGTAGTAAAGAAAAAACGCACAGCCGACTCACTTGAGTCTCTGTGCGTTTAATGATAACGGACGGCAATCATGCGTTTCTACACATTTTTTCTTGACAACCTGCACCAGAAAATGGTATAAAGGAAGCAGGATAGCAAGCCTTGAAATATGTCCATCCTATGGGACAGTGGTAATGCGTAAAAGACTTGACACCATTTGAAAGGAGCCATCAATCATGACGAATAAAAAGCTGAAACTCGCTGCCATGTCCGTAGCCCTGACCGCCTGTGTCGCTGCACAGCCCATGGCTGCCCATGCTGTGGAAGGCCCCGACTCTGTCGAGGATAACGCTGCCCCGCAGGCCGAGCCCGCTCCTGTGGAAGGTAAGACCGCAGAAGGCGAGGTCGAGGGCGAAGAGGAAAAGCAGGAGGAGTTTGTTCCCCCGGAGAACGATGAGGCCAAGAAAGATGATCAGGCTCCCGCGTTCGGCCCCGGCACCGAGACCGATGACATCACCATTGACTATAAACCTGCTGAGAAGCCGGAAGAGCCCGGCGAGACGGACGAGACCGAGAACCCCGACGGCACCTATGTGAAGGGTGACGTGATCGACAACAGCAAGAAGGACGAAGCCACCGGCAAGGACGGCAAGATCGGCGAGGCCACCAAGGAAGAGACCCCCGACAGCTCTTCCAGCACCACCGTCGTGGACCCCGACGCCGAGGTGAAGAAGGGCGACCCCGTGGTGGGCAAGGACGAGGACGGCAACACCACCATCACCACCCCCACCGAGACCACCGGCACCGAGACCACCACTACCACCGGCACCGGCAAGGCCGATTCCTCCACCACCATCACCGACACCAAGAAGGGCGAAGAGATCAACCTCGACGACGAGCTTGGCAAGGACGTGCGCCCGGACTGGAGCACCGATGAGAAAGCCAAGCTGGGTGATTACACCGTGAAAGAGGTCGAGCCCTCCGAGGACGGCAACTCCAAGACCCTGACCCTGAAAAAGACCAGCGAGCCCGAAACGAAGAAAATGTCCGCTGAGGACGTTGCCAAGCTGCTGGATGTCCCCGAGGACGGCGTGGAGAAAAAGACTGACGACGAGGGCAAAACCACCTATATCCTGAAAAAGGAAGAGACCTCCACCGACGAGAACGGCAACACCGTCACCCGCGTCACCTACTACAAGATCACCGGCAATACGGTCGAGACCACCACCGAGACCACGCTGGTGCTCAAGGTGGAAAAGGGCACCGTTGATGTTAATAATGAGGATCTGACCACCGAGATCGAACTGCCAAGCATCACTGCCAAGAACACCGACGAGACCAAGACGGATGTCATCGAGATTTCTTCGGAGAAGCTGGGCGAAATGCTCCAGGACGAGTACTATAACAACGTTACCGGCGAGTATGTCTATACGGAAAACGTGGACGGCAAGGAATATACCTATAAAGTCAAGAAAACGGAAGACTCCAAGCCGCTCACCAACGCGCAGTTGGCCGAACGTCTGGGCGAGGGCTTCACCGGCGATGACAACGGCGTTTACTACAAGGGCGAAAAGCTGACCTTTGACCAGATGGAAGCCGTGCGCAAGACTTTGAGTTACACCGTGGAGGTCACTGAGGTCACCAAGACCCCCGGCCAGGAAATCGGAAAGGACGAAGCCGAAGCCGCCGCCAAGACCGAGGCCATCAAGGACGCCCTGCGGAATGCGGCCAAGCAGAATGGCATTGAGCTCACTGAGGATGAACTGAAGGGCATCAAGCTCACAGGCGGCGACCTGATCGTTACCCGGGATAGCAAGAAGTATACCTTCCACTATACTAAGGCAGGTGTCAAATATTCTGCTCCCACCGCCACTGGCGATACCACCGTGGACGGCAAGGAGGCCGAGGACGTAAAGGAGACCACCGTGACCGGCACCGCCTACGTCACCAACGGCACCATCTCCTGGTCCAAGACCGATCAGGAGGGCAGCTTTACCCAATCTGTTGTTAACACTGGTTCCAGCCTCGAGGCCATGCCTCAGCGGCCCGACATCAATGACCCCAGTGTGAAGTACGTTAAAAAGGATGACGGCACCGAGGTCTACACCGTGACCACCAAGAAGGACGGCATCACCACCGAGACCATCTACACCTTTAAGAACGAATCTGTCACCCTCACCGATCCAGAAAAGGAAGCCGCCGCTTGGAAGGCTCTTGCCGAGGCAGAGCACAAATCGGTCGAGGATTTGCAGAAAGAGGGCTACAAGATCGACAAGTCCACCTTCAACGACATTACCAAAACCTCCTGGACCGTGGAGACCAAGACCTCCAAGACCGAGAAGACGGACGAAAGCCTCAACCAGAAGATCCTGAAAGCCGAAGGGGACCCCACCTGGACCCTGGAGGGCACTACCCTCAAGATCAAGGACGGCGATACCTACAAGGACCTGAAGAAGAACGCTGACGGTACCTACACCGCTACCAAGGAGGAGGACGGCAAGACCGTCACCTACACCTTTACCCTTGAGGAAAAAACGGACCTGGACGAACCCACCATCAAGGCTATGCTGGCTAAGGAGTTCCCGGAAGCTAATGGCCAGATCACTTTGAATACCACGACCAATACTGCCACCTATAAGAAGGCGGACGGCAGCACCGTTACCATCGACTACAGCAACCTGAGCAAAAAGACCCTGAAGATCGACACGTCGGTCCACGACGCCGTCTCCGAGCCGATAAAGGACGGTGACGACGACGCCCAGAAGGCCGCAGAGAAAAAACTGCTTGACGCCATAGAGAAAAAGCGCAAGAGCCTCAAGGATGACGAGGAGCTTTGGATCGGTGATTTGAAGATCACCAAGGATACCAAGACGGAGGACATTATTGCGAAGTTCACCACCGCCGTGTCCCACACCGATATGTCCCCGGAGGCCCTTATCAAAGCCCTGAACGATCAGGCCAGAATAGCAAAAACGCAGACCGTGACCGTGAACGAGGGCACCAAGTATGAGGAGAAGCTGAAGAACTACTACTCCGGCGATGAGAACCTCGAGCACAACCCCAAGGAACCTCCCACGGACTGGTATGGAAATCCAGAACCCGTGGGGAAGGGAGACCACATCACCCACCTGGACCTGGCCTCCGGTGCCAAGATGGACAAACTGGCGGATAAAAACGGCAAGGTAACCAAGACCGACTGCGTGCTTCTTTCCAAGGGCCTGAAGCTGGAATGGAACTACAGTGCCGAGAATCTGCTGGCAGATCAATCTACCCTGCAAAAACCAGATCAGAACCATAAGGTCGGCCTGGAGGACCGCATCACTAAGGACACCGAGGACGGCAAGGGCTCTCACTACGAGTATAATCGTGATCAGTGGTACGACCCTTATAGCAACCGGTGGTACAGCAACAACAACAACCCTGATAAGAGTGCTTTCTACAAGCTCACTGGCACCGTCGCTTACGATGCACTCACTAAAAATGGCGAAGTTATCGAGTATTCCAGCCGGAGAGCTGCCATCCAAGCCTACCGGAACGCTGTTAAAGGCACCACCCTCACCGATGAGGAGATCCTCGGCACCTATGTGGTACCTCTGGGCTCCGGCAGTGGAACCAGCTACCAGGTCTATACCAAGACTGCCGAGATGACCTCCTACGGCTACATGACCCGGGATGCCAACACCTGCGTCAACAACACCTTTGGCCGCCAGTACGAAAACTCGCTCTGGTACAATGAATGGGACTATGTGGGCGGCTACGACCTGATGATCAAAGACCTGGTGCAGGTGGAGGAGAACAAGGTGGTGGGCCAGACCCAGTCCAGCATCAAGACCCTTTGGGCTCCCCTGGCCATCCGCTCCACCCAGAGCCTGGAGAACAAGAGCCTGCAGCTGGACGCCAAGCACACCAGCACCCCTGTGACCACGACCCAGAATCTGGGCAGCGGCTACCAGGAGGAAGGCAGCTTTACCTACGACGTTTCCTACACGCATACCGATGACTACGCCTCCTCCGAAAGCCAGGGCGTCCAGGGTACCGGCACCGACAAGTACAAGACCTTTACCCTGCTGGTAAAGAAGATGTTCTCCGGCAAGGGCGACACCACCCACGATGAGGGCAAAGTTTCCTACACCCACCGCACCACGGACAAGGTGAACACCACGCCAGTGTCCAAGGAGACCGAGACCACCACCAACGCCCATGTGGGCTACAACTATACCTCCATCGAGACCCGCACGGTCACCGTGAACGGCGAAGAGACGGTCATCGTCCCGCCGGTCACTCCGCCGGTGGATCCCGATACCCCGGACGGCCCTGTGGAGGATGAGACCCCGGACGAAGTCGTGACCCCGGAGACCCCCGAGCTGCCGCCCGTGCAGGACGCCACCCCGGATGATGCTGCTCCGGAAACTCCGGTCCTGCCGTCTGACGCGGTCCTGCCCGCTGTGCAGGATGCACTGCCGCAGACCGGCGTGAACTGGATGGCCGCTCTGGGCATGGCATTCAGCGGCATGCTGCTGACCATCGCAGGCGCATTCACCAGCCTCAAGTACAAAGAGAAGCACTGATGCTTCCCACACCTAACGCGATCCACGTCAAGTCGTAAACGCATAGAAAGGGCCTCCCCATTCCGGGGAGGCCCTTTCGTGTTGTGTTCGGCTTATGCTTCCGCTTTGGCAGCGCGGCACCACTGTACCAGCTTTTCGGCGTCCTGCCAGCCCTTGCGGTACATGGCTTCCAGTTCCATGCAGCGGTCCAGCACACCGGCCCCGTAAATGCCCCGCAGGCCGGAACTTCCGGTGCCTGCGGGGCGGCTTTTCGCATTTATGAAACGGAGGAAAACGCTCAGAGGTCTGCGCCGTTGGAGCGGATGACCTTCTGATACCAATCGAAAGAATCTTTTTTGCTGCGGGCCAGCGTACCGGTGCCGTCGTCCTGCTTGTCCACATAGACGAAGCCGTACCGCTTGCTCATCTCGCCGGTGGAGGCAGACACATGGGCGGCATCCGCAAACTCTCGGATGCGCATATAGCACACCTTGTCCGCGTTCCGCACAACATACTTATAAACTTCCAGCTCCAGATCATTCAGGCTGCAGATCATCTCTTCGCTGAACATCGGCCGCCCCTCCCTCGTGGTGGTTTTTGTTCCAGTATACTGTATTTTTTGCCGCGTTACAATTCCCCTGCTCAGAAAAAAGCCGCCGCACGGTGGCAGGGCCGTGCGGCGGCAGAAACATGCTTTGGGGAACCGATCAGATCAGGCTCAGGGCCTCTTCGTCGCCCACGAGGGTGAAGTCGGGGTGCATCTGCAGGATGCT
>UMHI01043461.1_pt1 | contig 13406 bp, 20 predicted proteins | sample 1965481 | NCBI WGS metagenome assembly UMHI01 (sample SAMEA4836093, study PRJEB28245) | human gut metagenome | biome: gut microbiome; material: fecal sample | place: Denmark | collected 2008 | reverse complement strand
GCAAGCAGATTAAGGATTACGCTGCAAAAGTACAGGAAGGAACAGAGGAAAAGCAACTTCCGGCTACAAAGACTTTCCGCATAGCATTGAATGGATATTTCCTGTATTACTCAATTCTTAACGGAAAGGTCGTGCTGGCCAAATCTGAAAAGATTCCATCCTACGACAAATCATCATTGTGGGCACAGGAAGACAAGAACCGTGTGGCAATGATGGAGCTGTTCGGTCTTGATTTTCCAGCACCTGAGAGACCTTCTGATGAAGAGTTTGACAAGGAGCATGACATGATTCCGGACGATGAAGGTGAAGTGATGGGTGAAGATGATTTCAATCAAGCTGTAGGAGATGAGTAGATTGCAGCATAAGCGTGGTCGCAAGTCCAATTATGCACATTCCCTTAATAACCCATATTGGGAAAAGGTTGCAAGAGATGTGAGGTTAAGGGACGGGCATAAGTGCAGGATTTGCGGCGCACGCTATCCATTGGAAGTGCATCACAAGACATATAAGATAAATGGCGTTTCAATTGTAGGAAAGGAACTTGAGCACCTTGATTGCCTTGTTACTCTATGTGCTTCCTGCCACGAAAAAGTTCATAAAGGAATATTAAGTATATGAAGTTTCAATTACGAGATTACCAGCAGAAAGCTAGTAACGCAGCTATATCACACTACAAACTGAAAAACGGTAGAAATTATCTTATGGTATTGCCTACCGGCTGTCATGCAAAAGGAACTAAAATTCTTATGTATGACGGTTCTATGAAGAATGTTGAGGACATAAAGGTAGGAGATTGCCTTGTAGGAGATGACGGAAAAAAACGTACTGTGCTTGAGCTTCATAGAGGTATTGACAAACTTTATGAGATTAAGCCAATAAAGGGTAAGACATTTATTGTAAATGGAGGTCATATACTGTCCCTTTACAAAACGAATGAAGGGAAGAATCATCCTTCTTGTATGTCAAGAATAGATGAAATATCAGTAGAAGAATACATCACGAAGAGTAATAATTATAAACATCTCCATAAACTGAGAAGAGTGAAATTCGTAGATTTTGGGAATGAGGAAATAAAGGTTTTTGAACCTTACTTTCTTGGATTGTATCTTGGTGACGGCACTTCGACAAATGGAATAAGCATTACGTCACAACGTAAGGAAGTTGAGGAATATTTGTACTCATTTGCAGCAAAGCATAATGTAAAGGTAAGGAAAGCGACAAAGCCTGACAACCTTGCGTCATCTTATTGCTTTTCTAATATTAGAGTGAGCAGGATGACCCCCAATCCTATAAAATTGGTTTTGGAAAGTCTTGGTCTATCAGGATTGACATCTGCTTTTAAGTTTATACCGATGGACTACAAGACAGCTTCCAAATCTGACAGATTAGAACTCCTTGCAGGGTTGCTTGATACAGATTCTTACTACGATAAGGATAGAAACATGTATGAATATTGCACTAAATCCGAAAGGCTTGCTGACGATATTGCATTCCTCTGTCGTTCGCTTGGTTTTTACTGCGGAGATAAATCAATTAAGATAGTAAACGGTGAAACATATTACCGAATGACGATAACAGGAGAGCTTGATATTATCCCGACAAAAGTTAAAATCAGGAAAGGGAAACCTCGCTTACAAAAGAAGAGTGTTCTTGTTACAGGATTTTCCGTTCATTACATAGGTAATGGTGAATATTACGGATTTACCATAGATGGGAACCATTTATATTGCGATGGTCAGTTTTTCATTCATCATAACAGTGGAAAAAGCCTCATCATAGCCGACATAGCTGCAAGGCTGAATGAACCGTTGCTGTTGTTCCAGCCTAACAAGGAAATACTTGAGCAGAACTTCGCAAAGTTGCAGACATACGGAATCTTTGATGCCGGATGCTATTCAGCCTCTGTAAAAAGAAAGGATATAAACAGGATTACTTTTGCTACTATCGGTAGCGTATATAATCACATGGAAGATTTCAAGCATTTCAAGTATATATTAATAGATGAATGCCATTTGGTTAATCCGTCACAGGGAATGTATTCAGATTTCTTTGCTGCAGCAGAGAGGCGTATAATCGGACTTACTGCTACTCCATATAGATTGTGTAGTACGATGAACGGTTCGATGCTTAAATTCCTTACACGCACACGACCTAGAGTTTTCAGTGATGTAATCTATTATTGTCAGGTAAGTGAACTACTTGCAAGAGGTTTTCTTACCAAACTGAAATATTACGACCTGACAAAAATAGAACTTGTGAATGTCAGAAGAAATTCAACCGGTGCGGACTTCGATGACGCGAGTCTTTCAAAGGAATTTGAACGTGTGGACCTGTATGGCTATCTGATTAGCATGGTAAGAAGGCTTCTTAAACCAAAGAGCGGTATACCAAGACGCGGAATACTTGTATTCACAAGATTTGTCAAAGAAGCCGAGATGCTCACCAATGAGATACCTTGTAGCGCTGTGGTCAGCGGAACTACCCCTAAAAAGGAACGTGAACGGATTTTGGCAGACTTCAAGTCCGGAAAGATAAAGGTTGTTGCCAATTGCGGTGTACTCACTACAGGATTTGATTATCCGGAGCTGGATACAATCGTTCTTTGCCGGCCTACGATGTCACTTGCATTGTACTACCAGATGGTAGGTCGTGTTATCCGTCCATATCCAGGGAAGGAAGGATGGGTCGTTGATTTGTGCGGAAATATAAAGACTTTCGGTAAGGTGGAGGACTTGAGGATTGAGCAGCCGGAAAAAGGAAAGTGGATGATAAAGACTAACGGAAAACAATTAACAAATGTAATACTATAGCCTATGTATGTAATAAGAGGACAGATACCAAGTAAGAGTAACTGTTATAAGATAGTGAATGTAAATGGTCATGCAAAGCTGGCCAAACAGAAGGTTCTTACTGAATATGAAAAGAATTTCTATATTCAGTGTCCGGAGCGTGGGAGGATGGTCAAAGGATATTTCAAGCTGAAAGCCAAGATATATTATTCAAGTAACCGTCCGGATCTGGACAATTCTCTTAAGATTCTTCTTGACTGCCTGCAACAGACCAAGACGATTGATAATGACAGATATTGTGTTCAAATAGACATTCAGAAATTCATCGACAAGAAGGAGCCACGGATTGAATATGAGGTAATGCCGATAGAGTTCTGAAAGTAGATGAACTTTGTAATGTATCAAATTACATTAATATGGGAAGAAATAAGAAGATTGGTCTTGATTATTTCCCTTTTGATATTGATTTTTTTCAAGATCTGAGAATCAGAAAACTAATCAAATACCAGGGTGGCAAGGCTGTTACCGTATATGCTCTCCTGCTATGTAACATCTACAAACAAGGGTATTACATGAGGTGGGATGAAGAGTTGCCTTTCTTTGTATCGGAACAAACGGGCTTTGAAGAGGCGTACATACGTGAGGTCATAAAATGCTGCTTGGTAATCGGGTTGTTTTCTAAAGATTTATACGAATCCGAAAAAATACTAACATCAAAAGGAATTCAAGAACGCTATGAGAAGATATGTGATTTATGCAGAAGAAATAGTGAAGTACGCGAATATAATATAATATCTTCCAAAGATATGGTTATTTCTTCAGAAGAAAAGCATGAAAATTCAGAAGAAAAGAAGATTTCTTCCTCAAAAAGTACACAAAGTAAAGTAAAGAAAAATAGTAGTAAAGAAACTACTACTAACGTAGTATCAAAGAAAGACGCGGCTAAAGCCGCTACTCTATCACGAAAAGATTCTTTCTACCAGTTATTGGTTCCTTATGTCGGCAAGTATCCGAAGGAAATGATTCGTGCTTTCTTTGATTACTGGAGTGAGCTTAACAAATCCGGCACCCGTATGCGCTATGAACTGGAAAAGACCTGGGAACTTCCCAGAAGACTGGCAACCTGGGCCAGTCGTGAGAAAATTCCTTCAAAAACCGATGTGGGCGTAGTCCTGAAAGACAATTCACCTGAAAAATACAAGAAAGGATGGTAAACATGGAACAGATAAATTTTCAAAAGACAATCGCACGGCTCAAAGATACGGGCTTCTCTCCTCTGCCGAATGTCGTACAGGTATCCGTTCCTGAGGCGAAGAGGATTCTCTGGGACGGCATCAGGTATTTCACCGGAGATAACGCCCAATGGCTGCCGGAGTACGAAGAGGTTGCAGGCTGGCTGTCCGGAAATGAAGGCCGCGGACTTTTGTGTTTCGGCAACTGCGGACGAGGAAAGACCCTTATCTGCGGAAAGATTCTTCCCCTACTCCTGAACCATTACTGCGGAAAGGTGGTAAGCTGCTACGATGCACAGCAGATGAACGCTGATTTGGATGCTGTAAAGCAGAAACACATCATATACGTAGATGATATAGGTACAGAGAATTTAAGCGTGAAATACGGAGAAAAAAGGCTTGCTTTCGCCGAGCTGGCGGACGAGGCAGAGAAGAAGGGAAAACTTCTCATTCTTACTACCAACCTCACGATAGACGAGCTTAGAGAGAAATATGGAGAAAGAACCATCGACCGGCTGAGAGCTATAACGAAAACCGTCCTGTTCAGCGGTGAAAGCCTGAGAAAATGAATAAATTCGAAATAAAGTTCAACAAAAAGGGGATACTGAGAAAAGAGGAAATATGCAATTATTTTGGCTGGAATAATGTACATCTTACCGTTAACGGCCATTGCATTGTGAGCGTAAGGTCAGATAAGATGGAAGTATTCGAAAAGACTGTAGAACGGCTTTTTATTTCAGTGATAAAAAGGCTGTAAAATGGCGAAGTTTCTGTTTGCAAAACTTGTCATTCTGAACTATCTTTACTGATGTAATAAACTAAAAGTCAAACCAATAAATAATAAAATTATGGCAGAAATTAAAAATCTACCGGTGAGTTTAATTCAAACGTCACCTAGAAATCCTCGTAAAACATTCGATGAAGCGAAGCTTGAGGAACTCGCTCAGAACATTAAAGAACAGGGACTGCTGCAGCCAATTACAGTAAGAGTAATCAAGGAAGGTGATTCTGTAATTGATGAAGATACTGGAGAAGTTATCAATTCGGAATCTCAGTATGAGATTGTATGCGGTGAACGACGTTTCCGAGCATGGAATATGCTTGCAAAAAAATCCGACAAGTATAATGAAATACCGTGCATAGTCAGGGAAATGACTGACGAACAGGCTTTCGACGCTATGATAACTGAGAATTTGCAGCGGCAAGATGTCGATCCGGTTGAAGAAGCGATAGCATTTTCCCTGCTTCTAGAAAATGGCAATTCAGTTGATGATATAGCTTTGCGATTTGGAAAGTCTACCAGATTCGTGCAGGACAGGGTAAAGCTGAAAGGACTTATTCCTGAGCTTATCGAGATGCTAAGAGAAGACCTCATTCCTATCTCCGGCGCCATGTTGCTTGCCAAACTCGATGTAGACGCTCAGAAGGAATTCTATAACGAAGAAGTGAATGGTGAGGATGGAGTAACCTTGTCAGATATTAAGGATTATATTGATGACCTGTTTTGTGTAATTGATAAGGCACAGTTCTTTTCTGAGGATAATTTCAGTGATTCGATTCCATCATGCTCTGGCTGCATCAATAACACTGCCAATCATGGGTGCCTGTTCTACGAAATGAAAGGTAAGGAGCAGAAGTGCATTAATCGTGAATGTTTCTCCAGGAAGCAGCAGGAATATGTCAAATACCGTGTGATGAAGGAGGCTGAAAATCTCGTCAAGAAGGGTGAGCCTCTGACATTCGGAAAATCTGTCATCGTAATCGAACCTCCTCGATCCTGGGATAGTGAGAATGAAAAGCAGAGAAAGGAAGATACGGTCAAGATGTACAACGACATGGGATTTGAGGTTGTGTATAGTAGTGTATTCGACCATCCGTGCTTTTATTCTGAATCTGATGAAAGGATTACAGAGAAACTTGAAAATAATGAGGTCTATAGATGCATAGAGGTCCTCGGTTACAGCAGACCGGAATTCAAGGTGTCTTTTTATTATCTAAAGAAATCTTCATCTGTCAAAGGTGCTTGTAATGTATCCAATCAGATTGAGGCAGAGAATATCAGACAGAAGATAAAGAGGAATGGCGAACTGATGGTTGAGAAGAAAACTGAAACCATGCGTAAATGGGCGGATGATATGACTGACTATACAAGCAAATCCGATGGAATGACATTGAACGAGCAGACAATTTTGGATGTGTTGGTGTTGAAGAATTGTGGGTATCAGTTCCTTAATTCAATAGGACTGAAAACAGGTCAGATGGATATGGTGAAATATGTTACAGATAATGCTAAGGATAGAAACAGATGGTACAGAGAATTTATTCGTACAAAATTATCTGAAGCTGCTGTGATGTATGATAGTGATTTGAAGAAGTTACAGAACATGCTTTTCAGCGAACAGTATCCTGAAAGATACAACGAGATGACTTCAAAACTCACAAGTTCATACGCTAAAAAGGAAGAAAATCTGAATGAGAAACTTAAGGAACTTGTCGGTGAACAGTAATTGAATTAATGATATGGAAATGAATCATTCCCCTTGAAATAAAAGTTGATACATAGTCCGATAACAATAACTTAGATAATTATGATTACATTAAACAGATTGGCTAAAAGATGTTTTGAGATAGCGTTGAAGCGGAAAAAAATGACTGAAAGCACTTCTCCTAAGGCTGTAGTGCTGGCCATATCGTCAGAATGGAGGGAACTTGTCGAGGCCGGGAAGGAGCGAAGCAATCATATTCCATCCTGGAGTGAGCGTGAGGAAGAAGCCGCAGATGTCATAATAGCTACGCTTACCTATCTTGAGAAGATAGGATGCAACGACATCGAGCAACTTTTGAAGGATAAAGTGGAGTTTAATTCGTACCGTACTAAGTGATGTTCCGGCTATTATGTGATGTTGATTATTAGTGTTGTTGATTAAATAGTTGGTATATGACAGAATTTGAATTTCAGACAATCCAGACAAGTCTGCTGGATTTCAACAAGGGCCAGCTTGATGGCCTGCCGAAGAATCCCCGGTTCTTCAGGGATTACCGTTATGACGCGATGAAGAAAAGCATAGAGGACAGTCCTGAGATGCTTAATCTTCGTGAACTAATAGTATATCCTTTGGGTGATAGGTACATTGTAGTGTGTGGTAATCTCAGGCTTAGGGCCTGCAAGGAACTTGGTTACAAGGAACTTCCTTGCAAGGTTCTAAATCCTGAGACTCCGGTAAAGAAGCTGCGTGAATATGCAACTAAGGACAACGTATCATTCGGTGAGAATGATATGGACGTGATGATGAACGACTGGGACAAGTCAGAGTTGCAGGACTGGGGTATTGAGTTTGCTCCGGAGCCTGAAAAGGATGAATTCAAGGAGCGTTTCGAAGCCATAACGGATGAAACAGCCGTCTATCCACTTATACCAAAGTATGATGAGAAGTACGAGCTATTTATTGTCATGTCTTCTAACGAAGTGGACAGCAACTGGCTGCGTGAAGCACTTGACATGCAGCACATGCAGAGTTACAAGACCGGTAAAGTGAGCAAAAGCAATGTAGTTGATATTAAGGATGTACGCCATGCAATTGAGAATCGTAATACCAAGTCATAAGAGACACGACAGGGTGTTCGCAAAAAAGCTGGTGAACGACCCGATAATCTGCGTTGCTGAGAGCCAGGCAGACGTGTACAGACAGTTCAATCCAGACTGTGAGATAGTCACCCATCCGGACGATGTTGTCGGCCTCATCCCCAAACGCAACTGGATGGCGAAGCATTTCAGGAACCTGTTCATGCTGGACGATGATGTTCACGCCTGCAAATCTATTTACGTCGAAAAAGGAGAACCATCGAGAATCAAGGATAAGAATGAGATAACTCGTATAATTTTCAACCTTGCTGAGATGGCTGAGATGATGGATGTGCATCTGTTCGGGTTCACCGCACGCATATCTCCTGTTATGTACGATGAAACTGCATTTCTTTCATTGTCAAAGATGATAACAGGATGTTCTTACGGTGTATTCTACAACAAGAATACATGGTGGAATGAGGAACTTAGGCTAAAGGAAGATTTTTGGATTTCCTGTTACATGAAGTACAAGGAAAGGAGGATACTTACTGACCTTAGATACAACTTCGAGCAGAAATCCACTTTCGTCAATTCAGGAGGTCTTGCCGCATTCCGGAACCAGGCAGAGGAGCAGCGTTCAATAATGCTTATCAAGAAGCATTTCGGAGACAGCATTAATCTGAAGGGAAGTACCAATAACGGTAAGGACAAAACAAAGCAGCTTGTTAAGTACAATATAACTTGCAAGTTCAAGTTTTGAAAATGGCGTAAAAATGGCGAAGTTTCTGTTTGCAAAACTTGTCATTCTGTATTAATTTTACTGATGTAAGATAATAAATGTCAATGATTTATGATTATCAGAACTGTTAGAGGATATGATTTTTTTGAGGTGTCGTCAGCGATGCAGAAGGCTATAAGACGGGCTGACACTGCTGTTGCCGGATATTTTGCCTTGGAACTGTGGACAAGCGGTTACAGGGATTATGTCTGGAAGCGTTTATATACGATTTCCGCTGAAGATTGCTATGGACTTATTACGTCTGAAATTGAAGCATTGTGGCAAGGACACGAACTTGTCAACAAGTCCTCAAAGGAGCCAAAAGGTAGAATATTTGTCAGCAAGGCAGTAATACTTCTGTGCTATTGTCGTAAATGCAGGGACGCAGATCACCTTCAGAACTTCATTTACGATAAGAACATGATTAATGCAGACGAATGGCTTGAGGATGTAAGGAGAAATCCGATTCCAATTCCTCCATATACATTCGATGTGCATACCAGAAGAGGAAAAAAGATGGGACGAACAAAAGAGGAATTCTTCCGTGAAGAATACGAAGCACTTAATCCTCGCGAAAGGGGCCTTTTTGATGGTGTTGTATGATAATATGCCACGCATTGTCGTGGCATATATTACTAAAAGTCAAACCGAAAAAATTAGAATTATGGAAAAAGATGTTTATGGCCAAGAGAATCTTAATGGCTGTGTTGAAGAGGGTTCAAAGAAAGTTGACCTTGAAAAAAATCCAAAAGGAACAGAACTTAAAGTTGCTCACCAGCGGGAGATGGAGAAGCATGGAAAGTATGTGGCTGTCCCTTGTGACAAGACCCATACAAGAATCTTCGTCCGTAACGGTGAGGATGCGGGAAAGAAGATAGCTTCGTACTTGGAGAGAATCAATAGCCGGCCTCAAAGATGGAACTGATGGGGAAGCTGAAAGTTTATTATGGATGGGCCAGAATTGGAGGTGTCAGGAAAAAGCGTGCTTTGTCAGTTGTTTTTGAAAACGAAATGCTTGGATGCAGGAGTGAGCGTGGACAAAGGTGTTTGAGAACACTTCAAGACACCGTATTTGAGCGGTACCAGACTGATGAAGAAGAAAAGGAAGGTAAACGTCAGAACCGTATATTTACTGAGTACAGCCTGTTTCTCGACAAGAGACCTATAAACGGGAGCCTTGAAAGATGCTTGCTGATTAACAGAGAAGCGGACAGGAACAATGTTTCTAAGGCCATGAGAGAAAGAATTTCTGATGCCTTGCGGAAGTCGTTTATGCTTTCGAATCCTGGTTACAAAGAACCTTGTAAGCAACTCTCTTTAAACTTTGAATGATATGGAAAAGCAGGAAAGTTTGAGTGATTATTATCAGTTCGCAAAGGATTTGGCAAAAGCCGAAAAGGAGCTGAAGGTTGAGCGATGGGTTGAAGTCACTCTTTATTACGGATATGCAGATAAACAAGTAAGTCTTTATTACTATAACCTTCCCCGTGAAATGTATTTCCGTTACCAATGGGTAATCAGATGGAGGATGGCGAAATTGCAGTGTCAATATCCAAAACAGATTATTGGTATAAGTCTGTATCACTATGATAAGCGTTCAGGGGAATCAATGGGACTTAACAGTTGTCTGTCTAAGCTAATTTCTGCCAAAGCCCAGATAACAAAAGCAGAACGCAAGATGAATGAATACATAGAGCACAACCGTCAGAACAATCTATTCTTTGATGAGAATACGGACGAGGAGCTGGTTAAGTTTAGAGAGAAACTGGAGCGCAAGAAACTCGAGTGTGCAGAGTGCGAAAAGAGGCTTGAACAACTTGTAGAAAAAAGGAAAAATCATCAATGAAAACGAAATTGTATTACCTGTTTCTTGCAGTCATGTGGTGGCTGCTGGGATAGGTGGAAAGGAGAAATGAATATGAGCAGAGAAATAAAATTCAGAGGGAAATCCTCTGTAACAAATGAGTGGGTTTATGGATCACCTGTAAAGGTCTGTAACGAAAGCCATATAATCGGATTTGATGAAGTAGATTTAGATGGTCATCATATAGTCTTTTATAGCGATAGACCTGTTTTTACAAAGCAAGGAACCATCTGCCAGTTCACCGGAAGGCACGACAAGAATGGTAAAGAAATATACGAAGGTGACATACTGAAACATATAAACGGGAATCATACATGCCAAGTTTTATTTTCCGAACGTAGTGCTTCTTATATTCTTGTATTTGTCACTCCTGCTAAGCCAGCTTATGATATGGGAATTTATGACGTTGAAAGATGCTTTGAAGTGATAGGTAATATATACGATAATAAAGAACTTTTGGAGGAATGATAATGGATAAGAAAGAAGAAATGCTTAGGGAAGCCGTACAGAAGGAATACCTGTGTAACGGAAAATATGCCTGCAGTGAGCGTGATTATTGCCGATTTTGCGAAGGGAAAAACACTGCACACGATTGTGACTATGAATGTTATGCGGATGAATTTGCGAAAGGATTTGACGCTGGTTGGGATGCCTGTTTGAAGTACCTTGGGGAGATTCCATGGGATGAAGCCATGAATGAGATTTGTAACCGATAAAAGTAAAAGGAGGAGAAAAGAATATGATGCCAAAACAATTACCAAACGTGATGAATGATAAAGGGTATCAGAAAGATGCCCGTGATTTCGCAAAGAAAATGATGTCGTGCAATGGAATACTTTATCCATGTAAGGATATGAACCATTTCCAGGAATGGATGGAAGAAGCTTTGTCAAAGGCTTATTTGTACGGAGCGCAATCAGCTGTAAGAGTTGGTTATCTGCTTGCTGATAAAGACTGGGAAGAAACATATAAAGGATTAAAAAAAGAGATTGCTGAATTAAAACAACAAATTGAGGAGGATTAAGTTATGATAAGAAAAGTAGATATGTACCAGTGCGTATGCGATGGATGCGGTAAGACGCACGTAAATGATGAATTGGGATATATTGCATGGGTAGATGAATGTCAGGCATTTGCGGACGCAGAAGAATATGGATGGACTGAGATAGACGGGAAGCTCTACTGTCCTGATTGCTATGAGTATGACGAAGAAACCGACGAATATATGCCAAAGAAGAAATGAAAGCAATATCAATCAAACAGCCGTGGGCGAGCCTAATCGCTCACGGTATCAAAGACATTGAGAACCGGACATGGAAGTGCCCTCAGAAGTACATCGGCCAAAGGGTGCTAATCCACGCCTCTTCTGGGAAAGGAGCTCGTACATGGAGCTATAATCAGGATGATGAACTTCGAAAAGACAGGTCCGTATATTTCAACTGCGTATATGATAAGTTCCCTAAAGGTGCTATCATTGGCAGCGTGGTAATAGCCGGCTGCGTACAGAACCATCCGTCCGTCTGGGCTGAGAAAGGTTGCTGGAACTGGGTGTTGAAAGATGCGGTACTATTTGATAAGCCTGTTCTGAATGTAAAAGGAAAGCTTGGTTTTTGGGAATGTAATATTTATATTTGTGATAAATATTTAGATACACTATGAAAATAAGAAAAGTAAATGAAGTTTACGGTGTTTCAAATCAAATGATAGAGACATACATTGAACGTGCAATGGTGGACGGCTTATTTTTAGATGGCTTACGTCGAAATAAGCATATTATTGTATATGGAGCCTCCAAACAAGGTAAGACTTCGTTGGTAAATAAACATTTGAAAGAGGAAGATTATGTAAAAGTTAATTGTTCTACTGATACAGATGTTATTGATATTTATAAATCAATAATCAGACAATTGGGGATAGAAATGTTAAGTTCTTATGATGATACGACCTCTACTGAAGGAAGTGGATCTGGAGGACTAAAAATGAAATTTAAGATTCCTCTCATGGTAGAATGTGAAGGTTCTGGAGAGGTTAAAGGAGGAGAGTCAAAGGAGCATGTGGAAAATTATAAAACGGTTGAATATAATTTGGCATTAGCCCAAGACATTTCAGAATTGTTAAGAGCACTAAATTTTAAAAAGAGAATAGTATTGGAAAATTTCCATTATCTTCAAGACGATGTTCAACGTCGATTGGCGGTTGATTTAAGAATATTTGAAGATTACAATATTTTATTCATTATTCTTGGTATATGGAGAGAACGTAATAGATTGAGTCAGTATAATGGTGACTTAGTTGATCGGGTTATAGAAGTTCCAGTAGAGCCGTGGGAACCGCAAGATTTAAAAAGGATTGTGGAAATTGGACTCCCTTTGCTTAATGTATCTTTTGAAAAGGTTGTTGATGATATAATTGCTTCTTGTTTTGACAGCGTAGGTGTTTTTCAAGAAATATGTAAAGAATCTTGTTATGCTTGTAAAATTCAAGAAACATCTGAAAAACTTATATATATTTCTGAGGATAATGTCAAAACAGCTATTCAAAAAAAATTAGATGATTATTCAAGCAGACATATTAGATGCTTGGAGAGTTTTATAGAACAAATTGTGAAGAGTTCAAGTGAAATACCATTGTATATCCCATATTATTTTGTGAGAGTTCTGTTAAAAGAACCTTTTGAGCAAATCAATAAAGGAATAAAGAGGAGATATCTACATGAAAAGATTAAAGAAATACATCATAGACCTGAGGATGTAAGACCTTCTGATATTGGGTATTTCTTGAAGAACTTAGTACAGAATCAGCTCAAGAAAAATATATCACCACCAATTTTTGATTTTGATTTGAGTACAAATTCTGTTAAAATAATAGACTCTACCTTTTATTTCTTCATAAAAAATTGTGACCGAGATGAAGTGTTAGATATGTTATCTGTTCCAAGAGGAATTCCTGAAAAATAGTATTTAGTTAATAGATACATAATGGAAGTTTAAATAAAATTGTGAGATATTGATTTCATAGGTGTTTTGAAACAAAAACCATGCTAAATAATCCACTGACAGCCATTGTCAGTGCTTTGTGGATACCCGGTAACTGCTTGTGGTGTTATCGGGTATCTTATTTTTAATTAGTCTAATAATCGTAAGCATTCGTTAAACTACAGGTATTGAACTTTATATAC
>UMHI01015533.1_pt1 | contig 13450 bp, 10 predicted proteins | sample 1965481 | NCBI WGS metagenome assembly UMHI01 (sample SAMEA4836093, study PRJEB28245) | human gut metagenome | biome: gut microbiome; material: fecal sample | place: Denmark | collected 2008 | reverse complement strand
GATTGCATTTTTTATCAACAATACTATTTTATTTAGCACTTACATCTCAATAACTGGTTGAAAAAGATAATGATGAGTATAAAAAATCCACGGTCTAAAAAATAGCGTTCAGGTTGAAAACTACTATTTTTGTAAACCGTGGTAATTTGTACGTCAGGTTGAAAATTATTCTTCTTCGGGATTTGGGAATGGCTCATAGTCATCCTCAAGATCCTCATCTTAATCCTCCTTGGCACTCTCAAAATGAAAGACTGGTTGATCTTCCGGGATGACCGGTCCTACATCTATAAGACCGTTTTCAAGTATTGCACGAAGGTTTGTTTTTCGGTATAGGGTTCTTGCACGTAGGACTTCAAAAGAGTATCCGCGTCCGCGCAGATTATTCTCACGAATAAGTCTGTTGGTACATTCCGTATAGCCATTAGAAATTGCAATAGGGCAATCCCAGTAGGCGAAAATCTGATCTTCAAAGCGATGGACCGTAGCAGCAAGTTCACGGAACTTATCGTATATTGCATCCTTCGGAATGGATTGTTCCCATTGTTTGAATGCCTTCTTTGCATTATCCTTGGATGATGGGTTTTCATCATAAATATTAAAAAAGTCTTCTTTGAGATCAAAGGCTATTGCAAGAGGCGCAAGCTCAGGATTGCTTCGCGCAGCTTTGATTTTAGCCGCATCTTCAGGCTCAAGATCTTTAAGTCGCGTTTTTAAAGTGTAGGCAAGTCCCTTTTTGGTTTTGATACGATCTGCTCGGACCATTCCTTTCTGAATCTCACGTCTTACAGCATCGACCGCTTCATTTGCTTTCATAACAACGTGGAAATGGTCAATAGCCCATCGTGCATTCGGCATAGCATCAGATATCGACTTTTCAAATGGGCGATACATGTCTGAGCATACCCATTGCACTTTTTCCCTGTCTCTGAGACCCATAAAATATTCTGTCAGGGTTTTCTGATTGCGTCCCTGAAGGATGTCGTATAAAGTGCGATGTTCGATATCCGTAATAACTGTGAGTTCGCCCAGCTTTTTTACCTTTATTTCATCAATGCCAATGAAAGCAGGAGTCTTGAAACGAAGATTCTTGCGATTATCCTCCAAGAAATCAACAAATACATTTTTTACTGTATTCGGGCTTAATACAAAGTCAATCGCGGCATCTTCAAATGTTGTTCTCATGGAATGTTCCGTAAGAGCAAGAAGCGCACGTCTTGTCATTTTATGGTTTTCATCGACATTATAAAGCTCCGGCGTCCATATATGCTTCTTATCACCCTCATTTCGGCAACGCATACGAGGTATCTCAATATTCAGAACAACCGGACAGCCCTGTAACGGAGTATCATTTACCTGTAATGTTCTTTTGCCGTGTTTATATAAAGGATTTCCGCATACTGGGCATACAGAAGGGATGTCCCCACTGTATGCCAGAGAAATGCACTTATAATGTTTTGTCTTATCATACGCATCTTCAATGCCTTCGATATCATAATCTTTAAAGCCGAGAAGCATTAAAGCCATATTATCTGCCATCTGTTTACTCCTTGTTATTTGCGTACTCAGAGATCTCTTCGACATCCAAGTGTTTCTTTTTATTTACAAGATCGTAAATCATTTCTGCAATCGGCTTGATCGCCTGTGGATCATCCAGAATCTGCGTTGCAAGCTGTCCGAGTTCATTATTCTTAAGCGACAATGCAGCCACCTTGATGATGTTTTCCAGTCTGCCATCTGCAATGATTGCTTCGCGGCTGTTGGTAGAGTTTCGGATCTGAATACGGCTTACATCATCCGCAGATACGGAGTCAACAATCGCATTCACCGTTCTTGCTCCATCCACAGGGCTGACATTCTCACCGAATGCCTCATTCAGCTTCGCAATGACTTCCTTAAGCGTTGTACGCTTCTTTTTGGATGTTCCAGTGCCACCGCCCATTGGACGAAGTACAGGTTCATCATCAGACGGCTTATGTGTAAGTTCGCTGATACGGTAATCAGAAAGCACGAGGCTTGAAATATCAATCTCTTCAAGTGGTGTACCATCAAGCCGCTTCAGTAAAAGCTTCGCAAATCCATAGAAAATCTCAAGGTCAGGCTCTCCAAGGTCTACGATCTGAGAAATATAGGTATATGCGGAACAGTATTTCTTTAAGTCCTTCTTAAAGTCGAGCAGGCTTTCCTGTTCTTTCGAAATAATTTCAAGCTGTGCTTTTGCCGCTTCAAGTAAATCATTATTACCTGTTCTTTCTGCTTCCTCTTTGTTTGAAGACCATGTAGCATAAGCATTATGATTTGCCTTGTAAGCGTTATTCCATCTTTCAGCAGGAGCGGACACTGACATGAAAAGCTTTTTCCGGTAAGTATCCTTCATGGATGTTGAGAGAGCATCAATGGACTTATACCGAATCACCTTATATGTATCGATCTCATTCTGAGTATAGAGATCCCTCTCATCAAGGCGCTTTTTCGTGTCATAGACGATCTCAAGCCTCTGAGCGTGTTCCATCTTTGCACCGTGATCATATTTTGCAAATGCTCTTTCAACGGTATCCGGGTCGTTTACGAAATCGACAATAAACACATGATCCTTACCGGAGAAGGTACGGTTCAGGCGGGAATAGGTCTGCACTATTTCGATATCATTGCAAAGAGACTTGTCAATGTACATAGCGCAGAGCTTCGGCTGATTAAATCCGGTCTGGAACTTATCGCATACGATCATAATGCGGTTTTCAGGCTTATCAAATGCAGCGTCTACCTTCTGCCAGCCAATATTATTCGAATTTTCTTCCGTATAATCGTAATCCCTGCGGATGGCTGCGAACGGATTCTCTTTTAAATAATCAAATTCAGTGATGGTGTTTTCGTCTTCATCCATGATCGCTGTTGCGCCGTTTACCTTTCCAGAGAAAGCAACAAGCGGCTCTCCCGGAACCTGAAAACGGATTGCTTCTGCGACCTGTTCCCGATCATACTCAGGATGTGCGTGTAAATACGCTTCAATCGCATACTTATAGCGGATAACTGCTGGACGCGAAGCTGCTACGATCATCGCTTTCGCCTGTCCGCCAAGCATCTTTGAAACATTCTTCATAAAATGCTCGATGATAAACTGCCCCTTCTGCATGACGTTTGTCGGATGAAGGGCTTCCCACATGGCAATCGTACGCATCGCAGCACGCTCATCCACGAGTTTATCGGATGCAAGTTCGTCTTTCAGCTGATAAGCTGTTTTATAAGGCATATATCCCTTCAGAACATCCAGAATATATCCTTCTTCGATTGCCTGCCGCATCGGATAAAGGTCAAAAGACTCTGGAATCGGTCGCCCTGTCTTTTGATCGAACTTTTCGGAATCCTGTCCAAACAGCGTCTTTGTTTCCGGCTTTGGTGTAGCGGTGTAAGCAAAGAAAGATACGTTCTCCGGCCATGAACGGTCATTCTGCTCCTTCTGGAAGTACGCGAGGATCATTTCCTCATCCGTAACACCTGCATCCGGTTCACCAGTCTTTTTTGACTTATCTTTTGCTGCAAGCTTTAAAGCCGCTTTCATTTTTCCCGCGAACTGTCCGGTCTGAGAAGAGTGTGCCTCATCGATAAGAACCGCGAAATTTGCACCGGTCAGCATATCATCGGTCGCAATCGCATCGAGTGCAAACGGGAATGTCTGAAGGGTAACAACGATGATTTCCTTACTCTGATGAAGCGCCTCGGCAAGCTGCTTATTCTTTGCGCCTTGAGAGCGTGTATCCGCATCTCCACCGATCATTTCAATAAGACCCGGTGTCTTTTTAAGCTGCTTGATGGTTCCTTTAATATTGGAGTCCAAGCCTACACGGTCCGTAACGACAATAACAGATGAAAATACCTTATCCCCATCCGGTTTCCGAAGATTGATCAGCTCATGTGCAGTCCACGAGATCGTTTCCGTCTTACCGGAACCTGCGGAATGTTCAATCAGATACCGCCGTCCGACGCCGTGATCCTTTACATCATTTAAGCACTTCGTTACGCAGCTCCACTGATGGAAGCGTGGGAATAACTGTGTGCGGACTTCCTTTAAGCGTCCTGTAGCATCATCTTTCTTTGATACATTTTCAAAAATGAAGTCATGGAAGATACGAAGCCAGTTTTCTTTCTGACAGATCTCATTCCAAAAATATCCGGTCGGATAATCGGTATCACCTTCCTGCATTGGGTCATTACCGGCATGTCCATCCGATGTACCCTTGTTGAACGGAAGGAAACGTGGTACTTCCGGTTCAAGATTCGTACACATCCAGATTTCTGACTCTGAAATTGCAAAATGCACTACGGCACCGCGCTTATACATGAGCAGCGGATTCTTTCTTCTGGTTCCCGGCTCGATCGGCTTTCTCTGAGTCTGATATTCCTCGATAGCATCATAGACTGTCTGTGTAAGCTCCGTCTTTACTTCTGCCGTTGCAACCGGAATACCGTTGATAAAGAACACTAAATCAAGTGACTTGTTGCCAGCCGTCTGATAATGGACCTGATGCATGACACGAAGGATGTTGGCATCATATTTTTCCTTGATATTCGGGATACGTACATCATCCGGGTAATGACCGGAGCACTCAATCGTCTGATATCCGGCCATAAAGAATCCATTTCGAAGTGTCTGTACCGTACCATCCACTTCAAGACTATGTACGAGATTCTTTTCGAGGTTTGACTTCCAACTGCCGCCAAGGTCTTTCTTCATCTTTTCGATCTTCTGCGGAGCAGTAGCTATGATATAGCTGATAAAATCATCCATATAAAGCGCAGTATCTGCGTCAAAGCCGTTATCATTTTCACTGATTTGCCATCCACTGCCAGACAGCTCGTTCAGCTTTCGGCTGATATAATGTTCAAAGTTTGTTTCAAGTCTGAGATCATCAGGCATTTTTCTTACCCTCCTTATCTGAGATAATAGGCAGCCTGTCTGCCAAGGTTTTCTGTAAGTGCTGATTCAAATGCTCTCGATACATCCCCGCATCTGCTTGCAGCATGTGTGCATTCATGAATCAATGTTCCGGCAAAGCTCTCAATGGACTGAAGCTGCGACCGTCTGATCCAGACGGTACGGGTTCTTGAATCCCATAAGCCGAGTGTAATTGTTTTCTTTTCATCCGTATATAATTCTTCTGATATTTTTACACTTGCAATTACACCCGGAAGCCCATCCATAAATGCCAAAATTTCAGGCATCATATTGTAGACTTCCTGTTCCTCCGGTGTGAGATCGGAGACCGGAATCGCATCCCCAGAGAAAGTATTATTTTTACGCTGATTGTATTTTTCAAGAGTCAGTACAGTACGGATGGATTTAGCCTTTTCCTTCAGCTTATACGGGATGATGAACACCTGATAGCCTTCATCCTGCGCATCCGATACTTCAGAACGACGTTTCACCGCTTCGTCACCCGTGATGAAAAGCAGTTTATCATTCTTTCTGGAAAGCTGTTCAATCACATAAAGCTGGACATCAATCCAGTTCATTTCATCGTGACCGCCGCCCTTTACGACTTCTCCGAGGTCCTTCATATACGCTTCAAGAACCTCTTCGTTTTCGACACACTTTATAATGTTTTTAACAGCATCCGTATAGGCTGCACGTCCAACATTATCACGTTCACGGTTCAGCGCCTTACGGAGCTTATTGGGGAGGTCTGTGATGTTATAGGAGAATAGAAAATTACTTTCTTCCGCAACTTTTACGCCGTGGATAAAGATTCCGGCATTGGATTTCTCCGGTGTTTCAAGGACACTGCCGAATCCTGTATCATCCAGAGTCTTTTCATGTGAAAAACAGAGGAAAAGGTTCTTGGCTTTTTCAATATCTGCATCCTTGCAGCCATCAAGTGAAACATCCGTGCCGACCATGTTCGAATCATCCGGGTCTGAGATCTCTGCATGAAGCGTCGTGACATCATCAAATCCTGCTTTTTTCATCTGCTTCAGTGTGATCACTCCATAACTGGAACGGATCGTCACATGAATCCCATTACGATAGAACACGGCAAGGGAATCTTTCAGTCCAACACCAAACTTTCCGATAAGTCCTTCTGCAGAGAGCTTTTCATCATTCTCATTCTGTGTGAGATGGTGGTAGTTAAGCCCCCGCCCGAAATCTGTGATATGCCAGACACCATCGTCTTTACGGATACTGATGTCTTTTGTTCCGGTCAGCTTCTGTTCGTCCAGAGCGTTTGCAATAATTTCACGGATAGCGTGGTATACTTCCCAGTTTTCCAGTATTTTTTCTATGTTGAGGTCAAATTCTTTAGTCATTTTTTGCCTTTTGCCTCGTTAATACTCTGTGCCTTTTCTTTTCGCAATTCTCGATGAATATAATATAACGTGTCTTCTATTAGCTCCTCAAAGAGAACGATATCTTCTTTTGTATTACAGTTTTCATAGTGAGTTTCATTATTTCCAAGCCATTTACATGCCATCAGAGCTGTTTTTGCATCTGAATCACGGAAGTAACTTTCAATACGATTGTGTAAAGACATTGCAAGAATCTTATCTTTTTCAGCGGAATGTTTGTTGATAGCAAAATCCGTAATCAGTTGTTCTAATGCTTTTCTAAAACCCATTCCATATAAATCGGACAGACCCTCATTTTTTGCGATTAAGCATTGTCTATAGATATCGTAAAATCTTGGCGATATTTTTCTTATTTGCTCATCTATACTTATTTCAGACGCAGAATATGGATATACCGCCTGTGATTCTTCAACTATATCAGGCTCATCTTCATTATTATCATTGGTTTTAACGACCATATGATGTTCGGTTACGAATCCATGGTGGCAGTGCGAACAAATATGTATCGAGAAAACGTTAAACTTCTCCTGTTCTTGAGAATAAAGGTCATGGTAATTCCGCCATGAATTTTGCGACAAATCTATTCCAAAATGGCAAATTGGGCATTCATCAGCTGAATTCACTTCAAGTGATAACCCATTGCAACCTAAAAATCCACCAATCCCCATGGTATCCTGCAGGAAAGTGGGGTCCAAGGCTTGTATGTTTGAAAGTACTATTTTTCTCATTCAATCACCTCATTTCTACAATCAATTTTTCCGGTTACTGCATAGTAAATGAGAGATTTCTTATATTCCTCCCATTTTTCGATTGCTTTCTTTTTCTTTTCAATGGCATTGTCGATAGCAGTGCATTTGGTTTTGATATAAGAAACAATCTTTTCCTGCTCTCTGTCTGTTGGGTGGAGTACAGGCATTCTTATGAACTCCCAGTAATCCAAACTTTGTCTTAAACCACCGCCCATGCTATAAAACACCTTTGATATATCATAGCAATGCAAGAGATAATGATAGTATGTAGAATTAACATCCTCTTTAGGTCTAAGAGTCATATAAGCAGACGTAATAATTCCTCGTTCAGTTACCAATCCAGTTCTTAAACTTCTATGGTCGTTCTGTAAATCTGTACCACGAATAACTATGTCTCCATCTTCGACAATGTTATATCCATCGAATGATTCTGGTAAAAGTCCTTCTTTGGTATCAATATTTTTACGAATAATACGCCCATAGCTTAATGAAAGAAGATTGTTTTCATGTAAATGTGTATTTTTGTTAATTCTCCGTGAAAAATAAGTGCGTAATTTCTTTACATCCCAATCCTCCGGTATCTCTCCAATCCATTCCACGCCAGAATCCTTCATCTTTGCATTCGGGTCAATTCCCTTGGTAACTGCTTTAGTGATAACCGCCTTCTTGTATTCTTCCAGTTTTTCAATGGATTTCTTCGTCTTTTCGATGGCAGTGTCGATAGCAGTGCATTTGCGGTCGAGGAAGTGGACGATTTGCTGCTGGTCAGTAGGAGATGGACATAAATACGTTTGTTCTCGTACTTTGTCTTGACTTATATTTGGTTGTCCTCCTCCTACAGATTTGCGTATAAAATCAGTCTTGCAAACTTCCAACCAATATTTTAAATAGTCAATATCATTATTATCATTTGGTTTAATTATACAACACGCTTGATTGGTGCATGCGTCTATCGAAGCTATAGATACATTGCCAACCGAAGCACCATACATTGCTATCACAATGTATGGTTTATGATAAATTTTCAGTGCAGAGCACCTTTGAATTGCTTGTTCTGTGACTGTTTTTGATGTTTTTGTTATTATTGGTGTATTATATAAATCTCCACTCTGTATCCACGCAATATTTCCATCATAAAAATTTGAGTTATCACTATTTGGCGTTGTTCCACTTCCCATCTGGACAACTGCATGTTTTATTCTCTTGACGTCCCAATCTTCCGGTATTTCCCCGATCCATTCCACACCAGAGTCTTTCATTTCCCTACTCATGCAAACACCCCTTTCAGAGCTTCTTCGATTTCTGGCTCCAGCGCTTTGATCTCTGCCATAATGTCTTCCGGCTTACGCGGAGCTTCATAGTGGTAGAAGTATTTATCAAAGGAAATCTGCGTTCCGACAACACCTACCTGATGATCGCCCATGATTCCGGTATCAACTACAGATTCGTCCACCCACGCATCCGGCACATACGGATATACTTCCTTTTCCATGTACTCGTTGATGTTTTGTGTATATGGAACCTTCTCCGTATCCTTTAAGTCTGCATCTGCTACTGGCTTTCTGTTCTTATCGTAAACGATGTCTTCATCTGATTCCGTCTTTACACCAAACACCTTGATAAATGCATCCTGAAGCTGCTTGTTTGTGACTTCCGGCTTTTCAAGCTTATCTCTGAAATCAGAAGAGTGGCTGATAAACCAGTTATACTTTACGGTCTGTCCGTCATAAGCTGCTACGACACGTTTCAGAGAGTCTTTATTACTATTAGAGAGCTTCTGCATAGCTTTGATGGTGAATAAATCACCCCATTTATCAAGATCAAAGGTAACGACCTGCTTTAATGGACGCTGAACCGTAACGGCACGGTACATGAATTCCTCGACAGGAAGCAGCACGGATTTACCATGGTCATGTCCGTCAATATAAGTCTGAATGATCCACTTCATTTTGTCTTCCGGGACATCCTTACGCTTGTTACCAAGAGACTTTCTGCGAAGCTCTCCGCAATCAGAAGCATCGATAAGCTGGATCATACCCTTACGAGCTTCATCTTTTTTTGTGTTTAAGATCCATAAATAGGTATTGATTCCGGTACGGAAGAAAATGTCAGTCGGGAGCTTTACTACGCAATCAACGAGATCCTTCTGGAAAAGCCATCTTCTGATATCAGATGGGCCGGAACCTGCATCACCATTAAAGAGAGGAGAAGCGGATAATACGATGCCACCCTTGCTGCCGCCTTCCTCGGCTGTCTTCATATGAGCGACCATATTCTGAATGAAAAGCATGGAGCCGTCACTGATGGAAGGAAGCCCGGCACCGAATCTTCCTGCGAATCCATGTGCAGCTTCAGATCTTACTTCGTCAGCTTCCTTTTCCCACTTCTTACCGTAAGGCGGATTCGATACGCAGTAATCAAACTTCTTATCTGGGAACTTATCATCTGAGAGAGTGTCCCCATTTTCGATATGTGCGGATAAGTCCTTGGTCTGGTCATAAACGTCCTTCTGCTCATCTGAAACATTACGAATAAGGAGATTTGCCTTACCCATCGCCCATGTAACACCGGAAAGCTCCTCACCATAAGGAACAATAACTGCTGGGGCCTTCATCTCTTTATTTTCATGCCACTCATTCAGAAGATCGAGTGCGTCTGTGATAAATCCTCCGGTTCCACAGGTCTGATCATACAGTGTACGGACAATACCTGTGTCAGAACTCATTAACTCATCATCATTTGCAAAGATCATACCAACACAAAGACGAACTACATCCTTCGGAGTCATGAAGTCCTCGGCGTCCTCCGCAATCTCATCACCGTATCGCTGAATCAGATGCTCATAGATGTCAGACATATCACGGTCCGAAACTGTAGCTGAATCGAACGGGAGGGCAGAAAACTTCTGACATATCGAGTAAAGCATGCCGTGATCCTGAAGCTTTTTGCATGTGCTTTCCATATCGAACTTCAGCATGATATTACGGGCATTTGGAGAAAAACCATTGATATAAGAATCAAGAGCAGCGTATGTATCACCAGCACCAAGATTGTTCAGTCTGAACGGGGTAACATTATAAAACGCCTTGCCGGAATACTGGCAATAGTTATCGGATTCACGTCCCCAGTCCTTTTCATGTTCCTTTACTGCATCACATACCGCAGTTCTTGTTGATTCAAGAGCACATTCCAGTCTGCGAAGAAGTGCAAACGGAAGTACCACCTTGTTGTAATCCGCACGGGAAATTACATCCCTTACATAATCCGCAATGTTCCATATTTCGTTGACGTAATCCAGATTCGTTTTTTTCTGTGCTTCAGCCATCATCGTTCTCCTTGTACTTTGTATTTTTCATAAATCAATATGTCTGAAATCAGCTCATTGAACCGATATAAAATGCAAATTTTCAACCACTTATTGAGGAATCTCTACTTATCATTGTACTACTAGTGGGGATATTTTTCAACCAGTTATTGAGGAAACACGCATTCCAGTAACGACATGAAAATACCGAGCAAGAATCATCTTACTCGGTAAGTTTGTATGACATCCTTCAACGGTTTTCAACCTGCGAACATCATAAAGATTATTATTCGGAATATGAGTTTTCAACCACTTATTGCGGTTAGCCAAATATTTCTTTGAGGTTGGTGCTGGAAAATATAATTTCGTATGGACTCTATAAGGATCCTCTGTTCGTCGACTTCCAGCTTGTTTAATTAGAGAAAATTAAATTTTGCCTAATGCCAGTGTACGTTAAATATGCACTGGCATTTTTATGGACAATTTTACAAGAATGTCCATGTATGGACAAGAACTGATAAGTGAAGATTGCTTTTTAGTTATATGGTTGGTAAATTATAAGCAGATGGACATCTGTACATAAATATTCAGCTGGAGTGATTGAAATGAAATTTAAATTATCAGATAAAACAAGCAGATTTGCGAAACGGACATTAGCAGATTTTTCAGAAAAAATGATTGTAATGCTGGCAGATATGTCGTTAGAAGAGATTTCTGTCCAGAAAATATGCGATATATGCAATTATCCAAGGTCAACATTTTATAACTATTTTGATGACATTTATGATCTTATGGATTATTGCTGGATTGCAATTATGAAAGATATGGATATAGAAAAATATCTGAATATTCAGGGAGAACAAAACACAGAACAGATATTTTCTCTGTTATATGGATATCTTGACCAGTATAGACCACAGATTTACCGGATTTTAGTAAAAAATAATCTGGAGGGAAGATGCATGGCTTCTCTGCGTGCTTTTATGAAAAAACAGATAGGGCAGGTAATAAGCAAATGTCCTGGAACGAAAGATTTTCCTGTGCGGGAAGATGTTATGGTTGACTACTATGCTGCTACGCTTGAAATGCTGCTTGAAAAATGCTTTTTTACAAAGGAACAGCTAAGCAGAGAGGAAGCATTACAAGCAGTCCGATTTCTGCTTGGCAGTGTGGAAAAGGAGGCTCATAAAAAATGATTTTGTATTTCAGCGCAACAGGAAACGGAAAATATATCTCAGAACAGATTGCAGAGAAAACAAACGAAACATGCATGTCTATCGTAGACTGCATCCGTGAAGATAAGTATGTTTTTTCTGATGAAACAATACTTGGAATTGTTGTGCCGACTTATTTCTGGCGTCTTCCACGGATTGTTACAGAATATCTGGATAAACTTAGGACAGAAAATTGCGGATATACATTTTTCCTTGCCAGCTATGGAACGACAACAGGTAAGGCAGGCAGTATGGCGAAGGACATTATGGCTCGTCATGGACAGAAGTTTGATGCGTATTATAGTGTAATCATGCCTGATACATGGACACCGGTGTTTGACCTTACGGATAAGAATAGAGTAGATAAGTGGCTGAGTGACGGAAAAAAGCAGTTGGAATTTGCTATCAACAATATAATTTCAAAAAGAAAAGGTAATTTTATAGACAGAAAATTACCAAAGTGGGTAACTGCAATTCCGGCAGCTTATATGTATGCGACAGAGAGAAAAACAAAAAATCTGTCAGTAAACAAAGACGCATGTGTCGGTTGTGGTGTCTGTGTGAAAAAATGTCCGGTCAGGGCGATACAGATGGAAGAGGGATGTCCGGTCTGGAAAGTGGAAGAATGTGAAATGTGTCTTGGATGTCTTCACAGATGTCCGAAATTTGCAATCAGCTATGGCAATGGAAAACGAACAGACATGGGCAGTATAAAAATCCGTATACTAGAATTTAGGAGGAAATATGGCGGATATAGCAGTAATTACAGGAGCGTCATCAGGTCTTGGAGTAAAGTTTTTAGAGGCAGTAGTAAACAGATATCCGCAGATGGATGAATACTGGATTTTAGCAACGAGTCTTCTTATGATGGGCTAATCAAAAGACTGGAAAATGAAAAACCAAAGGTAAAAGTGCTGATCAATAATGCAGGATATGAAAAATCAGGCAAATTTGTTGATATGGGACAAGAAGACATTTTAAATATGATTTCTGTTAATATTAAGGTGATGACAATGATTCAGAGAATCAATCTTCCTTATATGCAAAAAGGCAGTTACACAATTATTACATGCTCGGTATCTTCATTTGCACCGGTTCCAAATCAGACAGTATATAGCGCAACGAAGAAATATGTTTATTATTTTGGCAAAGCACTTCGTGAGGAGTTACTGGATAAAGATATCAATGTACTTCTTCTTTGTCCGGGGAATATGGATACAGAAATGAATCCAAAAGGACAGGGACAGCAAAGCCAGAAAATCAATAAGCTTCCGTTTCTGGATATGTCAGAAATCACAGCTAAAGAATTGGAAAAGGCAGAAAAGGGAAAAGGCGTTTATACACCGGGGATGTTTTATAAATCCTATCGAGTTGTAAGTAAAATTTTTCCATCATTATGGATGATGAAGTTAGCAAAAAAATTTTATTAAAGACAGTGACAACTTCAAGTTTGTAAAACTGATGGAATAAAAAAATGTAAAGCTGGGAGCATTAGCTTCTGGCTTTTTAAGTTAAAGCAAATAGAAGTAAATAATGGTCAAAAAACAATCGACATCCGACCTCACACACGTTATAATATAGGTAATCTAATAAGAAAACAGTGTTATCATTACCGCATATTGAGTGAGAATGGTAGCCATAAATATGAATTCGCAGGAACGGAATGGTTGAACCCTCAGGGTGACAGTGTCACTCATTTGTCAGCGAGAGGTGCTTAACTTAGATGATTTTCAGTTTTCTTATTTTGACATGTATTTACAGGAAGAGTAGAAAAATCAATGATTTCATTGACTTATCTTAACTCAAAATAATATAGGTTTCCAACGGGGACTTGAACTCCTAAG
>UMHI01013584.1_pt1 | contig 13510 bp, 10 predicted proteins | sample 1965481 | NCBI WGS metagenome assembly UMHI01 (sample SAMEA4836093, study PRJEB28245) | human gut metagenome | biome: gut microbiome; material: fecal sample | place: Denmark | collected 2008 | reverse complement strand
GGGGGGGGCACATCGTGCGCCCGCCGCCGCATCGCTCCAATCATAACACCCACAACCCAATACAAACAAAATCGACCGCAAAGGCGATAACTCATTCGCCCCTGCGGTCGGTTTGTTTATGCGGCTTTAACGGTTATTGTTTGGTGAGGGCGAACGCGGCGATCATGTTAACCACGCCGCTGAATGCCAGCATGATACCGGCAATGCGCATCATCAGCGCGGTGGAAGCGCCCGGCGCAAACAGGGCGTATACACCCAGCAGCACACAGGCAATGCCGATGATCAGCGGCACCCACCACAGGGTATCGCCCCAGCGCTTGCGGTTGACTGCGGTCTGGATACTGGTCATGCCCTGAATCATCAAAAATACGCAGATGATAAGCCCCACGATCTCCACCAGCGTGTAAGGCCGTGTAATGAAGAACAGCCCCACCATAATGCCCGCCACGCTGACCGGCAGCAAAGGCGAAGTCATAAAGGTGGCGCGCTGGAAGGTGACGGAATTGACCGCACCGGCAGCACCGGCCAGCAAAATCAGCCAGCCAATCAGCGAACAAAGCGCAACCGTGGCGGCACCCGGCTGCATGATCAGGTAAATGCCCAGCACAATGCTGACCAGCGGCATCAAAATCAGTTCCCAACGGATCTCTTTCATAAAAGCAGTCCCTCCTTGTGGATAGCCTGGGCCGATGTACGCTGCGCCATGCAGGGCGCACCTGCCTTCTATCTTTATTATATCACATGGGCATATTATATCACATGGGCATGCCTGCGTCATCCTTGCGGCGCAGGCGAGGAGCGTTATCCTGCCGGTCAATTTCACTGTTTTGTGTGGAAATTCTGCTTCCGCCCTCTGCCAGCCCCAAAAGATCGGCGGCTTCGGTGGGTTCCAGCTGCTGCACGCTTTCCAGCTTGCGGGTAATAGCGCGGCTGCGGGTGCCGATCAGCTCTTCCAGATCGTTGCCGGTCTGGTTCAGGTGGCGCTGCATGGATTGCAGTCCACTGCCGAACTTCTCGAACTCCGTCTTTACCGCGCCCAAAATCTGCCATACCTCGCCGGAGCGCTTCTGGATGGCCAGCGTGCGGAAGCCCATCTGCAGCGCATTCAGCAGGGCCGCCATAGTGGAAGGCCCCGCAATGTTGATCTTGTAATCCCGCTGCAAAATTTCCGGCAGACCACAGTTCACCACCTCGGCATACAGCCCTTCAAACGGCAGGAAGAGAATGCCGAATGCGGTGGTGTACGGGACTTCAATGTATTTATCGTGGATGTCCTTGGCTTCCTGCCGCACCACGGTTTCCAGTTGGCGACGGGCGGCGGCTACCGCGGCGGGGTCGCCGCTGGCCTGGGCGTCCTGCAGGTGTGCATAGGTATCGCCGGGGAACTTGGCGTCAATGGGCAGCCACACGGTTCCGCTCTGGCCCGGTAGCTTGACGGCATATTCCACCCGGTTGCTGCTGCCGGGTACAGTAGCCACATTTTCGGCGTATTGGCCGGGGGCCAAAATTTCTTTCAGGATCGCCCCCAGCTGTACTTCGCCCAGAATACCGCGGGTCTTTACGCCGGAAAGCACCTGCTTCAGGCTGCCCACATCGGCGGCAAGGTTCTGCATCTCGCCCAGGCCCTTGTACACCTGTTCCAGCTGGGTGCTGACCGCCCGGAACGATTCGCTGACCCGGCGCTGCAGCGTGGCTTCCAGCTTTTCGTCCACCGTGCCGCGGATTTCATCCAGCTTTTTGTTATTGTCGGCCCGGATGTTTGCCATGCCCTGCAGCAGGGTTGCCCGCACGCCGTCCAGCCGGTTGGCGTTGGTGTCTTCCAGATTTTTCAGGCGGGTTTCCAGCACCTGCAGCTGAGCCAGCAGGGCATCATTGGCAGCGCGCTGGCGGGCGGCACCGGCGCGGTCGATGGCGTCCAGCCGGGCGGTGGCGGCCTCCTGGCTCTGGCGCTGGCTTTCGGCCAGCAGGGTTCCCATGTCCCGCGCGCTGGCGGAGGTTGTGCGGGTCACTTCGCCCTGCATCACGCGCAGCTGGTCGGCCAGCACTTCGGTTTCGGCCTCTACTTCATCCCGCACAATGCGGGCAATTTCATCAGTCTGGTCCTCGGCGGTGTTCTGCTGGCCGCTGCGCAGCAAAAGCAGAATCAATAATACGTTGGTCAGTACCGACAGCAACAGAAGAATAATCAATAAAGGCTGCATCCCACAAGGTTCCTTTCTTACTTGGCTGTTTTGGTTCAGCTTTAGTATAGCATAGGAAACTGCAAGATACAACCTTTTGTTGTGCAGCGCTTGCGATTTAAAGAAGGAAAATGGGGCGGTTAAAAGCAGGAGTTTATGGAGTAGGGCGCCCCGTAGGGGCGCATATTGTGCGCCCGTCGCCTTGCGGAGAACGACGTGACGGAATATATGGCAAGGTGCGCTATGCGGGATGATGCCCCCCTACTGCGTGCTTTCAAGGCTTCCGGTAGTGTTTATCAATTCTTATATCACAATCGTAAGCAATAGCATTTGATATAACACCAAAAAAGGGAACGCACCTGATTCACAGGGCACGTTCCCTTTTTATTTCTTAACTTATCCCTTTATGCGTTTCACAGCGGTGCCAAGTCAAACCGGTACAGAGTGGTTGCGCTGTAGGGGCGGTCGGGCAGGACGGTGGTATCCGGGAAATCAGGATGGTTGGGGGCATCAGGGAAATCCTGGGTTTCCAGGCAGACGGCGGAATACTGGCCGTAAGATGCGCCATCCTTGCAGGCGGTGGCGGACTTGAGGAAGTTGGAAGTATACAGCTGCACGCCGGGCTGGGTGGTCAGGGTCTCCATGCGGATGCCCGTTTCGGGGCCGGTCAGCCATGCGGTGTGGCGCAGACCGCTGTCCGCAATAACATAGCAGTGGTCATAGCCGCTGCACTGCTTCAGGGCCGGGTAATCGGCGTTGATATCGCGGCCAATGGTCTTTTCCTCGGTAAAGTCCATCGGGGTGCCTGCCACAGCGATCTTGCGCCCGGTGGGGATGGAACCGGCATCCGTTTCCAGATAGGCCGGTGCAGCCAGAGACAGACGGTGCCCCAGCACGCTGCCGGAAGCATGGCCGTTCAGGTTAAAGTAGCTGTGGTTGGTAATGTTTGCCACAGTGGGAGCATCGGTGGTCAGGGTGTACTGAATCATCAGGCCGGTGCCTGCCAGGCTGTAGCGCACTTCCAGCTCGGCGTTGCCGGGGAAACCGTCGGTGCCGTCGGGGCTGGCTGCGGTCAGGACCAGGGTGTCGTCCCCCTCAAAGCCCATGTCAAACACGGTCTTATCAAAGCCGTGCAGGCCGCTGTGCAGGCAGTTTTTGCCCTCGTTCGGGGTAACATGGTATTCTTCCTCATACAGGGTGAATTTGGAGCCGCCAATGCGGTTGGCGTAGCGGCCCACCACAGCGCCCAGAAAACAGGTGTTCAGCTCATAATCCTGCACGGTGGGGTAGCCCAGCACAACATCCACCTTGTTGCCCTTGCGGTCCGGCACAAGCAGCTGCTGGATGGTAGCGCCATAGCTTAAAATATGAACTTCGATGGTATCGTTCGCCAGAATACCGACCTTGACCGGCTGGCCTGCGGTGGTTTTTCCGAAATCTTTGATTTGAATGCTCATTCTGTGGTTCCTCCTTCAGAATTTTCGCCGTCCTGCTGTGCAGCAAGGTCATAGCGGACGCTTTTGCCCACGGCGCCGGTGCCATAGTTCAGCATCCGGTTCACCCGGCTGACCGTTGCGCTGGAAGCGCCCGTCAGCTGGCGGATTTCGCTGTACACCTTGCCTTGCAGCAGGCACCCTGCTACATCATAGCGCTGTTCCATGGTGCGGAGCTCCGTTACAGCGCAGAGATCCTCAAAAAATCGAATACAATCGTCCAGATTATCCAGCCGCAGGATGGCTTCATACAAAGCAGTGCTGCGGGGCTGCCCGTTGGGGGTGGTTCCAGCGCGCATAGGCGCCTCCTTATATATTGCATCATCGTGCATATTTGCCCTGCCAAAACAACCAAAATGTGGCAAGCTATCACTTATCAATTTTAGCAACTGCACCAACATAAGTCAAGGCTTTAATGCGCTGAATTCCATATTTAATTTTTATGAGGTCTGCCAGTTCCGCCCCGCCGGGCCAAAAGTTTTTCTTGCGCTCCGGCAGGCCCCGCGGTATGATAAAGACATTGAGCACCGGCGCGTGTCCGCCGCCCAATGGTTTTAGGAATCTTTTTTAATCACCACGGCCCGCCGCCCCAGCTGGCGGTAAATTTTCATGAACTGGACACGCGGTACCACACGGTTAAAATCCAGCGGGTCTGCCACCACAAAGTTCTGGTCATCCATGCCGCACAGCACCATGCAGTGCAGGGTGTGCAGCACCTCGTGCCGCCGCCCACCGGGCAGGTCGTATTCACCGCAGGGGTCGTGCTGGATATCGCCAAAGTGCAGCGTTGCCCAAAAGATGACCGGGTTCCCGGTCTGCAGCTGGGATGCCAGTTCGGCTTCCTCGGCACCGGTCAGATCATAAGCGCGGCAGCTGCTGCCCTGCACAGCCAGGTAGGCGTTCGCCGCCTGCACAATCGGCCCCGCAAAGCAGTAATAGCCGGTTTCGGGGCTGCCATCGTCCAGGTGAGGATTGCCCATATAAACCTCGTCGGGGTCTGCGCCGTACCACTGGGCGCTGCGCGGCAGATAGTAGTCGGCCAGTTCGCACTTATCTGGGGCAAAGCCCAGGTAGTGCAGCACTTCGCAGCAGCTGGTAATTTCGCAGCCGTTGGGCAGCTCCGGGTTTTGCAGGATCTGGGGAACTGGCAGCAGGATGGATGCCATAAAAGCGCCTCGCAATCATACGATTATTTCCGTTTTGATTGTACCAGATTTCACTGGGAAAGGAAAGCCGCAGTATCCGCTCAGTCTGTTATAATTTATAGGGCAATACCGCACAATTCCCGCCTAGCGGCTTAAGCACCGCTTCGGCGGCTGCGGCACGGCATCTGCGTTGCCAAAATGCTCGATAAGACATCCAGTATTATCTGCGCTTTTGGCTTAGCAGCTGCCGCACCTCGCTCGCCGTATCGGCACTTAGAATTATGCGGTATTGCCATAGATAAATACAAAATGTATACCATGGAGGGGATTTTATGAAAGTATGGGATATGCACTGTGATACCCTGGCCGAGCTGCGCTATGCCCAGCAGGCAGGCAAGCCCAAGAGCTTTTTGCACAATGATTTAATGATGGATCTGGAACGCATGAAACAGGGCGACTATCTGCTGCAGTGTATGGCTTGCTTTGTTCACCTGGAACCGGAACGGGAAAAAAGCCCCCTGCTGGCCTGCCTGGAAGAAATCGACATTTTCTACCGCCTGCTGGAACAGTATCCCGATGACCTGATGCAGGTGCGCACTGCGGCGGACATCCAGACGCTACTCACCTCCGGCAAGCGCGGCATGATGCTGACCGTTGAAGAAGGTGGTGCCTGCCTGGACAGCCTGGGTGCGTTGCGGGATCTGTACCGCCTTGGCGTGCGGATGATGACCCTGACCTGGAACTTCAAGAACGGCTTGGCCGAGCCCAACATTGTACCCGGCACCGATGACATGTGGCCCCGCCCGGCCAACACCACCGGAGGCCTGACCGAAAAAGGCTTAGAATTTGTGGAGGAGATGCAGCGCCTGCATATGCTGGTGGATGTTTCTCACCTATCGGACGCCGGTATCTGGGATATTCTGCGGGTGGCAAAGCGGCCTTTTGTTGCCAGCCATTCCAACGCGCGCGCCTGCTGCCCCCATGTGCGCAACCTGACGGACGAGATGCTGACCGCCATGGGCGAAAAGGGTTGCCTGATTGGCCTGAACTACTGCGCTTCCTTCCTGGATACAAACCCCGACCGCAGCCAGGTCAGGAGCCGCATCACCGATATGGCCCGCCACGCCCGCTATATTATGGATAAGGCCGGTGAGGACTGCCTGGCCTTGGGCAGCGATTTTGACGGCATTGACGGCGACCTGGAAATTGCCGGTGCGCAGGACATGCCCAAGCTGGCCGAGGGGCTGAAAAAAGAGGGGATCCCCGAGCGTGTGGTGGAAAAGATTTTTTACGGCAACGCCGTGCGCTTTTTCAGCGAGAACCTGTAACGCTACCAAAATAAAAGGAGAACCATTATGCCGCATCCTGAATTGACTTTGGAACGCCGCATTGATGCAGAGCTGTGCGGGCTGGACGCCAAAATGTGCGTATACGCAGATGACCTGCATGGCCATGTGGTGGAGCGTGGGGCTGATGATGAATTTGAATCGGCATCCACGATCAAGATTTATATTCTGGGCTGTTTGTACGCCCAGGCGGAAGCCGGCAAAGCCAGCCTGGATGCCGAACTGACCTATGAAGCCCGGCATTTTGTGGACGGCTCCGGCCTGATCCGGTCCTTAGGCGAAGGTGCCAGGCTGCGCGCCCGCGATGTTGCCACCCTGATGATCGTTGTCAGCGACAACATTGCCACCAACATGCTGATCGACTATCTGGGGTTGGATACCATCAATGCGTTTATCCGCAGCATTGGCTGCACCCACACCAAGCTGCACCGCAGCCTGCGCAGCGATAACTGGAGCGAAAAGCTGGGTACCATTACCCCGCGGGATATGGGCCGCTTTTTTGCCCTGTTGGCAAAGGGCGAGCTGGTCAGCCCCCAGGCCAGCGATGCCATGCGCAATGTGTTCCGCCAGCAGCACTACAACACCATGCTGGCGGGCAGCATCCCCCCGTATTACACCGACCCCGAAGAATCCCACGCGGATCCGGATCTGATCTATGTAGCCAGCAAAAGCGGCTCCATGGATGCCTGCCGCAATGACGGCGGCCTGATCCACACGCCTTACGGGGATTATGTTCTGGTAATGATGTGCACCGACTTTGCCAACAAGCTGGAAGTAAACGACCACCCCAGCGTGATTTACGGCAACCGTGTCAGCCGCATGCTGTTTGACCAGTACCTGGCGCTGGAGGGTAGTTTTGTAAAGTAAGTGGAGGGCGTATTCGAAAACGATTTTGACGTTCTTGGATACGGCTTGTACCAAGCAATATTATGGCCTATGCGGCAAAGTTGCGGAACGGTCGAGACCGTTCCCTACAGAGCATTTTGTTGTGCACGACCAACCAATAAACGCTCTGTAGGGCGCGATGCATCGTCCCGCACGCCGGGCCTTGCCCAATATTTCATTCAATCACCCGCCGCACACCCTGCGGGTGCATTTCACCCCAAAACCAAACCGACCGCAAAGGCGATGCTGCTCGCCCCTGCGGTCGGTTTTACTATTTATGGCAATACCGCATAATTCTAAGTGCCGATACGGCGAGCGAGGTGCGGCAGCTGCTAAGCCAAAAGCGCAGATAATACTGGATGTCTTATCGAGCATTTTGGCAACGCAGATGCCGTGCCGCAGCCGCCGGAGCGGTGCTTAAGCCGTAAGGCGGGAATTGTGCGGTGTTGCCTTATATTTGTATCTGATTTACCCCTTCACGCCGGTGGTTTCATCAAAATGGTAGGTGGAACCCTCAATGGTGTGCCAGCCTTTGTACATGGCGCCGGTGGTCAGGTCGTAATACCAGGTTTTACCGTCCTGGGTGTACCAGCCCTTGATCATGTGGCCGTTGGCATCGTACCGCACCCATTTGCCGCCGTTGGAATCCTGGTATACTTCCTTGCTGGTGGCCTTGGCACCCTGCTGTACGTTGTCCAGCCAGTACCAAGCACCGCTGGCGGGGTCGTAAATCTCCTTGCCGCGGTAATTGCTGCTGCCCGGCTGCCAGCCCTGGCGCACCCAGCTTTCATACCAGAAACTCTTGCCGTTGCCGTCTGTGACCCAGAAGTTGGTCAAAGCACCGCTTTTCATTGTGCCGTAAACCGGGTCAAAGTAATACAGCGAGCCATTGATGGACACATTGCCGTACTGCATAATGCCAGTGGTCAGGTCATAGTAGACCTTGCGGCCATCCGGCAGGGTCCACGGGCCGTGGATCATGGCACCGGTGACAGGCTCAAAGTAATACCAGTTGCCGTTCTGGCAGTTTTCGCCTTTGATCATGTGGCCGTTTTCATCATAGCGCACCCACTTGCCGCCGTCCGATTCCTGGTAGACATCTTTGTTCACGGCTTTTGCGCCGCCGTCCACGGCATCCAGCCAGTACCAGGCATCGCTGGAGGCATCATAGATTTCTTTGCCGCGGCCGGTGGTGCCCTGCTTTACGCCGTTCTCGTACCAGTAATCGCGGCCGTTCTCGCTGCGCCAGCCGGTATAGCCGCCGGTGCTGCCGTTCTGGTACTTGGGCCAGAAGGTATCGCGCGCCAGCGTTCCGCGGGAATCGCAGCGGGTGGTATCAGAGGTGTTGCCGCCCAGTTCATACACGCGGCACCATTCGTACCCAGCATGATAAGCACCGTTGGCATCATTGCTGATACCATACATGTAAGAGCGCAGGCTGGAAAGGCTGTTCAGCTCATATTCCAAAAAGCGCATCTGGCCGTACAGGGTATGCCAGTCCAGGCCGTTGTTGTTGCAGTAGTTCTGCAAATTGGTCCAGCGGTCGCCGTACCACTGGCACAGGCCGTATGCGGTGCCGTAGTCATTGGTAATGTCCACATAAAAACGGGATTCGCGGTACATGTTGGCCATCACGCCGCTGGCGGCGGCGCTGTTCATGCCCATGGTGCCGGTCAGGTAGTTGTAAACATCCCGCTCGTTGGCGGCAACATCTTCATTGGTGTTATAAGAAGCGTCATACGTTGCGGCGTCTTCCTGGACGATATCGCCGGAATATTCGGCAATGCCGGTGTCAGCGGTATCAAACATGGGCATCAGCGGGGTCAGGCTGCCGGCAGTTTCCGGCGTGGCAGCTTCGGCACCCGCCGAAAGCGCCAGCGCTATGGCGGCAGCCACGGCGGCGATCAGGGTCAAAAACTTACGTTTCAATGCTGCACCTCCTTAGAATGGTAAACAACCTTGATGATGAACGATCTGCGGGCCTGATACCAAAACAGCTCCCGACTGGAAGCAATCGGGAGCTGTAAAGCTCGGTGGAACCGCGGAACGCTTAGTTGTAGCGGCGCTCCTTGATCTCGGTCACGATATTGTTGATGAAGGCATCCAGCTCCTGCGTGGTGGTTTCGCCCTTGCGATCACGCACACTGATGTTGCCAGCCTCGGCCTCCTTAGCGCCCAGCACCAGCATGTAGGGCACGCGGTCAACTTGCTGGGCTTCACGGATCTTGTAACCGATCTTCTCATTGGATTCATCCAGCACAACGCGCACACCGGCAGCGGTCAGCTTGTCGGCAACGGTGCGGGCGTAATCCAGCGTCTTTTCGCTGACGGGCAGAACCTTGACCTGGGTGGGAGCCAGCCAGGTGGGGAAGCGGCCCTTAGTCTCTTCGATCAGATAAGCCATGAAGCGGTCCAGAGAACCCAGGATGGCACGGTGCAGCACAACGGGGGTCTTCTCGCTGCCGTCCTTGTCGATGTAGGTCAGGTGGAACTTGGCAGGCAGGCAGAAGTCCAGCTGGCAGGTGGACAGGGTGTACTCTGCACCGACAGCGGGCTTAACGTTGACGTCCAGCTTCGGGCCATAGAAAGCAGCTTCGCCGATCTCCTCGGTAAAGTTGATGCCCAGCTCGGTCAGAACTTCGCGCAGAGCGTTCTCGGCATGGTTCCACATGGCGTCGTCGTCATGGTACTTCTTCTTGTCGGCGGGGTCACGCAGGGACAGCACGCAGCGGTAATCGGTGATGTTGAAATCCTTGTAGACATCAAAGATCAGGCTGCAGACATTGGCAACTTCGCTCTTGATCTGCTCCGGGGTGCAGAACAGGTGGGCGTCGTTCTGGCAGAAATGACGGCCGCGCTCAATGCCTTTCAGGGTGCCGCTGGACTCATAACGGAAGTCGTGGGCAATTTCGCCAATGCGGATGGGCAGCTGGCGGTAGCTGTGCGGGCGGTTGGCGTAGATCATCATGTGGTGGGGGCAGTTCATCGGGCGCAGAACATAGCTTTCACCCTCCATCTCCATGGCGGGGAACATGTTCTCACGGTAATGATCCCAGTGGCCGGAAGTCTTGTACAGGTTCACGGTGCCGATGCAGGGGGTCATAACGTGCAGGTAGCCGCGCTCGCGCTCCTTGCCCTTGATGTAATCTTCCAGCTGCTGCCAGATGATGTAGCCGTTGGGCAGGAACATGGGCAGGCCGCGGCCAACCAGGTCGTCGGTCATGAACAGGCGCATTTCCTTGCCGATCTTGCGGTGGTCGCGCTCGCGGGCTTCCTGCTGCTGCTTTTCCCAGGCTTCCAGCTCTTCCTGGTTGCGGAAAGCAACGCCGTTGATGCGGGTCAGCATCTTGTTCTCTTTGTCATTCTTCCAGTAAGCGCCGCTCTGCTGGGTGATCTTGAATGCCTTCAGAGCCTTGGTGTAGGTCAGGTGGGGTCCGATGCACATATCAACGTACTCGCCCTGCTGGTAGAAGCTGAACTCGGTCTCATCGGCCAGGTCGTCCATATGCTCCAGCTTATAGTGCTCCTGGCGCTCGGTCATCAGCTTCACAGCTTCATCGCGCGGCAGGATGAACGGCTTGATGGCAAGGTTTTCCTTGCAGATCTTCTTCATTTCCTTTTCAATGTTGGCAAGGTCTTCATCGCTCAGTTTGGTATCGCCCAGGTCAACATCATAGAAAAAGCCGTTTTCGGTAGCGGGGCCAAAGGCAAAGTCAGCCTGCGGATACAGGCGCTTGATGGCCTGTGCCATAATGTGGGCAGCCGTATGGCGCAGAACGTGCAGTTCTTCTTCTTTCGGGCATTCGGCAACAGTGCCGTCTTTGTAAATGATTTTCATTTGTAAACGCTCCTTTGGGTAAACAAAAATGCTCCATCCCATTCTTGACCATAAACGGGATGAAGCATACAAATTCATACTCCACGGTTCCACCCGAATTGGACGCGGCAAAGCATCCCACTCGTAAAACAAAGGCCCAAAGCCCTGTTTTGTAAGCGCCGGTAACGGGGCGCTACCCCGGCGAAGGTTCGCCTTCGCACTCGGCAGTGGTAACTGTGCTGCCCGCCTGCAAAACCGCTTGCACCACGCCAAATTCGGCGGCGGTTCTCTCTTTTGCGCGTTCCAGCATGTATTGTCTGCCTCAACGTTTTATTCAGGATGAAGTTGCCTTTACTATATACCACCCCGGCGGGGAAGTCAAGGGGGCGGCGCAAAATTTTACACCGTAACAAAAGATGACCTTTGCCCAAAACTGTGATATGATGGAAAAAACGGGCCGCACCCGGCAGGGGCTCCCGGCCCGCTTTGCCATCGGCTACTCCCAATTCATCATAAGAATACAGACAGAGCCCCTGCTTTGAAGCTGGCAGGCGGCCCCGCAGGTGCATTTCTGCCAATTTTTGTGCCAGGTGGGAACGTTCACGGTGTTGTAACAATTCCTTGACAATTTCCTGCAATGTAGCTACAATATTAAATAGGACTTAAGGGTGTCGCCCATCGGGAACGCCGCTTTTCAGATATTTGTTTTACCGCCGCAAATTTGGCGTTTTTTCGTTTTATTTGTGTATATGGGGCTTGAGGTGTATCCGCTTTTGGGTATGCTTTGGATTATCGCCCCATTTTGTATAGAATATCGCAGGCAGTATTTGAACCGCAAAGGTCAGCCCCTTGCGCTGTAAGATGCTGGCAGTGTACCCATGGTAGCTGCCAGATAAAACAGGCGCGGGCTGCCCGGGCTTTTCAGGTATGCCAGAAATAAAAGCGTTCCGCTTGTGTTGCGCCCTCCTGCATTTGATTTGAGTTTTGTAAGGAGTGAAACTGCCATGCCCCCAATTTTGATGTGGGTGCTGGTTGTCGTTGCCGCTGCCGTGTGCGGGGCGCTTGGTTATTATTTTGGCGGGGAAAACCGGAAGCGTACCGCCGAAGCCAAGATCGGCTCTGCCGAAGAGGAAGCCAAACGCATCGTGAACGATGCCATCAAGGCTGCCGAGCAGAAGCGCAAGGAAACCATCATCGAGGCCAAAGACGAGGCGTTCAAGCTGAAAGCTGACGCCGACAAGGAAATCAAGGACCGCCGCGCGGAGATCAGCCGCCAGGAACGCCGCATGGACCAAAAGGAGGAAGCGCTGGATAAGCGCACCGCCGCCATGGAGCGCAAGGAAGAGGACCTGAAAAAGCGCGGCGAACTGGTGGAAGCCCGCCTGGACGAGCTGGAACAGCTCAAGCTGCGCCAGACCGAAAAGCTGGAAACCATCGCCGCCATGACCCAGGAAGATGCCCGCGCCGTGTTGTTGAAGAACATTGACGATGAGCTGACCCACGAAAAGGCCATGAAGATCAGCGCCTATCAGGCTAACATGAAGGACGAATGTGATGCCATCGCCCGTGAGCTGGTCGGCCAGGCCATTGCCCGCTGCGCAGCCGATGCCACCAGTGAAGCCACCGTCAGCGTGGTGCCGCTGCCCTCTGACGAGATGAAGGGCCGCATCATTGGCCGCGAGGGCCGCAACATCCGCGCTCTGGAAACTGCCACTGGCTGTGACCTCATTATTGACGATACGCCGGAAGCCATCACCCTTTCCAGCTTTGACCAGACCCGCCGTGAAGTGGCCCGCATGGCCCTGGAGCGCCTGATCGCCGATGGCCGTATCCACCCGGCCCGCATTGAGGAGACCGTGGATAAGTGCCGCCGCGAACTGGAAATTCAGATGAAGCGCGAGGGCGAAAAGGCTGTGATGGACCTTGGTATCCACAGCCTGCATCCCGATTTGGTCAAGCTGATCGGCCGCCTGAAGTATCGCACCAGCTATGGCCAGAATGTGCTGAGCCATTCTCTGGAAGTGGCATGGCTGGCCGGCCTGATGGCTGGCGAGCTTGGCGTGAACGTTCAGCTGGCACGCCGCGCAGGTTTGCTGCATGATATCGGCAAGGCCCTTGACCATGAGATCGAGGGCAGCCATGTGCAGATCGGTGTGGATATCTGCAAGAAGTACCGCGAGAACCCGCAGATTATTCATGCAATCGAAGCCCACCACGGCGATGTGGAGCCCAAGACGGTGCTTGCCTTCATTATTATGGCAGCGGATGCCATCAGCGCAGCCCGCCCCGGTGCCCGCCGTGAAAACATGGAAAGCTATATCAAGCGTTTGGAAATGCTGGAAGCCCTGTGCAACGGCTTTGAGGGCGTTGAAAGCTCTTACGCCGTGCAGGCAGGCCGCGAGGTCCGCATCCTGGTCCAGCCGGATAAGGTTGGTGATGATCAGGTCATCCTGCTGGCCCGCCAGGTTGCCAAAAAGATCGAGGACGAGCTGGATTACCCCGGCCAGATCAAGGTCAGCGTGATCCGCGAAAGCCGCGCCACCGAGTACGCGAAATAACCAAAGCGAATAAAACAGATGCCGCACCTGGTATGGGTGCGGCATTTTGTATAAGCATTGATTTATCCCGTGGATGCTGCCATATG
>UMHI01036812.1_pt1 | contig 13820 bp, 15 predicted proteins | sample 1965481 | NCBI WGS metagenome assembly UMHI01 (sample SAMEA4836093, study PRJEB28245) | human gut metagenome | biome: gut microbiome; material: fecal sample | place: Denmark | collected 2008 | reverse complement strand
GTCATTTGCTATACGCCCGAGGGCCTGCTCTCCGACGCTCCCGCTACGCAGCGCCTGGCCGAGGCCGAGGGCCTGTGGGCGCACGCGCTGTCCGCCGCACTGCGTCGTCGCGTGCTGGAGCAGGGCGAGAATGCCGTGAGTGCCGAGTCGCTCGCCGCGGCCGACCTGACCAAGGTTGCCTGGCCGGGCGATGCCGTGGCGACGGTTGCCGAGGGCGTTGACCTGGCGGCTGCGGGCGCGGATGGCGTCGGCGCGACTGGCGAGGAGGCCTAACATGGCCGAACTCACGCCGCGCATGAAGGAGCTCGTCCAGCCTTACTTGGCTGGCATTGAGCCCTACGATCCCAACTTTACGCCCACGCGCATCAACCTTTCGGCCAACGAGAACACCTATCCCGTGCCGGCTGGCGTGCGCGAGGCGGTCGACGTCGCCCTGGCTGCCACGCCGCTCAACCGCTATCCCGATCCTATGTCCAACGACCTGCGCGACGAGCTTGCCGCTTGGCATGGCGTGGCGCGCGAGAATATCTGCGTGGGCAACGGCGGCGACGAGCTGCTCTATAACTACCTGCTGGCGTTTGGCGGCGTGGGACGAACCCTGCTCAACTGCCCGCCGTGCTTTAGCGAGTATGCGTTCTTTGCGTCGCTCTGCCAGACCGAGGTGCGCGACGTGTGGCGCGATCCCGCGACCTTTGAGCTCGACCAGGCTGCCGTGCTTTCGGCGGCGCCCGAATGCAGCCTGGCGATCGTGACCTCGCCCAATAACCCTACGGGTGACGTGGCACCGCTCGACTTTGTCGCGGCGCTGTGCGATGCGTGCCCCGGCATGGTCATGGTCGACGAGGCCTACGTTGAGTTTGTCGACGATTCGTTTGGCGCGGCCACCACGGCGCAAGGCCTTATCGCCGAGTATCCCAACCTGGTGATTCTGCACACGCTGTCCAAGGCGTTTGGCGCCGCCGGCACACGCCTGGGCTATGTGATCGCCGCGCCCGAGGTTATCGATGTGTTTGCGGCGATTCGCCAGATCTATTCGGTCAACGTGCTGAGCCAGGCGGCAGCACTTGCCTGTGTGCGCGCCCGTGATGCCTATGCGCCCGTGGTGGCGCAGGTCGCATCCGAGCGCGAGCGCGAGCTGTGCGCCCTGCGCGCAATGGCTGCCGAGGGCTTGCCCGTGGAGGCGTGGCCGAGCGCGGCGAATTTTGTGCTCGTGCGTACGCCGCATGCCACACGCGTGCGCGAGCGTCTGCGCGACGAGTATTCGATTTTGGTGCGCGACTTTAGCTACGCGCCGGGGCTTGCGGACTGCCTGCGCATTACTGTGGGCACCCCGCAGGAAAACGACGAAGTGCTGGCCGCGTTTGCCGCGCTGGTGAAGGAGGAGATGTAGATGGGCCGTTATGCCGAGGTGACCCGCAAGACAGGGGAGACCGATATTGTCGTCAAGCTCGACCTGGACGGGAGCGGCGTGTGCGATATCTCGACCGGCGTACCGTTTTTCGACCATATGCTCAACGCCTTTGGCCGCCATGGTCTGTTCGATCTGACGGTGCACGCGGTGGGCGACGTTGAGGTCGACGCGCACCACACCGTCGAGGACACGGGCATCGTGCTGGGCGAGGCGTTTTGCCAAGCGCTGGACGACAAGGCGGGCATTACGCGCTTTGCCGATGCGGCGATCGCCATGGACGAGACGCTCGTGATGGCCGCTGTGGATATCTCGGGTCGCGGGCAGGCCTACTGCGAGCTGCCCGTGCCGACCGAGCGCGTGGGCAGCTTCGATACCGAGCTGGCCGTCGAGTTCTTCTGCGCCTTTGCGCGCGATGCCAAGCTCACGCTGCACGTGCGCGAGCTGGCGGGTGGCAACTCGCATCACATTATCGAGGCCGCCTTTAAGGCCGTGGGCCGCACGATGCGCCGCGCCTGCGAGCTCGATCCCCGCGTGCAGGGCATCCCCAGCACCAAGGGCTCGCTGTAGCTGACGGATCGCACAAACCACCACAAAGGTGCCTGTCCCCTTTGTGGTGGTTTTGGATGATGGGAAAAGGGAGGGTCGCGTGGGCGAACCGAAGATCGTGGTGGTCGACTACCACAAGGGCAACTTGTCGAGCGTCGTGCGCGGGCTTGCACGCGCCGGTGCCGCCGCCTGCACGTCGGATGATCCGGAGCAGATCCGCCGCGCCGACGGCCTGGTCATCCCGGGCGTGGGCGCGTTCTATGACGCGATCGCCTTTATGCGCCAGAGCGGCGAGGCCGACGCGGTGCTCGATGCCGTTGCCGCCGGTACCCCGCTGCTCGGCATCTGCCTGGGCCTTCAGCTATTTTTTGAGCGCGGCAACGAGGGCGTGCCTGCGGACGAGGGCGCGGACGCGGACGACGATGCCTCCGAGCAGGCCGGTGGTCCCTGGGTCGATGGCCTGGGCATCATGCGTGGCTCGTGCACGCGCCTGGAGTCGAGCCGTCTGAAGGTCCCGCACGTGGGCTGGGACCAGGTGCACATGACGCCCGCCGGTGCGGCCGATCCGCTGCTTGCCGGTTTTGCCGAGGGTGCCAACATGTACTTCACCCACAGCTACGCGGTGGCAGACGACGCCGATGCCGCCGATGTGCTGGCGCGCACGCACTATGCACGGAGCTTCCCGTGCATCGTGCGCCACGGTAACGTGTGGGGTTGCCAGTTCCATCCCGAGAAATCCTCCGCGCTGGGTCAGCGCATTCTTAAGAACTTCGTGAGCATCGTCGAGGGGGACGGCCGATGATTCTGTTTCCCGCAATCGATCTGATCGGCGGCAAGGTCGTGCGCCTGGAGCGCGGCGACCGGAGCCGCTGCAAGGTATATTCCGACGACCCCGTAGCCGTTGCCCACTCCTTTGCCGAGCAGGGCGCGAGCTGGGTGCACGTCGTCGACCTGTCCGCTGCCTTTGGCGAGGACGAGGACGCGTGCGCTGCCAACTCGGCGGCGATTAAGGCCATCTGCGGCGTCGACGGTCTGTCCGTGGACGTGGGCGGCGGCGTTCGCTCGCTTGCACGCATCGACGAGCTGGCCGGCTACGGCGCGCGTCGCATTGCGCTGGGCACCGTGCTGGTGACCGAGCCGGGTTTTGCCGAGGTGGCAGCCCAAGGCTTTGGTGAGCTACTGGTGGCAGACATCGCCGCGCGCGACGGCCAGGTTAAGGTGAACGGCTGGCGTGACGGCGCGGGCGTGGTGCTCGACGATGCCGTAGCGCAGCTTACCGAGCTGGGCTTTAAGCATCTGGTGTATACCGACATCGCGCGTGATGGCATGCAGACGGGCATCGATGTGGCGGCGTATCGCCATGTGGCCGAGGTCGCGGGTTTTCCCGTCGTGGCTTCGGGCGGCATCTCGACACTCGACGACATCCGCGCGCTGGTCGCGGTGGGTGGGGGCGCGATTGAAGGCGCCATCACCGGTCGCGCGCTCTACGAGGGCAACTTTACGCTGGCCCAGGCGCTGGCCGCCGCCCGAGGGGAGGAGTAACCCATGCTTACCAAGCGCGTGATTCCCTGCCTGGACGTCAAGGACGGCCGTGTGGTCAAGGGCGTCAACTTTGTGAGCCTGCGCGATGCGGGCGATCCGGTGGAGCTGGCGCGCGCCTACGACCGCGAGGGCGCGGACGAGGTCGTCTTCCTGGACATTACCGCCACGAGCGACAACCGTGCGACGACTATCGAGATGGCGGCGCATGCGGCCGAGGAGCTGGCCATTCCCTATACCGTGGGCGGCGGCTTTCGCGACCTGGCGGGCATGCGCACCATGGTTGCCGCCGGTGCCGACAAGGTGTCGCTCAACTCGGCGGCCGTGCACGATCCGTCGCTGATTAGCCAGGCTGCCGCGGCGTTTGGCAGCCAGGCCGTGGTCGTGGCGATCGATGCCAAGCGCGTGGGGCTGCCCGGGGAGCCGGGCGCCGATAAGTGGGAGGTCTTTACGGCGGGCGGCCGCAACGCCACGGGTATCGACGCGGTGGCGTGGGCCGGGGAGGCGGCTCGTCGCGGCGCCGGCGAAATCCTACTGACCAGCATGGATCGCGACGGCACCAAGGCCGGCTTCGACCTGGCACTCACCCGTGCCGTGGCGCGCGCGGTGCCGATTCCCGTCATCGCGAGTGGCGGCGTAGGCACGCTCGAGCATTTTGCCGAGGGCGTGATCGAGGGCGAAGCCGACGCCGTGCTGGCGGCCAGCGTCTTTCACTTTGGAACCTTCAGCATTCGTCAGGTGAAGGAGTATATGGCCAGCCAGGGGATCCCTGTGAGATTGGACTTCTAATGCTGCGGCTTGCCCAGGCACCCGACCTTCCGGCTCCAACCCTCCTCGCGTACTTAAGCACGCGTCGTCGGGCTTGTCGCTCGGAATCTCGGGCACCTGGACAACCCTCGCCGACCTGCGAAGTTTGAATTTGGGGAGAGAAATGGAAGAGATAGCCGATCCTTCAAAGCTTACGTACGACGCCAAAGGATTGATTCCTTGTGTGGTTCAGCAGTATGACACCGGCGAGGTGCTTATGGTTGCTTGGATGAACGAGGAGTCGGTGGGGCTGACGCTCAAGACCGGTACCACGTGGTTTTGGAGCCGCAGTCGCCAGGAGCTCTGGAACAAGGGCGCGACGAGCGGCAACATGCAGGAGGTCAAGGAGCTCTGGGCCGACTGCGATAGCGATACGCTGCTGGTCAAGGTCGACTCGCCGGGTCCGGCCTGCCATACCGGCAACCGTACCTGCTTCTTTAAGCGCGTGGAAGGGGGAGTGCGATGAAAGTCGTGGCGCCGTTCGAGGTCGCCGACTGCAACACCGAGCTCCTCCGCGCGGGCGTGCCATGCCGCGTGCACCTGACTGATGCCTGCGGGGCGCAGTCGCTTTGGCTCGAGGCCGAGAAGGAAAGGCTCGATGAGGCCCATGCCGTCATCGTCGAGTTCTTTGAGAAAAAGGGCGCAAAGCCTCGGTTCGATGAGACCGGTACCTACTTTACGCTGCAGTAACGAGAGGAAATAACCATGGGAGTCAGAACAGCTAACGTGCAGCCGGGAAATATCGGCGAGACACTGACGGGGCTGGCCGAGGTGATTCATGGGCGTCGCGACGCATCGCCGCAGGAGAGCTATACCGCTCGTCTGCTGACCGACGTCGAGGATGAGCTACTCAAGAAGCTTGCCGAGGAGGCGAGCGAGGTCATCATGGCCTGCAAGGACAACGACCACGATCACATTCGCTACGAGGCCGGCGACCTGGTCTACCACCTGCTCGTGACGCTCGAGCGCTACGGCATCACCCTCGACGAACTGGCCGGCGAACTTAACGCCCGCCGCCACTAGTCAAGCTTTTGGTGCAAGGGGGACAGGATATTTTGTACCAAATGATCCGTTTTCCTCCGTCCCCAACGGATCAAATAGAAGTTGCGGTGGAATAGTTCTTGTTTGATGGTCTTAGGGCTATAAACAGGAACTATTTCACCGCAACTTATGAAGGGATGGCTAGGCGAGGGGCGTGGGCTCCCATTCTCCGGTGAGGTGGGGGATGTCGAAGGTTCGATAGCCACAGTCGTAGGCGTGGACCTGGGCCTCGCGGATGTTCCAGCAAATATCGCAGGCGCGGTGCGCGTCCGAGCCAAAGGTGATGGGTACCTCGGCGTGGGCGAAGCAACGCAACAGCCCCGTCGAGGGGTAATAGTCATCGAGCCCCTTGCGCGGTGCGGCGGTCGAGACCTCAACGCGGCGCCCCGTATCGTGGACGCATTCGGCCATCTGCTCCCAGAACGGCGCGGGGTCAAAATCGGGTGCAAAGCCTTCCTTCGAAAAGCGCATGACCAGGTCGGGATGGGCCATCACGTCAAAGTTGAGTGAGCTTTCGCAAGTACGGCACCAGTCGTCGACGTAGCGCTCCCATACACCGCGCACGCCTAAGTTTTCCCAAACGTGCAGGTTGGTGTCATCATCGATCCAGCCGCAGCGTGAATCGGGCGTATCGGGGCGAGCGACGTTTTCCGTTCCCGCCGTACCCGCAGCGCCGGCCATGATATTGCCGGGGTCGCCAATCCAGTGCACGCTGCCCAAGCGCACCACGGCGCCCTGGGACCAGCGCTCTACCAGGGGCTCGCAGCCCTCGTACCAATCGCATTCAAAACCGTAGATAAAGGTGAGCTCCGGCGCAATCTGCGTGGCAAGCTTGCGGGCATCCTCAAAAGCCAGACGATGTGCCGGCAGGTCGCCCTCGACGACCTGCACCTCGCAGTTGGCGTCCATGCTGGCGGGCAGGGTAAGGTGATCGGTCGAGACCATGACGCGGCAACCGGCCGCAGCAGCGGCGCGGACGTTGTCCTCAAACGAGGCATGGCCGTCCGAGAACGAGGTGTGGGTGTGGCAATCGACCAGCGGGCAGGCGGGCATGGCGACTCCTTTGCATTCGGCGAATCTGCTCCATTGTAATGGTGCAGCTCTCAACACACCGCGCACGCCGGAGCTCGAAATCGATCGGAAAGGCTGCGCGGCGCGGCCTCGCTTGCTCTCAAAACATGTACGTCAGCCTCCAAAACCGACATAAAATGACATGTTTGGAGGCTGATGTACATGTTTGGATAGGGGCGAGGGCGGCGACGGACGAAAGTCACGCCTGTGCCACGTCCGATGTGCTAGCGTTTGGGTGAATAAAACGAGCCCGTGCGGAAAGGATCCGGACCGTATGCAACGTGGAAGTACATCTCCGCTGTCCCGCGAGACCGATGCGCCCGAGACCATCGTCAAGCTGGAGTGCGATATCGACGACGCGTCGCCCGAGGTGCTCGCCTACGCCGCCGACCGCCTGCGCGAGGCCGGTGCGCGCGAGGTGCACTGGCTGCCCCTCTATTGCAAGAAGGGCCGTCCCGGCTGGCAGCTGCAGGTAATCTGCACCCACGAGGATATCGAGCGCCTGCAGACGATCATCTTTTTGGAAACCACGACCAATGGCATCCGCCGCCAGGTTATGGAGCGCGTTTGCCTGCCACGCCGCTTTGAGCGCGTAACGACGCCATGGGGCGAGGTGTCCGTCAAGGTAGCCACCCTGCCCGACGGCAGCGAGCGTGCGGCGCCCGAGTACGAAGACTGCTCCCGCCTCGCTCGCGAGCATAACGTGCCGCTCCAGCGCGTGATGCAGGCAGCTCAGAGCGCGGCACTGCGATTTGAATAGCGCGGCCGGCGACATCCCACGCCCAGCCACATTAGCCCCATCTCGAAAGGATCTCCCCATGAAATACCTCATCGCCTCCGACATCCACGGTTCGGCATATTGGACCGAGCGTCTGGTCGCCGCCATCGAGTCCGAGCAGCCCGACCGCATCGTCCTGCTGGGCGACCTGCTCTACCACGGTCCGCGTAACGACCTGCCGCGCGATTACGCCCCCAAGCGCGTGATCCCGCTGCTCAACGCCCTGGCCGACCGCATCATCGCGGTGCGCGGCAACTGTGACGCCGAGGTCGACCAGATGGTGCTCGACTTTCCCGTCATGGCCGACTACGCCACGCTGTTTGACGAGACCGGCCGTGAGCTGTTCCTGACGCACGGCCACGTCTTTGGCGCCGGCATGCACAACAGCGTCGACCACGCGCCCGCGCTGCCCGAGGGCTCCGCGCTCGTCTACGGCCATACGCACATCAAGGTTAACGAGGCAAGCGCCGCGCACCCGGGCCTGTGGCTCTTCAATCCCGGCAGCGTGAGCATTCCCAAGGACGGTACGCATAGCTACGGCATCTACGAGGGCGGCGTGTTCCGTCACATGGTCCTGGAGGAGGAATAACTATGGCGCAGCACATGGCTCAGCAAAATGCCGAGGGTTCGCGCGACCTGTCCACGCTGGTCGACGCGTCGGCCGAGCTGCAGCACCTGGTGCAGACCATTTGGCGCCTACGTCAGCCCGACGGCTGCCCGTGGGACCGCGAACAGACGCACCGCAGCATTGGCAAAAACATGATCGAGGAGGCCTACGAGGCGCTCGACTGCATCGAGGCCGACGATGCCACGCATCTGCGTGAGGAGCTTGGCGACGTGCTCATGCAGGTAGTGCTGCATGCGCAGATCGCCGCGGATGCCGGCGAGTTTACGCTTGCCGACGTGGCGCACGATATCGACGCCAAGCTCATTCGCCGTCATCCGCACGTGTTTGGCGATGTGGATGCCGACAGCTCCGACGAGGTGCTCAAGATTTGGGACGAGGTCAAGCTTGCCGAGAAGGCCGCCAAGGACAAGGCCGTGGCGGCAGGCGAGGCTGCTCCCGAGGGGCTGCTCGACGGTGTGCCCACGCATCTGCCGGCGCTGATGCAGGCTCAGAAGGTGTCGCGCAAGGCGGCTGCCGTGGGCTTTGAGTGGGAGACGGTCCAGGATGTGTGGGACGAGGTCGCCGAGGAGCGTGCCGAGTTTGAGGCCGAGGCCCCCGGAACGCCCGAGCGCGAAATGGAGTTTGGCGACCTGCTCTTTGCCTTGGTCAACGTCGCGCGCAAAGAGGGGATCGACGCCGAGAGTGCCCTGCGCGCCAGCACGGCAAAGTTCCGCCGTCGCTGGGCCGCGATGGAGGCCGCCGTGCACGAGGCGGGCGATGACCTCGCCGCCTGCTCAACCGCTCAACTCAACGACCTGTGGGACCAAGCAAAAGCAAGCGAGTGAGGCCTGCGTCTCTCATGGCATCCATTCGTAGAGAGGTCCCTACAGGCAAAAAGCCATATACAACGGAAGATGTGCCAGCTGCGCTTCGGCATCCCACTCGAGTTGTTTAGGGTGCAACACGTAAGCCATCCCAATCTTCTTGTTAAAGCGCGCGCGGAATCGGTCGAGGGAGATGGTTCCGTATCTGCGTGGCGACTTAACTTCGATGGGGCTGATGCGCGGCTTTCCGGCGGCATTGACATAGGGTCGGGTAACGAGGAAGTCGATTTCCATGCGCTCCTCCCCCTCCTTCTTTCCGCTTTGGGAATAAAAGAAGAGCCTGTGTCCATTGGCCTTTAGGGATTGGGCAACGTAGTTTTCGGTAAGCATTCCTTCGTTCAATCCGATGTCGCCGCGAAGCACGGCTCTGTAAACGTCTTCATCGGTATCGTTGTTGTCAGAGAAGGCAAGCGTTACAAGCAGGCCGGTGTCTGCCATGTAGCACTTGAGGGCCGTTTGCTCCATGCTGAGTGAAAGGCCCACGCTCGGTTCGCTTGCGGCATAGCAGATATTGGCAATTCGCGCGTCTGCCAGCCAAAAGAAGGCTTCTTCGTAGGTGCGCATGCGTGCGTTTTTATCAAGTGAGGAAAGCTTGAATCGTTTTTCGTGCCTAGAGAGCTGACCCGGGATGCCATCGAGTACGGAGACGACTTTGAATTCGTAACCGGTTGCAAAACGAGAGATATCGTTGCGATAGAGCTGGACGATTCGGCGCTTCGAAGCGTCGACGGGCGCAAAAGCGCGCTGTTCAACATAGATGGATACCGGCTCAGGCATGCCGCCTACGAGCATGTATTCGCGCATAAGGGAGAGCGCTCTGCGATGTAGGGCATCGGGGAGCGGCTTCATCTTGTTAAAACTCATGCGAATGAGATCGGCCAGCCCCTTTTCGTCCATGCCCCAAAGAAACTCCTCAAAGTCGAGGGGCTCAAGTTCCAGAGACTCTTCCTCGGATGGGATGACGATATCTTTAATGTTCTGCTTGATGCTGAGCAGGGATCCAGTTTCGATGTAGTCGTAACGTCCGTCTGCAACGAGATACTTGATGAGTCCGCGTGCTTGCGGGTACATCTGGACCTCGTCAAAGACGATAAGCGTCTCGTGTTCATAGAGTTTGACGTTATAGAAAACCGAGAGATAGAGGAAGAGCGAGTCGAAGTCAGTGCGATAGTCCTCAAAATATTGCTTAACTTCGGCAGGTGCTTGAAAGAAATCAATGACAAGGCAGGACTTGTATTCGGTTTCTCCAAACGTGCGGGCAAGCGTGCTCTTTCCGACGCGACGGGCTCCTTCAATAAGAAGTGCTGTTTTACCAGCGCTTTCATGCTTCCACTTTAGTAGTTTGTCATAGGCTTTTCGTTTAAGCATGGCTACCTCGTGCACGATATCCAGAACTTTTATAGTTCGATTATGCACGATATCCAGAACTTCAGACCCTTAGAATTGCACGATATCCAGAACTTTGCACGATGTAAAAGCACATTATTGGCCCTTTCATTCGCAAGTCAGGTAAAGACGGTATGCCGATAGAAGAATTTAATGGGGGGCGACCTCTAGAGATGAATGCTCGATGCAAAAATAAGAGCCTCAAAGAATGATTTCTCTAATTCATATGTATCCCTCGGCTAACTTAGGGCATAATGCAAAAAGTGCGACATGGCTAACTTACGGAGGCGCACCAATGGTGCACCGTCGGCCAGTCGCCTGCATCAACTACGTTTCCAAGTGAGAGGGAGACAACATGAGTGACATTTTGGACGTCTACGGTCGTGAGGTGCTCGACAGCCGCGGCAACCCCACCGTCGAGGTCGAGGTCGTGCTCGAGGACGGCAGCTTCGGCCGCGCGATGGTGCCTTCGGGCGCTTCGACCGGTGCTTTCGAAGCTTGCGAGCTGCGCGATGGCGACAAGGGTCGCTACCTGGGCAAGGGCGTTTCGCAGGCCGTCGAGCACGTCAACAATGAGTGCGCCGATGCCGTCGTGGGCCTCGATGCCTTCGATCAGCGTGCCATTGACGCCGCGCTGATTGCCGCCGACGGTACGCCCAACAAAACCAAGCTCGGCGCCAACGCCATTCTGGGCGTGTCGCTGGCCGTTGCCCGCGCTGCGGCAGAGTCGGCGGGCCTGTCGCTGTACCAGTACCTGGGCGGCGTTAACGCCCACCTGCTGCCCACGCCCATGATGAACATCCTCAACGGTGGTGTGCATGCCGACAACAACGTTGACTTTCAGGAGTTCATGATCATGCCCGTGGGTGCTCCGAGCTTTGCCGAGGGCCTGCGCTGGTGCGCCGAGGTCTACCACACCCTCAAGGGCGTGTTGCACGAGGCCGGCCTTAGCGGCGGCGTGGGCGACGAGGGCGGCTTTGCCCCCAACCTTAAGACCAATGCCGAGCCGTTCGAGTACATCACCAAGGCCGTCGAGAAGGCCGGCTTTAAACCTGGCGTTGACTTCATGTACGCCATGGATCCGGCGTCCACCGAGTTCTACAACGCCGAGACCGGCATGTACGAGCTCAAGGGCGAGGGCGTTGAGTATACGAGCGCTCAGATGGTCGATTACTGGGAGAAGCTCGTCGACACCTATCCCATCATCTCCATCGAGGACGGCATGGCCGAGGAGGATTGGGACGGCTGGGTTGAGCTCACCCGCCGCATTGGCAATAAGGTGCAGCTGGTGGGCGATGACTTGTTCGTCACCAACACCGAGCGCCTTAAGAAGGGCATCGAGCTGGGCGCCGCCAATGCGATCCTGGTCAAGGTCAACCAGATCGGCACGCTCACCGAGTCGCTCGAGGCCATCGAGACTGCCAAGGAGGCCGGCTACGCTTGCATCGTGAGTCACCGTTCCGGCGAGACCGAGGACTCCACGATCGCCGACCTGGTCGTGGGCGTTAACGCCGGCCAGATCAAGTCGGGTGCCCCGTGCCGCAGCGACCGTATCGCCAAGTACAACCAGCTCATCCGCATCGAGGACGAGCTCGAGGGCAGCGCGCGCTACGCCGGCAAGTCTGCGTTCTACAACATTCGCTAGACAGCGGCGTGTGCGGGGGCGGGGCTGACTCGGATTCACCTCGCTTCCGCCGGGCACTGTTGGGCACCATTGGGCGCTGGGCCATACGGCTCAGCGCCTTTTTTATGTCGAGCAAAGGCTGGCGAAGGCGGCGCGGGCGCTCGTGCTATAACTAAAAGACTTAGCGCAAACAAACCTCAACCGCACAAGGCGCACATGGATCAGATTTACGACAACAGGTATTATTCCGCCGGTTCGCGCGAGCCGTCGTCTCGTTGTGCGCGCACCGCGCAGCTCGGCGGGTCCGACTACGCCGGCGTCGATCGCCGCGCACAGCGTCCGGCAAGTGCCTCACACCCCCGTGCTCAAATGAATACGTCGACGGACCGCCCGCCACGCTCGGCGCGCCCGACGCATGCTTCGCGTACGCAGCGCCCCTCGGCTCAAACACACGAAAAGTCGACCAGGCCCTCGAGCCGTCTTTCAGGCTCGGACTTCATGCACTACGCCAACGACAACGCGGTGGTCAAGGCAATCTACGACTTTACCCATGGACCCCAACGCGGGCTGTTTATTGGCATTGTCGTTGTCCTGGTGCTCGTGAGCCTGTACTTTCCCGTGCGCGACCTCTACGTTGCCAAGCGCTCGAACGATATCTTGGCCAAGCAGGTCGAGATTCGCCAGCAGTACAACGACGAGCTGCAGAAAAGCGTCGACAAACTGCTCTCGGAGGAGGGCATTAAGGACGCGGCGACCGAGGACCTGGGCTTGGTGATGCCCGGCGAGACCAAGATTGACGTGCTGGGCCTGGACGACGATTCGGGCTCGTCGTCGAGCAAAAAGTCCTCGAACGCCAAGAAGGCCAGCGAAGTGGCCAAGGAGATCGAAGAGGTCGGTAAGGACGCGCCGTGGTACATCCAAGCGCTCGACATGCTGTTTGGGTTTAACGGTGTCGAGGGCCAGACGGTCGTGTCCAACGGCGAGTAGCGCCCGGAGGGGAGCCTGCAATGACGAATTGCAAACGATATAAGGTGGCGGCGATTGACCTGGGAACGGTGTCGTCGCGCCTGGTGCTGGCCCAGGTCGAGGGCGGGGCGATCGTGGAATCGTCCAAGCATACCGAGATTACCGACTTGGGCGAGGGCGTGGACGCGACGGGGCGCTTTTGCGAGGCGGCCGTTGAGCGCGTGCTCGCTGCGTGCCGAATGTTTGTGGACGAGGCCCGTGCCTTTGGGGCCGCGTGCATTTGCACCACATGCACGAGCGCCGCGCGCGATGCATCCAATGCCGCCCTGCTGCTGGACGGCCTGCGTAAGCTGGGGCTCGAACCGCAGGTGATTCCGGGCGAGGTCGAGGCGCGCCTGACGTTTTTTGGCGTGGCGCACGACTTTGCCGGCGAGCGCATTATTGTTGCCGATTCGGGTGGCGGATCCACGGAGCTCGCGACGGGCGTCTATGCGCCGGAGCGTGGCGTCTTTGCGCTAGAAGGGACGCGCTCGCTGGACATTGGCTGCCGCCGTGTGACGGAGCGGTTTTTCTCGGCGCTGCCGCCTGCGGACGGCGAGCTTGCTGCCGCTGCCGCATGGGCAAACGAGCAGTTTGCGGGCTACTTTGAGAGTCTGCCTGTCGACTTTGAGCGCGCCGAACGCTTGGTCGCAGTGGGCGGCACGGTGACTACGCTGGTGGCTCTGGTCCACGAGCTGGAGCCGTATGATTCGAGCTTCGTGCACCTGCGCGAGCTTTCGCTGGAGCAGGTCTCGGCCGCTATCGAGCGCATGTCCACGCTGGACGCGGACAGCATCGCCGCGCTACCGGGTGTGCAGCCCAAACGCGCGGGCGTGATCTTGGCTGGCGCCGTGGTAATCCGCGAGCTCATGCGAGCCGGCGGCTACAGGGCGCTTACCGTGAGCGAGAACAGCCTGCTCGCCGGCATGGCCGCCACCATCAACGAGACTCTCGACGGCGCCGCCCCCACCATCGGCTGGACCCCGAGCCTGAGCGCCCTCTAAATAAGTTGCGGTGAAATAGTTCCTAAATAAGCTGGTAAACGGTATAAACAGGAACTATTCCACCGCAACTTAAAGCCCCACCAGCATCTAAAAGAAACGAGCCCGCATCCCTGGGGG
>UMHI01013348.1_pt1 | contig 13820 bp, 5 predicted proteins | sample 1965481 | NCBI WGS metagenome assembly UMHI01 (sample SAMEA4836093, study PRJEB28245) | human gut metagenome | biome: gut microbiome; material: fecal sample | place: Denmark | collected 2008 | reverse complement strand
CGGCGAAATCTCTTCGCCGGGCGGACATCACTCTAAACCATTATTAAAACTCTATTTGACGACAACGCGGTGTCTGGATGATTGCTGTGCGTTGTCGATTGTAAGGATGTAGACACCTTTTGCAAGGTGGTTTACAGGAACGGCTATGCTTCCGTTGTTGCCGAGCTGCTCCATTACGAGCGAGCCGTTGGTGGCGTAGATGCGTACGGCATAGTCGGTCATCGCGGTGCGGATGTTGAGACGGTCGGTTGCCGGAACCGGGAAGATTCTGACGTCGGCGTCGACAGCCACATCGTTTACAGAAGCCTTTTCCTCGTCGATTTCAACAGGGATGTTCACAAATTGGATTTTACCCTTTTGTGTGGCGCTTACCACGGCTGATGTCTCGGTCTTGTCGGTAAGACCTGAGATTGTCAGGATGCCGTCGGCAATAGCCATTGTAGCCTTTGCTGCGTCGCAGTTGTCGACAATCGCATAGGTCACTGTTGAATTGTCGTTGTCGAGGTTGAAGAGTGTCTGGAGGTCGACGGTGGCAGGGATTGTGATGCCGGCGAGAGCCTTTTTGGCGTCGCTGATTTCACGGGTGCCGCCGAAGTCGTCGAGACAAGCGTAGGTAGGTGTAGTCAAGCCATACGCGTTTCTCTTCGTGCCTTCGAATCCGAATGTCACTTTCTTGATTTTACCGAACTGGCGGAGGTCAACCCATTGCCATGTGTCAAGATAATAGTGGTCGGCCTCGTTGTCGGCGCGGTAGTCGGCAAGATAGTAGTCAATCGACGCTGTCGTGTCGTCGGCTTTCACAACGTTTACGGTCATCTTGAACCAGTCGCCCTTTGCGAATCCGCCTGGAGCGGTCGACATGCCGTCGCCGTTTACGTAGGCGTTTACGTTGTTGGCAGTGTTGGTCACGTAGAATCCGCTCACGTCGGCTCCGTCGGCGGCGTTGGTCACGTTGGCTGCGTAGTTGGCGCCGGTGTAGCTGTAGACCACGGCGTAGTTCGCAGAGTTGTGTCCGCTGCCCACAGCCGACTTGAACTGGTCGGCATACGACTCAAACACGGTGCTTGTCTGGTTGCTCAGAGCGAAGCCTCCCCACCATGTCGAGGTGTGGCGTTCGGTGTCGAAAGCAAACGAGCCGCTGACAAACTGCGAGCTGGTGCCCGGGTTTGTGTAGCTTGGGTCGTCCTTGCCAAGACCGTTGTAGAAGCTTTCAGGAGCGAGGAAGTTGTCGTCCATTGTGGCGGCAAACTGGTTGCCTGTCACGTAGACCACAGCCGCGTCGGTGGCGGTGTTGCCCCATGCGTCGGTGGCTGTCATATAGAACACGCCTGAGCGGTCCAAAGCCGGGGTGGCGGTGTTGTCGCCGTTGGCAACAACCTCGCGCATAGCGTTTTTCCATTCCACAGCCACAGGATATACGCCGCCGTCGAATTCTGCCTTAAGGTCGGCTTTCGCGCCGCTTGCCACGGTGGCTTGCGGAGTGGTGCATGCCGCTGTGAGAGGCAGAGGCTCGCCGCTGAAGTTGTCGATATATGCGTTGCCCTCTGTTGCAAAGTCGAGAGCCGTCACTGCGCCCTTGTCCTTCAGGTTGAAGAAAATCCATTTTCCTGAAGTTGCAGGGATGGTGTATGCGTGAGCGTCGGCGTTGCCGTCGTAGACGTTCATAGCCACCTCGGCGTCAGTTTTCACGAAGAATCCGGTCAGGGTCAAGCCCTTGTCGGTGTTGGTGAGCTGCACAGCTCCTGCGCCTTCGATTTTAGCCACTTTCGTGCCTTCCACCACAGCATCGTCGGCATCGACTACGGTAAATCCGGCGAAAGAAGCCGTACCGTCGTCAAAACCGCTATCGTTAGCCTTCACGTTCTCGAACGTTGACACTTCGGTAGGCAGATATGTGGTTGTGAACGCGTCGGTTGCCGCAACTTCGCCCACATTCGTGCCGTCGAGGCTTTCAAGCAATGTGTAGAGGCGGTATTCCGTCTGGCTCGACAAGCCGTTGAGGCTCACCGACACTTCTTTGCCGGCACGCAGTGTGGCGGTGAGTGTCGAAGCCTTCATCTCGTCGGCTGTAGGAGCGGTTTCCGATGATTCTTTCACCATGAGGTAAGCCTTGCCGTTGGCGGCAGTCTTGAGGACGGCAGTCGCTGCGTTGTGGCTGATGCCAGAGATTGCAGGATAGCCTTCGTCGAATGTCGGAACAGCCGATGCGTCGGCATATTCGTAAGCGCCGATTGTCGGTGTCGTGGCGTTGCGCACGGCGCCGAGCAGGTCGGTGGTCACGAAGTCGAGCGGCATGGCGTTGAGCAGGTTGCCTGCGGCTGCAGGGAAGAGCATTTTGTCGCTGAGGAACGCAACGTCCTCATTGAAGCTGCTCTGCTCGTTCACTTTCAGCATCCAGTCGCTGAACGATGCGAGTTTCGTGCTGCTGCTTGTCTGCGCAAACACAGTTCCGTTGGTGTGGAGCACGTTGTTGGAGAATGTGATTGCCGCAGCGTCAGCGTCCTTGTATGTGCGGTATACCAAGCCGTTGTCGCGGGCAAGGAAAATATTGTTGCGCACGGTCATTGCCTCCATCGCGTCGTTGAGGTAGCAAGCCACGTTGTTCTCGTGTCCGGCAACGACAGCCGTGTTGTAGGCGATGTCGACATTCGGGGTTTTGCCGTTGACCTTGATGGCGGCAGACGTGTAGTCGCTGCTCTTCACCGACACCTCGTTGTTGACGATGCGCGAGCGTTTGTCGGCTGTCGACGCGCCTTTGCGCACGTAGATGCCGATTGCTTCCACACCGAGGTCGATGTGCATTGTGTTTCCTTCCACGATGCAGTTGTCGCCGAACTGCAGGTCGAGGCCGTTGAATCCGCGCGACAGTGTGGTTGTGTTGTTCTCAATCACGTTGCCGCGGATGGTGATGTTGTTGTCGCCGGAGTATGCCGAGAGGGCTGACGCCGCGTTGTCGCGGAACGTGTTGCCTTCCACCACGCATCCTGTCTGATGCGTCAGTGCCACATACGATGTGCCGCCGATGATTGCACCGCGGTATCCACCCTCGAGCAGACAGTTGCTGAGCGTGAAGTAGTCGTTGTTGCAGTTCTCTTTGTCGATGGCAAGCTGGCGCACAAGCACGAGTTGCTCAGCCGTTGTGCTCGACTCGATGCGGTCGGTGTACAGGTGGCAGGCGTCGACGGTGTCGTGCTGGCTCGTGTTGATCATATAGACGAGAGCCGGGAATGTCTTGTCGGTCGATGTCACCGTCACGCCGCGGAGCGTCACGTAGTCGGCTCCGTTGAACGTGACCACACCATATTTATCTGTGTTGTAGCCCGGGTCGGTATATGCGTTGTGGAAAATCTTCACATCGCTATAGTTGCCCGTAGCCGACTGGATAGTCACGGTGTTTACGTCAGACGCACCCGGAATCTCCGGAATGTTGACCTTTTCGTTGTATTCGCCGCTGAGGATGTTGACAGTCACAGCGCCCTCAATGCCGGTTGCGATGTCGTCGACGGCCGCCTGGATAGTTGCATAGTCGCCGCCTTCACCCACGGTGTAGACGCCTTTCTTGCCTGCCTTCATGGCAGTCTGCGCTGTTATCGATGCCATGGTGCTTGTCTCTGCGCCGTTGGCGGTGTAGGCTGTCAGGGCAGCGGTGCCGAGATTGCCTTCGGCTGCGTTGGCATTGAAGTCGTAAGCCACCCAGAAGTAGTATTTTCCAGGAGCGGTGGCTTTGTAGTCGGTAGCGATTTCAAACGGTGCGGTGTTGGCTGAGCCGATAAGATTGTTGGCGCTGAACTGGTCGGTTGTAGTGACAAAAATCTTTGCTGCGGCTATGGTGCCTTCGGCTGAACCGTCGGCAGAAACGACAAATTTTGAGAAGTCCATCTCGCCCTTGTCGCCGTCGATTGTGGCTTCGGCGCGGAGCATAGGCACATTTTTCGAGCCGCGGAGCGACTCGCCGGCAGCCACGCTTGTAATCGCCATGTTGCCCACGGAGAGCGGCAGGAGCTCATACTGGCTTACCTCGATGGCCCAGCCGTTGCTTGCATAGCTGTATGACGGGCATTTGAAGTAGACTGTCAGCTTGCCGTCGTCGGCAACCGACACTACAGGGGCTTCGAGCATCTTGCTCACTTTAACATCGGGTGTCGAAGTCTTCTTGCCACCATAATATATGTAGAAATTGTCGTTGTAGGAAGTGCTGAACGACTTGAATGTCAGTTTCACCACTTTGCCTGCGTCTTTCGGACGGAACGTCACCTGTCCCTCGAAATTCTTCGGCGATTTGCCGTCGGCGCCGCCGTTGTCGTAGAACATCAGTGCCTCGTTGCCCACAACGATTTCGCCGTTGTCACCAGCCTGCAGGTTGTAGGTGTTTTTCACCGTGCGCGCGCCTTCAGGGTCGCCCTGCTCGGCAGCCACGTTGATTGTCGCAGTGGCGGTTGTCACGGCGGTCACAGCGGCATCGATGTCGGTGTCGGTAGCCGCTTCGTCGGCGATGTCGGCAGTCAGCCAGAAGTAGTTGCTTCCCTCGGCAAGCTCAAGCGGACGGGCGAACGTGATGTTTGCCTCAGCCGTCTCGGCGGTCACGTCGATGTCGGCGATTGAAGTCTCTTTGGTAAGCTCGTTTTTCTGACCTGAAGTGTAGACGTGGAGCTTGGCAACGTTTGCCTGGCAGCCCTTCATGTTGAATTTGATGCCCTTCAGCACCACCGGACTGATGTTGCCGGCAGTCTGGATGTCCACGCCGAGGAGTTCCTGGTTGACAGCGCCCTTGTTGACGATGTCGGTGCTTGCCTGCGTAGCCTTGACGGAGCTTACCTCCATCGGGCGTTGGCGGTATTCGCGCACCTCGGCGTCCCAGCCCTTGGCTGTGTAGCCCGATGTTTCGGTCTTGGCGTCGAACACCACTGTGAGTGCGCCGTCGACACTCTTTGAGCGCAGAATCTTGCCCGGACCCACGTTCTTGTCGGCCTCGCCGGTGAGCGACCACAGGAGTTCACCGGTGGTGCCTTTTCCGCTGTACACCTCAAACTTGGCGCGCGGATAGTTTGCGTTGGCTGAATAGTAGAGCGCGAACGACTTGATGTCGAGTTCCACGATCATGTCGTTGTCGCCGGGGATGAATGTTGTAATCTGGTCGCCAATCACCGGCTCATAGCCGTTGTAGCCCACGTATGGGTTTGGCGTGTTTTTGAAAGTCCAAGTTCCGTAGATTGTCTTTTCGACGGTTCCCACTGTTGAGAGCAGTTCGTTTTTCACCGAGCTGTTGCCGTCGGGGTTGACGGTGGCTGGGGTGTAGCTTGCGCCGCCGATTTCAATCGATTTGCATCCTGCGTCGAGAATCTCACCTGTCTGAGCCTTCTGGTCGATGTCGTAAGCCAGCCAGAACCAGTTTTCGCCTTCCACGAGTTGCTGGTCGAAGGCAATCGAGAATTCCTGCTTGCCTGTAGGCACGGCTTCGCCGAGCTTGGTGGCGGTGGCGAAAGTAGATGATTTTGCGGTGTAGTAGACCGTGGCTTTCTGCAGATGGTTGATGTCGGTAGTGCCTTCGGTCTCAAACGTTAGTTTAGTGGCGTTGACAGCCTCGGTGTTCTCCGTCTTCACGCAGACCGAGAGGATAGGCTGGTCGGTTGAGCCTGCCGTGCTTGTGTTGTCGGCAACCTGTGCCGTGGTGACCGTTTTCACGGTCATCGGCGCTGGCGAATATTCGCTGACGAAGGCCTCGAAGCCCTTGCCGCGGTAGTAGTCGCCGGTCACTGATTTCATCCATACGGTGAGCGAGCCGTCGGCAGCCGACGAGCGCAGCACCACGGGCTTGCCGTTCATCACTTGCGCGTTGAGGTTGGCGTCGCTTACCGTCGTGCCGTTATACACCTTTACCTTGTCATTGTATGAGTCGCTTCCGTATGCCGACTCATACAGCTCCACTTTCGTGAAGTCGATTTGCACCACTTTGCCCGGTGTGGTGGGCTTGAACGTCACCACGCCTTCGAATTTCGATGAGATTTTGCCGTCTTTGCCTCCGTCGTCGTAGAAGTTGAGTCCCGACGCGCCGATGGCGAATGTGCCGGCGGAAGGCATGTTGAGCTCGTTGCCCACGGTTACTGTCGAGGCTACCGGTGAGGTGATTTTCTCCTCGCCGCCAATCTTCACCGAGGTGCATTGCGCCGTGATGGCAGAGCCTACGGCTGCTGTGGTGCTAACGTCGCCCACAAGCCAGAAATAGTTGTCGCCGGCAGCGAGCGGAAGCGATCCGGTGGCTGTCACCGTAGTGCCGTCCACCTTGCTGGCACCGAAGAGACCGGCTTCGGAGATGTTGAACGGAGCCTTCTTGGAGTAGTAGATGCGTGCGCCCGACACTGCCGAGGCATCATCGAGCACGAATGCCACCTGTGTGGCACTCAGTGCGTTGCTTGCGCCTGCGGTCTTGACGTTGGCGGCAGCCACCGGCTGCATCGACGCGCCGATAATCGGGTTGGGGAGGCTGACAGCCTCGGTTGCGGTGTACTCCATGTCGCCTCCGGCAACAAGTTCCACCTTGAATGAGTATTTCACATACTCATCCTCCTCGTTGGAGTAGGCAACCGTCAGCGAGCCGTCGGCAGCCGTCGACTCAAACACCTTGCCTTCAGCCACGGCGCCCATGTCGCCTGCCGGCAATGAATAACTGATTGATGCTGCGCCGTTATACACCTTCAGCTCGGCATTGCACGTGTCGAAGCCGTACATCTGGGTGCATGTGACGCGCAGAGTCTGCCCTGCCGCCGGGACGAGGTGAACGGAGACGGGATTTGATGTCTCGCTTTCAGCCCAGTAACCCGAATAGGTCAGCGTAGACTCCTCTGTTACGGTCACCGTGGCGTTTGGCTCGTCGGCATACGACATAGGCATGGTGATATTCGCCGACCATGCCTGCATCGAGCAGACCAACGAGAACGCCGCCGCAACCAACAAAGTTGAAATACGTTTCATAAGCATTCGTATAATTTTGGTTAATAAAATAGTTTTTCTACGTCACGCAGTGAGAAAACCGTGCAGCGAATGCTTACAGCAGGGGATGTTGGAAAGATGGCGGAGCGCAAAATGTCCCGTGCGCCTGCCTTTCCGTTGCCTTAACTCCCGAAAGCATCGATGTAAAGTTTCTCTGAAACAGGCAGGTCTTCTGACTTATCTCTCCCCGTGGACATGCCTTCCCGCAAACGCTCAGATGGCTTGCAGTGGCTGATGGTAGCCCAGGTTCGGCGAGAATCACAGCAGCGGGTACTGTCGCCGATTCGCACGGCGTTCCCTTTTAATCACACTCCATGGAGCGCAAACCGATTTCTTGGCGACAAAGTTACAACTTTTTTTTGATTGGCAAATCTTTTTTCAAACAATCTCCGATGCGCCGAGCGCGCGTGGTGTCAGATGTATAGCAGGAGTGCATCAGCGGCGGCGCGTCCGCGGCGCATCTGCATCGGTGCGTGTGCCCCCGACGCTGTCGGGGGTTAACTGAAGGCGAGACCGCTCGCGCGGTCAGACTCCGGCTCTGGAGAAGTGGCGTACCTCCGGCACGCCGACAGCCGGGGCGTGTCGAGTCCCGGCACGCTGCGCTGCGCTCCGCGTACCGGGTTATGGCAGAGTGCCGTCGCTCCGCGACGATGAGTGCGGATGTCGGCGGTGATGGAGCGAGGCGGTGATGAGCCTGCTGCCGGACTCTATTCGGAAACTATGTAACAAATGCACACTATTTTCGAATAGGACTTTGATTTATGAAAGGAAAAGGTTATTTTTGTATTCGGAAACTATGTGACAAATGCACACTAATTTAGAATAGGATGATAAGTCGTGACAAATATTTGGCAGAACTTGTGTCGCTTCAAGGAAACGGCATGATAAAGGTTATAACGGGAATGCGCAGATGCGGCAAGTCGTATCTGCTGTTCGAGATTTTTGCGTCACATCTTGAACAACAAGGAGTCGCTCCCGACCATATTGTGAAAGTCGACCTTGAGGACTATAAAAACAAGTCATTGCGCAATCCGGACAATTTGTATGAGTATGTTGAAAGCAGGATTGTTGACAATGGCCGATACTATGTGATGCTTGATGAAGTGCAGATGCTCGACCATTTTGAGGACGTGCTCAATGGCTTCTTGCGGATGCGTAATGTGGATGTCTACGTGACAGGCAGCAATGCTAAATTTTTGTCGAAGGACATCATTACGGAATTTCGTGGACGTGGATATGAGGTGAAGATGTATCCTCTTTGTTTCAAGGAATTTATGTCGGCATATACGGGGTCGGTTCAAGCCGGGTTCAACGAATATATGCTCTATGGAGGTCTGCCGCAGGTGCTGATGTGTCAGACGGATGACCAGAAAGCAAAATATTTGAAGTCGCTGTTTGAAGAAACTTATGTGCGCGATATAAAGGACCGCTACGGCATCCGTCGTGATGACGATTTGGAGGAACTTATAAATATTATGGCATCTGGAATCGGTGCTTTGACAAATCCCAACAAGTTGGCAAACACGTTTCATAGTGAAAAGAAATCGACCATATCTTACGACACCGTAAAAACTTACATAGACTATCTGTGTGACGCATTTCTTGTGGAAAAGTCGACACGCTATGACCTGAAAGGCAAACGCTACATAAACTCTCCATTCAAATACTATTTTATGGATTTGGGGCTGCGCAATGCGCGCATAAATTTCAGACAGTACGAAAGAAGTCATCTGATGGAGAATGCTGTCTACAACGAGATGCGTTCCAGAGGGTTCAGTGTCGACGTGGGCGCTGTGCCGACTCTTGGCATGATGCCTGACGGCAGTCGGCATCGTGCTGTGCTGGAGGTTGACTTTGTGTGTAATCTGGGCAGTAAAAGGTACTATATACAGTCGGCATACAGGATGGAGTCGGAAGACAAGGTGCGGCAAGAGCGTGCCTCTCTTTTAAAACTCGACGATTCGTTTAAAAAAATTATTGTTATTGGTGAAGAGTGTCCTGTGACAAGAGATGAGATGGGGATAACCACAATGGGAATATATGACTTTCTCTTGAACAAAAATTCATTGGATTTGTGATTCTATTCGGAAACTGTGTGACAAATGCACACTATTTTCGAATAGATGTGCAGGAGTGCATCAGCGGCGGCGCTCCGCGGCGCATGTGCGTCGATGCGTGTGCCCCCGACGCTGTCGGGGGTTAACTGAAAGCGTGACCGCTCGCACGGTCGGGTTCGGCACTACTGCGAGAGGCGATGAGGTCAGCAGAGCGCGGTCGGGCTGGTGGGGGAGTAGCGCATCTCCGAAGCGCCGAGGGGTGTGTGGGTCGCCTATAACCCCATGCGTCCTCCGCTGCGCTCCGTACGGATGGGGTTTCTAAAGAATATCGCATCTCCGATGCGCCGTTGGCGGCGGTCAGAGGCGGTGAGAGTGTGGGTCAGCGCGTTGGCGATAGTGAGAGACTGGGCGTCGGTGAGAGTGTGGGTCATGGTGACGTGGGGGAGTGTGAGGCAGAGCAGTGAGAGTGTGGGTCAGCGCGGAGGGAGAGAGTCGGGGAGAGTCGGGGAGAGTCGGAGGCGCGTTGGAAACGCGCTATTTTCAGTAACCCCACTCACGCGGAGCGTCAGCGTAGAGTGCGTGGGGTTATGGCGGATGTCCATGCCTATGCGCTTCGGAGATGCGCTACTACGGGAGTGAGGCGGCGGTCCGCATGGCGGACCCGTTTTCAGTTAACCCCGGACAGCGTCCGGGGATAGAGTGGAAAGGGAGATATGCACCGCAAGGCGGTGCCGCTGTGGATGGATAGCAGGAGAGCGTCAGCGGCGGCGCTCCGCGGCGCATCTGCATCGGTGCGTGTGCCCCCGACGCTGTCGGGGGTTAACTGAAAGCGTGACCGCTCGCGCGGTCGGGTTCCGCACTACTGCAATAGGCGATGAGGTCCGCAGAGCGCGGTCAGGCTCCGCCTCTGGAGGAGTAGCGCATCTCCGATGCGCCGTAGGCTGAGGGCAGAGGTGGCTGGGGGCAGCGACGTGGATTGGAGGGATGTTACAAACTTGTGATGAAAAAAATGTAGAAAAATTTGCAAAGTCATTATGCAAGTCGTACCTTTGTAACGAATTGAAAGATAGAACGCTTAATTGATTTTAAGACTTGTAAGGAACAGACGGTAAAATGCAAAGCAAAAACTATAATAATCGGAAATTTAACTAACAAACTAAAATAAAATCTTATGAAAAAATTTTACTTTTTATTTCTGTTCGCGCTGATTGCTTCCATCAGCAATCTGTATGCTGCGGAAGTGACGGTGACGTCAACGTTTAAAGACAAGGACTTGACGGTAGGTGTAGGAGAACCGGGTTGGGTGGCGTCTATAACGGCTAATTCGTTTGAATCAAATAATAATAATAGAGGTGTCCAATTTGGAGCTGCTAAGGGAGCTTTCACTCTGAAGACGAGTGAGTCTTTTTCTCAAGTGAAAAAAGTCTCTGTGATTTTGTCTACAAATGAAAAAGTAAATACAGTGTCATTGAAAGTGGGTGGTACTTCAGTGGACGGTATGAAAACTCTGAGTAAAAGGAATAACTATGCTGTAAACTGGTCTGTTGTAAGTCCGCAAGATGGTATAATTGAATTTTCTTTTAATGATAAAAAGGGCTCAATTTATATTAAATCCATTTCTATCACTTACGAATTTGCTGAAACCCAATGTGCCACTCCGACATTCAATTTGAAAGCAGATGAAACATATACAGATGCTCAGGATTTGGTGATTACTTCAACCACTGAAGGAGCGCAGATTGAATATACAATTACAGGCGATAAACTTACAACTCCAATCACAGGCACAGAGGCGTCTCCGGCTACTATTCATTTGACCGCAAATGACATTTATTTGGTGTCGGCCAAGGCAACAAAAGCAGGTCTTGAAGCCAGTGTACAGGCTGATTTGATGTTTACTATTGCAAAAAAAATGAACAAGCCTACATTCAATTTGACAGAAGGTGTGGTTTATGGTGAAGCAAAGGTGTTGGAAATCACATCTGACAAGGTAGGCGCACAAATCGAATATACTGTTTTCGGCGGAGGAAATATCTCTATTACAAAAACAGAGGCTTCCCCTGTTAGTGTAACTCTCGATCAGAATGGAGAGTATACTGTGGAGGCTTTTGCTCTTGAAATGGATGATTATGCAAAAAGTGATGCTGCAGGATTGAATTTCAAAATAGAACTGGCAGCAGGTGTTCCTACATTCAGCGTTGAAGAAGGAACATACACAGAAGCACAAGCAATCACTCTGACTCCTGGAGAAGTAGGCACGCAGGTGTTCTATACAATAAATGGAGGCACAGAGCAACAGTATATCGAGCCAATCAAATTGGAAGAGGAAGGAACTTACAAAATCGCTGCTTACACAGCTGCTACCGAAACGTTGGCAAAGAGCGCCACGGTGACAAAGACTTATGTAATCAACTTGCCATTGGAAGAGCCTTATATCCTTTGTAAGAATGCAGCATGGCTGACAGAAGGAACAAAGATTATATTTGTTGGTGAAAATTTAACAAACGGTGAGACTTTTGGAATGGCTTCTCAGGGAACGAATACCTATAGAGGTCAGGGCGTTGTGACATTGTCGGAAGATGGTAACTTCTTGAACGATAAAGAAGCGGAAGTGCGTGTATTCTCTGTTGAGAGAAGTGGAGCCAAAATGGCCTTTAAGGATGTAGAAGGATATTTGTATACTGATAATGCAAAGAACTCAATTAAAACAAAGAAAACAATTGCAGATGATTGTTATTGGACAGTGTCCATAGGAACAGATAATGTGGCGTCTGTCGTTTCCTCTTCGTTAACAAAGAATACGGATTATAGAAATATAAAATATAATGCCTCTTCGGATAGGTTTGCAGCATACAATGATAAATATGAAGGGAAAGTTTATATCTATCTTCTCGGCAAGACCTCTTCCGTATCGTCGATGTCGTCAGAAGGCGTAAAGGTATTTGCAGCTGAAGGCGGCGTAGAGGTTGTGGCAGCCGAGGCAACGGATGTGGCAGTCTACACTGTAGCCGGTCAGTTGGTTCGCCAAGCACGCGTGGCAGAGGGCAGCACACTCGTAAACGTTGCTCCAGGCTTCTACGTGGTTCGCGCCAACGGCACAGCCACGAAGGTGATTGTTAGATAATCCAAACCACACTTATACTTTTGAATCCTCCAGCCTCGGCTGGGGGATTTTTTTTGTACGCTTGGCTGCCCTTGGCGCGTCATCGGTGGCGCGTCCGCGGCGCATGTGCGTCGGTGCGTGTGCCCCCGACGCTGTCGGGGGTTAACTGAAGGCGAGACCGCTCGCGCGGTCGGACTCCGGCTCTGGAGTAGTGGCGTACCTCCGGCACGCCGACAGCAGGGGCGTGTCAAGTCCCGGCACGCTGCGCTGCGCTCCGCGTACCGGGTTATGGCAGAGTGCCGTCGCTCCGCGACGATGAGTGCGGTGATGTGGGGGTGGCGTGACCGCTCGCGCGGTCGGGGTGCGGCGGCTCTACTCTGGCATCGTGGGATGGTTATGTTGGCGCGTCGCGGAGCGACGCCACTTTTCGGTAACCCCGTACGCATAGCGCAGCGGAGCGTGCGGGGGCATCGTGTGCGCCCCCATCATCAGCGTGCCGGAGGTACGCCACTATGCGCGAGGCGAAGATGTCCCTACCGGGTGGCGCGGTGGAAAGCCAGCCGCTCGTCGCCGTTGGCGAGATAGATGATGCCGCAGTAGGCGAAGCCAGCTTTCTGCAGGCAGTGGCGCATGATGGAGTTGTCGCGGTGGGTGTCGATGCGGATGTTGTCGCAGTGGCGGTAGCAGAAGTTGAGCACGGCATCCATCACGCCGTGGCATTCCGGCAGGCTCGCTATGCGGTGTACCACCAGATATGGCTCCTCGTTGAGCCACGCTCCTCCATAGATGTCAGCGTATGTGGGGTCGGGGCCGGGAATCATCGAGAATACGGCAGACAGCTTGCCACCGTCCTCGCATCCGTAGCACACACCACGGCGGATGTCGGCAGTCATCACCGTCTTGTCGGGATAGCCGTCGGTCCACTGCCGCATGTTTCCGCTGGCGCGCATTATGCCCCGCGCCGCGTCGACGATTTCCATCACCGCGTCCAGGTCGGACGCCAAAACTTTGCGTATCTTCATAAAATATCTACTCTTTAAAATAAAAACGGCTGACAATCGAGCGATTATCAGCCGTTTTGAGTACCCGGAGCGGGACTTGAACCCGCACAGCCGCAATGGCCAAAGGATTTTAAGTCCTTCGTGTCTACCATTCCACCATCCGGGCAGCCTGCCTTGCGCCGAGGGCGCTGGCGGAAAAGCGCAGCAAAGTTACGCCAACTTTTAAAATTGTGCAAATTTCACGCGCAAAAACTTACTTCAATCTATCGCTGTGGGTATGGTCAGAGGCGGTGGGGGAAGTGAGTGGCAGGGTGGCGCCGCTGTAGATGTAGAGCAGGAGTGTGCCAGCGGCGGCGCTCCGCGGCGCATCAGTGTCGTGCTGATATCCCCCGACGCTGTCGGGGGTTAACTGAAGACGTGACCGCTCGCGCGGTCGGGCAGCGGCTCTGGAGTAGTGGCGTACCTCCGGCACGCCGACAGCCGGGACTTGACAGAGTGCCGTCGCTCCGCGACGATGAGTGCGGATGTCGGCGGTGATGGGGTGACGAGACCGCTCGCGCGGTCGGGATGGCGGCGATGCAGCGGAGCAGGGATGGCGAGTGTCGAGGATGAGGTCCGCAGGGCGGACCCGCTTTCAGTTAACTTTTATCTTTGCACTATCAATAGGAAGTT
>UMHI01065180.1_pt1 | contig 13865 bp, 10 predicted proteins | sample 1965481 | NCBI WGS metagenome assembly UMHI01 (sample SAMEA4836093, study PRJEB28245) | human gut metagenome | biome: gut microbiome; material: fecal sample | place: Denmark | collected 2008 | reverse complement strand
GGAGGCATCATGGCCAATTTGCAATATCGTGCGGATTTCATCTACCAGAACTTGCAGATACAGCAGAACGTCATCGGCGAGAGTTTCCGCCACGGGGTGAAGAAGTTGCTCTTTTTGGGCAGCACGTGCATTTATCCGCGTGAGGCTCCGCAGCCGATGAAAGAAGAGGTGTTGCTCACGTCGCCGTTGGAATATACCAATGAGCCGTATGCCATCGCCAAGATAGCGGGGCTGAAGATGTGTGAGAGTTTCAACCTGCAATACGGGACGAACTACATCGCCGTGATGCCGACAAACCTTTACGGGCCGAACGACAATTTCCATTTGGAGAACAGCCATGTGTTGCCGGCCATGATCCGTAAGGTCCATTTGGCCAAGTGCCTGAACGAAGGGGACTGGGAGGCTGTGCGCAAGGACATCGGCCTGCGTCCCGTGAGCGTGGTGCGCGACGGTGTGAAGCGAGTGGTGGATGCCGCTTCCACAGAAGTGGATATCCTCGACGTGTTGGCGCATTACGGCATCACGCCGGAGGCCGTGACGTTGTGGGGCACCGGCAAACCGTTGCGCGAATTCCTTTGGAGCGAAGAGATGGCGGATGCCAGCGTGCACGTGCTGTTGAACGTGGATTTCAAGGACACGTATGCGCCGGGCGAACGGGACATCCGCAACTGCCACATCAACGTGGGGACGGGCAAGGAACTGACCATCCGCGAAGTGGCAGAGAAGATTATGGCCGAAATCGGTTTCAAGGGTGAGTTGCGTTGGGATGCCTCCAAGCCGGACGGCACGATGCGCAAGCTGACGGACGTGACGAAGCTCCACCGCCTCGGTTGGCACCACACGGTGGAGATAGACGAAGGGGTGCACCGTTTGTATGAATGGTACCTGAAAGGAATCTGTATCAATCATCAGGGACACTAATATATATAATAAGGTATAGGATATGAAAAAGTTGTTGTCGCTTCCGCCGAATCTGGTGGAGTGTTTCCACGAGGTAGAGCGAGCCGACCGGAAAGAGTGGTTTTGTACGTCCGACCCCATCGGGCATAAGTTAGGTTCGGGGGGAGGAACGGCGTGGCTGTTGCAGGCCTGCAAGGCGTCCGAGACGGATGAAGGAGAAACATTTGCTGCATGGCTGTCGCGTGAGAAACGCATCCTGCTGCATGCTGGAGGGCAGAGCCGGCGTTTGCCGGCTTACGCGCCTTCGGGGAAAATACTGACTCCGGTACCGGTGTTCCGGTGGAAGCGGGGACAGCGTCTGGATCAAAACCTTTTGTCGCTTCAGTTGCCCCTTTACGAGCAGGTTATGGAGCGTGCGCCGCAGTCGTTGCACACGTTGGTGGCCAGTGGCGACGTGTATATCCGTACCGACCGGCCTTTGCAGGACATCCCCGAGGCCGACGTGGTGTGCTACGGGCTGTGGGTAGACCCGAGCCTGGCTCAAAACCATGGAGTATTCGTATCGGACCGCCGGTCGCCGGAGAGGTTGGCTTTCATGTTGCAGAAACCCAGTGTGGCCGAGTTGGGCGCACTGATGAGCAAGCATTTGTTCCTGATGGACATCGGGATTTGGTTGCTGAGCGACCGGGCGGTGGAACTGATGGTGAAGCGTTCTTACCGTGACGGGCAGTTGTCGTTTTACGACATGTACTCCGAGTTCGGTCTGGCACTGGGAGACCGTCCTACGTTGGACGACCCGGAGTTGAACAGCCTGACGGTGGCCATCTTGCCTTTGGAAGGGGGGAATTTCTATCATTACGGGACGAGCCGCGAGATGATTTCTTCCACCCTGGCCGTGCAGAACATCGTGACGGACCAACGGGAAATCATGCACCGCAAGGCTAAACCCCATCCGGCCATGTTCGTGCAGAATGCCGAAGTGGAAGTGCCTCTGGAGGCCGCGAACTCGGAACTTTGGATAGAGAACAGCTTCGTGGGGCGCGACTGGACATTGGCGTGCCGTAACATCATTACAGGGGTGCCTGAAAACCGTTGGCCGCTGAAGTTGGCCGCCGGTTTGTGCATCGACGTGGTGCCGGTGGGCGAGGAGGCTTTTGCCGCCCGTCCTTACGGTTTCAACGATGCCTTCAAGGGCTGCCTGTCGGACAGGGCGGTCCTGTATCAGGGCATGCCTGTGACGGAGTGGTTGGCCGAGCGCGGCCTGAAACCGGAAGACATAGAGGAGAACCATGATTTGCAGGCGGCCCGTTTGTTTCCTTTGTGCGGCAATGTGGAGGACTTGGGATTGGCTATGCGTTGGATGACGACCGAGCCTGAATTGGAGGATGGACGTAAGGTATGGTTCTCGGCCCGCAAAATGTCGGCCGATGAATTGTCGGCATACGCCAACCTGCACCGCCTGACGTGCCAACGTGAGGCGTTCCGGACGAAGAACCTGCCTTTATTGGCAGCCCATTACGAACGTAGCGTGTTCTACCAGTTGAACTTGGATGACGTGGCCCATGAATATGCGGAGGAGGATTTGCCTTTACCGGACGCATTGCCGGAGATGGCGGATGGGTTGACACGTATCAGCGATGCGATGTTCCGTGCCCGTGTGGCCGGCCTGAAAGGTGAAGACGGACGGAAATATGAAGAACAGGCTTTCGGATTGATGCGTAAGATGCTGACCGGCACGGCCTGTGCGGCCCGGCAGTCTCCCCGCTTGTCGGTTTATGCAGACCAGATCGTGTGGGGGCGCAGTCCGGTGCGTATCGACTTGGCCGGAGGATGGACGGACACGCCGCCCTACAGCCTGATGGAGGGAGGGAATGTGGTGAACCTCTCCATCGAACTGAACGGGCAGCCCCCGTTGCAGGTGTACGTGAAGCCTTGCCGGGAACGTCATATCGTGATGCGTTCCATTGACTTGGGCGCGATGGAGGTGGTGCGTACATACGACGAACTTGCGGCCTTCAATAAGGTCGGCTCTCCTTTTTCCATTCCGAAGGCGGCGTTGGTACTGGCCGGTTTCCACCCTGACTTCAGTGCGGAAGCCCATGCGTCGTTAGAGGCGCAGTTGGAGGCTTTCGGTGCGGGTATCGAAATCACATTGCTGTCTGCCATTCCGGCCGGTTCCGGACTCGGGACAAGTTCTATTCTGGCTTCTACCGTGTTGGGAGCCGTCAATGACTTCTGCGGGTTGGGATGGGACCGTTATGAGGTGGGCAACCGTACGCTCGTGTTGGAGCAGTTGCTGACCACGGGCGGAGGATGGCAAGACCAATACGGCGGCATCCTGCAAGGCGTGAAATTGCTCCAGACCCAACCGGGGGCTTGCCAACAGCCTTTGGTACGTTGGCTGCCCGACCACGTGTTTACCGCACCTGAATACCGGAAATGCCATTTGTTGTATTATACCGGCATTACACGTACGGCCAAGAGTATCCTGGCGGAAATCGTGAAGGGGATGTTCCTGAACGAGACGGGGCGTCTGGAGCTGTTGGGCCGGATGAAGACGCATGCTTTGGACATGTACGACGCCATACAGCGGAACAGTTTCGAGGAGATGGGGCGTTTGGTCAGGAGGTCGTGGATGCAGAATTGCCGTTTGGATGAGGGGACGAATCCGGAGTCCGTCCGTGCGATTACTGAGAAAATAGACGACTTGTGTTTAGGGTATAAGTTACCCGGGGCAGGTGGGGGAGGCTTCCTTTATATGGTGGCCAAGGACGAAGAGGCAGCAGCACGTATCCGGAAGGTTCTGGTGCAGGAGGCTGTGAACGACCGTGCCCGTTTTGTAGAGATGAGTTTGTCGGAAAAGGGGCTGGAAGTAAGCCGCAGCTAAGGTTGTCCAGTCTTTCTTGCCGAGAGAAAAAAAGTACGCCCCCAGAAACCATTGTGGTTTCCGGGGGCGTATGTTTCCGACAGGGACGGGAGGATTACCGGTCCTTGTACATGTTTTCGTAATATTTCTGGTAGTCTCCGCTTGTTACGTTGTCCATCCATTCCTGATTGTCAAGATACCAACGGACGGTTTTCTCGATGCCTTCTTCAAATTGGAGGCTGGGTTCCCATCCCAATTCGTTTTTCAATTTGGTAGAGTCGATGGCATAACGCAGGTCATGCCCCTTGCGATCGGTCACGTAAGTAATCAGGTCGAGTGAATAGCCTTCCGGATTGCCGAGCAAACGGTCTACCGTACGTATGATTACCTTGATGATGTCGATGTTTTTCCATTCGTTGAAGCCACCGATGTTGTATGTCTCTGCCACTTTACCTTTGTGGAAGATTACGTCGATGGCACGGGCATGGTCGATGACGTAAAGCCAGTCGCGCACGTTTTCCCCTTTGCCGTAGACCGGGAGGGGCTTGCGGTGGCGGATATTGTTGATGAACAGCGGAATCAACTTTTCCGGGAACTGGTAAGGCCCGTAGTTGTTGGAACAGTTGGTTACGATGGTCGGCATGCCGTAGGTGTCGTGGAAAGCACGGACGAAGTGGTCGCTACTGGCTTTGGAAGCGGAGTAGGGGCTGTGCGGATTGTATTTCGTGGTTTCCAGGAAGAAAGCCTCACCGTATGCCAGGTGATGTTCCGAAGATGAGGCCGTGGTGGTGAAAGGAGGTTCGATGCCTTCGGGGTGAGTCAGCTCCAATGCCCCGTACACTTCGTCGGTCGAAATATGGTAGAAACGTTTGCCCTCGTAGCCTTCCGGCAGGGATTCCCAATACTCTTTGGCTGCTTGGAGCAGGCTGAGCGTTCCCATGACATTGGTGCGTGCGAAAGTGAACGGGTCTTTGATACTGCGGTCCACGTGGCTTTCGGCAGCCAGATGGATAATGCCGTCCACATGGTATTGCCGGAAGAGTTCGCTCATCTTGTCGAAATCGCAAATGTCCGCTTTGATGAAAGTGTAATTCGGTTGGTTTTCGATGTCTTTCAGGTTGGCCAAGTTTCCGGCGTAGGTCAGCTTGTCCAGATTGATAATGTGGTAGTCCGGATATTGGTTGACGAAGAGGCGTACGACGTGGCTGCCGATGAAACCGGCTCCTCCGGTAATGATGATATTTCTTTTAAAATCCATGATGTGCTGTATTATTGGTATAAATCTTCTGAGTAATCAAACAACCATTCGGCATCTTTCAGGCGAGGATGACGCTTGTCCTTTTCCGACAGGAGGATTTTGTCGGAAGGAATGTGCCAGTTGATGCCGAGGTCCGGGTCGTCCCATGCCAATGCCCCCTCGCTTTGCGGTGCATAAAAGTTGTCGCATTTATACTGGAATATAACTTCCGGCGTGAGCACGCTGAAGCCGTGGGCAAAACCGCGGGGGATGAAGAATTGACGATGGTTTTCTTCTGTCAGCTCTACAGCTACATGTTGACCGAAAGTAGGCGACCCTTTCCGGATATCCACGGCCACGTCCAATACGGCGCCTTTGATGACGCGTACTAACTTGCTTTGTGCGTATGGCGGTTTTTGAAAATGAAGACCGCGCAGTACGCCGTAACTGCTCTTGCTTTCATTGTCTTGCACGAAATGTACGGTGCGGACCAACCGGTCGAAATCCCGTTGTGAGAAAGATTCGAAAAAATAGCCTCTTGCATCGTTGAACAACCGAGGTTCGATAATCACTACGCCTTCGATGGCGGTTTGAATGACTTCCATAATAAATAGTAAACTTTATTATGTGCAAAGATAGTTTTTTTTATCGAAAGGTAGCGGGCTTTAGGATAAAATCGTATATTTGCAAGGATGAAAAATATTTAAATGATTGCATCATGGAGACTTGTCATTGGATTTTGGCCGGTTGGTTGGTTTTTGACTTGCTGGTGTTTGTATGGGCGTGGTGGGATGATTTATATTATTCCCATGATATGAAAAATAAGTTCAAACGTCTGAAAGAGACGTTGACAGAAGAATAGAATGATATGCGGTCTGGATATAAATTTCTCGTGAAGATGCTGTTCGGGTTGTATCTGGTCGGAGGATTTGCAACCTGCCAAAAAGTGGATTTACCTTCGGAAGAAGGGGAAGACACGGAACAGCCCGGGCAAACGGGCGATAAGCCGGAAGGCGGAGGCCATGGGGCGGGAGGGACTGGCGGAACGGAAGAAGAGGTGCCTTTGCCGCCTGAATATGAGGGTGCTTGGACTGTAACCGGGATATTGTCGGAGTATGAAGGGGTAGACTTGGATGAGGATTATGAGGAAATGGTCGTGGGGTATATAGTGGGGGCGTGTGACAGGACGATGAAAAATGCCCTGTTCACGGCTGATGAGATACGGGCTGCTGGCGTAAGCACGAACCTTCTGATAGCGGATTCAAAAGATGAAAGGGATGCTTCGCGTTGCATGCCAGTAGAGCTTAAAAAGGGTACGGATGTGAGGGATGAAGCCAATCTTGTGGATCATCCGGAGGTACTGGGATGCCGGATTGGCTTGTTGGGATTGGTGAAGACTTATTTTAACGTGGTCGGATTGAAAAACGTGGCGTATCATGAGTGGCTGACGAATGGCGGGGATGTGGAAGAGCCGGAGCCGGAAGAGCCGGAAGAACCTGAAGAGCCCGAAGAACCCGAAGAACCTGAAGAGCCGGAAAATCCAGGGAAGCCGGAGGAACCGGAAGATCCTGAACCGGGACCTGTTCAAAAAGATACGATAATAATAGACTTGAAGCCGGGACATATTGAAGGTGGCCGGTCGATTAGAACTAAATGAAAATACCATGGATGCCAGATGTTTTTTATATAGTTGTATTCTCCTGTTGGGTTTATGGGGAGAAGTAGTTTCAGCACAAACTTTCAGGCGTGTAAGGAATGTCCGTGAACTGGAGGATGGTATGCATTGTGTATTGGCCGGGTATTGTGCGGCACATCCAGACTCGTTGTACGTGATGGCATCGCAGGATAAAACCGGTACGGGGAAGAAAAACCGTGCTGCCCGCAAGCTTCCCTTGGATAAAAACGGGAGAATACATATACATGACGGCGGAACGGCTATTTTTGAATTGCAGGTGGAAGGGAAGGCTTATGCGTTTCGTGACATGGCTTTGGATGCGTGGTTGGCGTATTCTAACGGGCGTGTACAAGAGTATACTTCTTTATTGACTTTGACAGACGAGGAATTGGCCAGTTCTGTAAATCCTAAAAACAAGTATAGTAATAAGTTTGAAATCATATCGTTAGCCTCAGCTCGCTTGTCAAAGACATCTTTGTATACGAAAGAGGATGTTTTTACGTCTGTTTCTTCTAAAAAACAATTTGGTCTGATGCCGGTCGGGGGTATTTCTTTTAAGTTATGCGAACAGGATGTAGGCGATTCCTTATTTATATATAAGGAAGTGCAACCGCCTGTATTGGCAGGAAGAGAAGACGGCGACTGGATCTTCAAAGGGGACTGGTTGGCAGACTCTTTGTTTGCACTGGATTATGCTCAAGCCCGGCGGATTGATTTTACCGAAATATCCCTGCCACAAGGAAAAGGTATGGCGGGTGGCGGGAAGATGCCCAAAGGATATGTCTGGACTTACGTGCGTAAGGGAGAGTCCGGGCGTTTGCCGGAAGGATGGCCCAATGTGGTTGAAATAGACCGGAAGGATGAGGATGTACAAGGAAGGGCCGTGACTCGGATGGTGGGTTGTGACAGCTGTACTTTAGGGCCTAAGTACTCGTTTACGGTACCGTCGGGAACTGGAATTGTGTGGTACCGGAAAACTGAGGATGACGAAGGATGGTTGACTGTAGGTTTGCCGTATGCCGTGGAGAAAGTTACTTGGGAAAGTCCAGACGGAGAAACCGTAGCATCGGAACGTCTTTGTTTTGAAAAAATAACCGGCGAGGGTGTGGTATTTCACCGAATGGAAACCGATGAGGCTTGGAAAGCCTGTGTTCCCTATTTGTGGAAAGCGACAGAATCCCGTGAATCCGTAGTCTGCTTTTATGGAGACGGGACGGTCGTGCAGGCCCAGGAAAATAGCTTAAAGGAAACAGATGGATTTTATACAATATTCAGCCGGTATGATATTGAAAATGAGAAGGAAAGTGTTTTTCTTCTGGATGATAGCGGCACACGGTTTGTGCGTGCTGCGGCGGGAAGTTGGATGGCACCCGGTAGGGGGTATTTGGTGTACACTGGAACTGGTTCTCATACCTTGCGTTTGATTGAAAAAGACTCACCGGACGAGGTGGACCAGATAAAGTTTAGGACGGACGGGCATCCTTTGCCTGTTTATGGGCCGGACGGTGTAAAGAGAGGAGAAATATTGCCCGGTGAAGGTATTCCGGAAGAATGGCCTAAAGGGTTGTATATCATTCCATACGGAAAGATGATGAAAAAGTAGAAAAAGGAAAATCCACTTATTATTTGCTGAACAACTCAAAGGTGAACTTATACCCAAAGCCGATTTGCTTGAAGTTTTCCAAAGAAAGGAACAGTCCCATGTCGAACACGAAGGTCCCTATGCCGTAACCCAATTCGAAATAAGGTCCTAAATGGTCCATGGTGAGCATATTGAGGTATAGGCGTTCGTTCTGTATATGGTTGGTGTATTTGATAAGGTGGCGTAGCACAAGAAACGGGGCTTCGTAAGAGATATGTCCTCTGACGTAGTAGGGAGATGCGTTATACCATCGGCCATTTAAAGCCTGAAACACTCCTCCGATTTCGTCGTTCCATCCTTCGGGGAGGTTGCTTTTGCGGAAGTTGACGAAGTCTACGAAATAAGTTTCTTCCTGATTGGTGAACAGTCCCATTCCGATGCGGTAATACAGGTCGGAGAGTAGACCCGTACGGATGTGGTGCTGCATGTCGAACTCAATACGTTCATAAACGCCTGTACTTTTGAATATGTTCCTGAGACCGCGCTCGTAGTCCACGATGAAAGTCGGGAAACGGGACTTCAGGTTGATTTTCTGTCGGCCGTTCATGTAATAGTATTGGCCGGGAGTCCATTCCACCCGGATGCGCGGAGCGAAACTGTTATACTGCGGGCGTATGTTGGCCTTCAATCCTTCGGTTACGTTTTCCGGAAGTTCTACTTGCCGGAAACTTTCTTCAGGATGTTCGGCCGGTGTACGGCGGTGGAACATGAATCCCAGTCCTACGGACAGGCCGTTGGTGATTTCGAGGTGGTTGCTGATTTCGAAATTCAAGTCTTTGAAAAGGTCCAGGTTCAGTTTGTCGAAGTCGATGATGCTGTCTGATGGAATCTTTTTGAGTTCATCAATAATGCGGCTGTTCCCGATGCGGTTGCCGTTCCCGACGTTGACTCTTACCGTTCCCATGTGTTCCGGCCAATATTGGTATTCGGCCCCTGCATTCCAATAGAATTCGTTATGGGTGAAGTTATATCCCAAGCGTGTCCCGACGTGAAGGGACTGGCTGTTTCGGAATGTGGTGTTGAAATTCAAATCTTGCCGGTAGGCGATGCCGGTCGTTTTGCTGTAACTGAACATCAGCGGATTGATGAAGGGAGAGTTTTGCAACGTGGCATTGTTGCTTAGTTTCCAGTCGCTATCGGTCAGAAAAAAGTCGCCCACCGAGCCCCAGATGTTTTTCTTGAAAGGCTTGGTCGTTTCCTTTTGTATATAATTCATGGAATCCGTCCGTGCCTTATACCTTTTATATATATACAGTTCGGAGTTGTCCAAAGGAGTAGGCCGCAGGGAGTCGAAACGGGCAAAGTCCTTTGTATAGGCCTGCCGGTCGCATTGCAGGGAAAAAGATGCGGTAAGGTTGTAGTTCGGTTTGGAAATGCTGTCTTCCGGTGTATTACGACGGTGATGTATTTTCTTATAAGTCAGGCTAGATTCGTAATATCCTTCCATGATATTGAAAGCAAAGGCAAACGATGCGTTGATGTCGTTTTTCACCGGCAGGTATTCCGTGTCGGTGCCGATGTCTCCCATGATGATGCGGCAATCGAAAAGCAACAAATCGGCTTGCCCTTTGAATGAAATCTCGCGCACGCTCCATGCCCCTTCCGTAATCGTCATTTTTCCGTCCAATAACTGGAAGCTTTTGTTGCGAGGGATAAATCGGATGTGGTATTCGATACGTTGTTGCCGGTCGCACGACACGGAGTCGATAGTATAGCGGTAGTATTTGTTGCTGTTGGGAGCCAAAGGGGAGAGCAGGCGTTGCCCCATCAGGTAAGGGGCATAGATGTTGACATTGAAATAATCCGTAATACCCGGTATTTCACGGGCTTCGCCCAACGTTCCGGTATAAGCCTTGATTTTCTGGTCGTATATGTTGGGAGCGGTGTAGTGTAGGTCGCTGTATGTCTCTACGATAAAGCGGTTGGCGTCTTTTGGGGTTCTGAACAATCCCGGAATGAAACGGAATCCCCGGTTTTTCTTGATGATATCCAGTTGGGCTTTGATGTATAGCTCTGCGCGGTATTCGTGGATGAAGTCCATATATTGTGAAGCGGCATGGTGCATCCGGCTGATGATAGAGTCGGCGGCTTCCAAGCGCGCTTGCATCACCAGTGGAAAGGACAGCATGCATCCCCACAATATATATCGTATGAAACTCACGTTTATCGGTTTTAAATGAATCGCCCCGGCTCGGTATGGCCCGAGCAAGCTCGGCTCTGCTCTTGCTTAATCGCGATTTTCAGAGTGACGCAGGCAAAGATAATAATAAAAATGGATATAGTGTATCGTTGTTTTTTCTTAATTTTGTGCCCAAATTCACATACACGATATTTATGGGAGGTTTTTTCGGCGTCATCTCAAAGACGCAGTGCGTGGCCGATTTGTTTTACGGCACAGATTATAATTCTCATTTAGGTACACGGCGTGGCGGGTTGGCCACTTATAGTAAAGAGCATGGTTTTATCCGCTCGATACATAATTTGGAGAGTACTTATTTCCGGACGAAGTTTGAGGACGAGTTGGGGCAGTTTAAAGGGAATGCCGGTGTCGGTATCATCAGTGATACGGATGCACAGCCTTTGTTGATGAATTCGCATTTGGGGCGTTTTGCGATCGTGACGGTAGCGAAAATCAATAATGCGGAAGACCTGGCCGCAAAGCTTCTGGAGCAGGGCATGCATTTCTCAGAGTTCAGCTCAGGTAAGATAAACCCTACCGAACTGATAGCTTTGCTTATTAACCAAGGACAGACTTTTGTGGAAGGTATCGAACACATGTATAAGGAAATCAAAGGGTCTTGTTCCTTGTTGTTGCTGACGGAAGATGGCATTATAGCTGCAAGAGACAGTTGGGGACGTACACCAGTCGTAGTAGGTAAGAAAGAAGGAGCGTATGCCGTAACCGGGGAATCTACGGCATTTCCCAATCTGGATTACGAGACCGTGTATTACCTCGGTCCCGGTGAGATTGTCCGGTTGCAGGCCGAGGGGATGGAGTGTTTGCGCCGTCCGCATAAGCGCATGCAAGTCTGTTCCTTCCTTTGGGTGTATTACGGTTTCCCTACTTCCTGCTATGAGGGTAAGAACGTGGAAGAGTTCCGCTTTGCTTGCGGCAAGAAGATGGGGGAGAGGGACCAGGCCGAAGTGGATTGTGCCTGTGGCATACCGGATTCCGGTATCGGCATGGCTTTGGGGTATGCGGCAGGAAAGGGAGTGCCCTACCAACGTGCCATTTCCAAGTACACTCCTACATGGCCCCGGAGCTTCACTCCGAGCAATCAGGAGATGCGTTCCTTGGTGGCCAAGATGAAGCTGATAGCCAACCGCGACATGCTGAAAGATAAGCGTGTACTTTTCTGCGATGATTCCATCGTGAGGGGAACGCAACTGCGCGACAATACGAAAATCTTATTCGACTATGGGGCCAAAGAGGTGCACATGCGTATTGCTTGCCCTCCGTTGATTTACGGTTGCCCGTTTATCAATTTCACGTCATCGAAAAGCGATATGGAGTTGATTACGCGTCGGCTGATTAAGGAGTTCGAGGGAGATGAGAACAAAAACTTGGAGAAATACGCGCAGACAGGTTCGCCCGAATACCAGCGAATGGTGGACACGATAGCCAAACGCCTGAATCTTTCTTCCTTGAAGTTCAATACGTTGGAAGACCTTATAGAAGCCATCGGCTTGCCTAAATGTCAGGTGTGCACGCATTGTTTCGACGGAAGCAGCCGCTTTACCTTGGAAGAGGAGAACACGGATGAATAGTGTTTGCTCCTGGGGCCGACGGATGGACGTGGCACCGTAAACAGAAGGGCTGTATGAGTGCATTTTATATCATACTGACAACGGTTCTTTATTTCCTTCTGCTGTTTGCCGTCTCCCGTAAGGCCGGTGGGACGGGGGACAACGATACGTTTTTCCGGGGAGGCAGACGGTCGCCATGGTGGGCGGTGGCGTTCGGCATGATAGGGGCTTCCTTGTCTGGGGTGAGTTTCGTGTCGGTGCCGGGTATGGTAAGGGACGCGGATATGACCTACATGCAGATGTGTGTAGGTTTCTTTTTTGGGTATCTCGTAGTGGCTTTTGTATTGTTGCCTTTGTATTATAAGCTGAACCTGACCTCCATTTATGCTTATCTGGATGTCCGGTTCGGCAAGGCGGCCTATCGGACCGGAGCTTCTTTTTTCTTGTTATCTAAAATGTTGGGGGCAGCCGCACGGTTGTATTTAGTGTGCCTGATTTTGCAGAATTACGTGTTCGGAAGCTTGGGGGTTCCGTTCGAGGTCACGGCGTCCGGAACGGTTTTCCTGATTTGGCTATACACCTTCAGGGGAGGCATAAAATCGTTGGTGTGGACCGACGCTTTGCAAACTTTATGTCTGGTAACGGCACTGGTGTTGATTTTGTACCAACTGTGCCGTTTGAACGATTTTACGGTGGTTGAGGCAGTGCGGCATGTGGTGGAAAGTCCTTACGGTCGTTGGATAGAATGGGACGATTGGACTTCACGGCAACATTTCGTGAAGCAGTTCCTGAGCGGCATTTTTATTGTGATTGTCATGACGGGGTTGGATCAGGATATGATGCAGAAGAATCTCACGTGCAAGAACCTGCATGATGCGCAGAAAGACATGTGCTCGTACGGCTTTTCGTTCATACCCTTGAATATGCTGTTTCTGGGAGTGGGCGTCCTGCTGTTGGCTTTGGCATCGCGCGAGGGTATAGGCTTGCCCGTGAAGGGAGATGACATTTTGCCCTTGTTTTGTGCGGAAGGCCATTTAGGGAATGGAGTGTTGGTACTGTTTACTATCGGTATTATCGCTGCGGCGTTCAGCAGTGCGGATTCCGCACTGACGGCCTTGACCACCAGTTTTTGTGTGGACATTCTGGACGTGGAGCGGAGGTTTACCCGTCCGGAAGCAGTAAGAAAGAAGGTACACGGAGTAATAGCTTTGCTCTTTGTCGGTTTTATCTTGTGTTTTGAGGCCGTAAACGATTCCAGTGTCATCGATGCCATTTATGTGGTGGCTTCTTACACTTACGGGCCGTTGTTGGGCTTGTTTGCTTTCGGCATGTTTACCCGGCGCAAACTCTGGCTTGCGGCTGTCCCGTGGATTTGTGTCGCGGCACCCATGGGGTGCTACCTGTTAGACGCCTGGACCGTTTCGGCCTATGGTTATCGTTTCGGATACGAATTGCTGATGTTGAACGGATTGTTCACGTTCGTGGGGTTGTATGCGTTTTCCAAGGCTTATTCTCCGGATATGGATAAACGGTAGTAAAAATCCCCTTTCCGTGTACAAACGGAAAGGGAAAAAGGCTGTTTCATGAGAGCTCAAGATTCTGTTGAAAGTCTGAGATAGGAAGAAGTGAAGGTATTTGGGGTATATGTTTTTAGAAGTATCCGTATAGATGCTAATTGAAAATAGCACCATATTTTATTTTAACCGAGCTTCACCCTTGGCTTTTACAAAAGTACTTTATTGTTTTAAATAGTAGACATTATATAGATTAATTTGTTATATGACTCATTTTGTGACTG
>UMHI01071161.1_pt1 | contig 14089 bp, 9 predicted proteins | sample 1965481 | NCBI WGS metagenome assembly UMHI01 (sample SAMEA4836093, study PRJEB28245) | human gut metagenome | biome: gut microbiome; material: fecal sample | place: Denmark | collected 2008 | reverse complement strand
AAGTCCGCCAGTATCTGCGCACGCGCAATCCTGAAGAATCGGAAGCTTTGGGGCGTAAAGTGCTCGCCAAGGCAGCCCAAGAAGCACAGCTCAACCTTCAGGCTATTCCCGAACCCATTTGGCGTGAAGTGCTCCGCGATGCATCCATCGGAACGCGCGAACAACTCTATATTGATATTGGTCTGGGGCATATGCCGGCAGCCGGCATCATCGGTCAAATCAAGACTCTGCTACAGGTAAAAAAACCGGAACATCCTGCAAGTGAAACCACAGTGACCATCCGAGGCACCGAAGGTATGGCCGTTCAGTTAGCGACCTGTTGCCATCCCGTACCCGGCGACAATATTTGGGGCTTCATGCGCAAAGGACATGGGCTTTCCGTACATCGCGCTGACTGCGAACACGTTGCGCGCGGACGGCAAAATGCCCCGCAACGTTGGATGCCGTTGGCGTGGCAAGCCGAAAGCGCCGAAGAGGCTCGCTTCTTTGTGCCGCTGGATCTGGAAATCACCGATGATCGGGCAACATTGGCTTCAGTCGCCACAGAACTCAGTTCCGCAGGATCAGCTATTGTGGGTGTTAATGTCGAACCCAACAAGGAAGGTAAAGAATCTCTGAATCTGATGATTCAGGTTCGAAGCCGATTGCACTTGATGCACATCATGCGAGCGCTCAAACGGATCCCGACTGTGCTGAGCGTAGCTAGACGCTTGGATGGCGACAAACGCATCTTCTTGCCGACAGAGGATCGGTAGAGGTAGTGGGGGCTCCTTTCGGAGCCCCCTTTGCTTTATCAATTAAATTTTGCCGCCGTGATTTTTCAGGTAGTAGTACCGTACGTACTTGGCCATTGTGTAGAAGTAGTGGTTCATGGAGAAAATGAAGCCAAGCTTCCCGTCCAAGAACCCTCGATTGATGAAGTAGACCTTGAAGAAGGCCCAGAGCGGTCTTAACACAACATCTCTGAAGAAGTAGCAATTCCTGTCTTCATCAAGATATTTGTCTGCGGCCAGTCTGCTGTAGAGATCTATTTTCCGATAGTAAGCATCCCAGTTTCGGTATGTGAAATGGATCAGTCGACCCTTGAGCTTTTGGCTCGGATAAGGAGTCACAATTGCCTGATGCACCTTACCAACAACACTAGCTCCCTCACGAGGCATCAGCCGAAGAACCCAGTCCGGTCGTAAGGCACCGTGCTTAACGACGCCAGAGGCAAAATGGTTTTCTCTTTGAACCATATAGGAATGCGTTTGACTGTTCCCCTCAACAACCATACGTATAGAGTCTCTCAACACGGAAGTGACCCGTTCATCAGCATCCAATAAGAAAACCCAAGGTTGGGTTGCTTGCTCGATGCCATACGTCTGCTGGGCTCCCCAGTCCCCATTCATAGAATGGGCAAATACCTTAGCTCCAAGTTCTGTGGCGATATCGACTGTTTTATCCGTACTCCCATCATCAATTACGATGAGTTCTTTTGCAAATGAACAACTCTCAAGACAGTCACGAATATTTATTTCTTCATTCTTTGCCAACAGAACGACACTAACGGGCAATTTGTTCTCAGCCATAACCAATCCTGATTGTCAATTCGTTCTTGAGCACATGCTACACATACTCGACCGATATGATTTCTAAGCTTTCCACACGGGCCGGATGATCAATAGTTGCCGGCGTAGGCAATCGGACACAATCCCCTTCCCTTTGTTTCAGGAACACACGAGCAATCGGACTCACCCAGCTCACGTCACCATTTTCCGGATCCGCTTCATCAATTCCAACGATACGAATAGTGTGTTCAGTTCCTGTCGTCAGGTTCTCATAGGTAACCGTCGCTCCGAAAAACACCTGATCCGTGGGCGGACGTTTTGTAGGGTCGACGACCTCCGCACTTTCAATTCGTTTATTCAGAAAACGTATGCGGCGGTCAATTTCGCGTAAACGTCTTTTGCCGTACTGGTAGTCTCCGTTTTCCGAACGATCCCCATTGCTTGCCGCCCAACTGACCACGTTTACAATACTCGGTCGCTCAACATTAACCAAATGCTCGCGCTCATCCAGTAGACGTCGGTAGCAAGTTGGTGTCATGTAGTTTTTTGTATTCGCCGGGAGTCCGGGAAGCTTGACTTCTTCACCGTCTTCATCTTCCATCAACATTTCAGTTGCCATTTGTCCAACCAACCATGCTCTATTGCCGATATTTACCACGCATCTGTAGGTAAGTCGGCACCCACTTTTTAAGTGGCGCTGCGTCAATCTCTTTCCAATCTTTAAGGCTGTGCCCTTCCAGCGCTCCGCTCATTTTGATAAGCAACACCTCGTCACCCGCCACGATAGCGTCTTCGCTGTAACTGCCAACAAAAAAGACTTCTCGTGGTTTAGAGTCAAAAAGATCCTGACCAACCCCAAAATCTTCCAGAGGATTTTGAACTGCCAATACTTTTTTTAGCAAAGTTGCGCTTACGTCATACGCTGTAGTGCGATGTTTTACAACTTGCGCATTTATTCCGGGCCAATACATAACTAGAGGGATTTTAATTTGCGCCTGGGAAAAATTCCCATTATGACCCCAGTAGTTAAGTCCAGAATCATTAAATTCATCCCCATGATCTGAGGTCACAACCACAACTGTATTGCTTAGAAGCTTCTTATCTCTAAGAATATCTAAAATTTTACCAATTAAAATATCTGCACCATAAGCAGAATTTTTATATCTATTAAAATAAGGAACTGGATCAAAATCAGGTCCCAATTCAAGATGATTTATGTCTTCCCAATAGTTTTTATATGGAAGTTGCTCAGACTCAGGAACAGCAACGGCATGTACACTATCCAGAAATACAAAACTCATAAATTTTTGGTTTACATCTCTATTAGACAACCAATTTTCGAAATCCTTAATGCTTTCAATATCTCGATCAATTACTCCACTAGAGCCTTCTGACCCCATTCTCAATGGTCTAACTCTAGAAAAAACCGTTGAGTAAAACTCTGGTCTTTTGAGAGTAGCCGTACTAAACACACCAATATCATATCCGGCATCAATAAATCCGTTCATTAGTGCTGGCGATGTACTACTCGACAGGGCTGCCTGCCAGTAAGAAGGAGGCAAGCCGTAAAACAATCCAAAGATCCCCGATCGAGTGGCATTTCCTGATGAATAATGATCTTGAAAAGAAATGCCGCCTTTGGCAATTTTTGTCAAATTAGGCATGATTTCCGGAGTTACAACATCCGACCGCAAGGAATCAATGGCAACAATTACTACATTTAGATTTTCCCCTTTTCCATATACAACATTGTTAAGTGGATATCGAAATGCAGTAAATACATTCGGTCGATTTATCTGTTCCTCTTGTAGTACAACAAGACCAAATCTTGACAAAAAAGTATTAGCGCGAATCGGATAATAAAGAGGAACTCGATCAGACAAAACAGTGATCGATTTGATATTCTGTGCAACTGAGTATGCATTTACCAAGTTCACACACAGATAACTCGTCAAGATAACAACGCACGGCCATAAGGCCTTACCTCTGTTTTTTGTTGCGCCCCAGACCAAAACTGCAGCCATAATCCCCAAGACAATGATCAGTAACACCATTCTGATCATCATGGCAACAGAGAAAGTAAAGACTTCGTTCCCTCCCACGAGAGCTAAATCTATCATCGCCCAGTTAATATGGAAACGATACTGCTGATAGACAAACGTGTCGGTTACCAGGGCTATCAAAAGAATCCACGTAAGCCCAAATGCAACTGTTCTTCCAAGCTTTGTATTTAGGCGTACTACTGGTAGAACAAGTAACACCTGCAATAGAACATGGCCAATAAAACACACGCCGGCGGCAGCCACAACAACATATAGGTACTGCCACCATTGAGTACTTGCCAAACCAGTTAGGTATCTCGACGCAATCACTGCCCCCACAACAGAAAACAAAACTGCCAACCAAGCAATTTCATTGATCTGACCGCGCCACAACTCCTTATGTCGCTTATTATCCATAGCCAAATACTGGGTTAAAACGATTGCACAGTAGAGGAACTAGATTGCTCCACACTTTGGCTCTTTGATTGTGGTTTGACATACGCAGCCGTCCCCCACAACGGGATTGTAGAAAGGCTGTGCTTGAAACTACCGGAGGTTTCCCGCGTCGAATAAGAGAGATACATAAGAGTCTGGCTCTCTTCGTCAAAAATGCGGCGAATTTTTAATGTCTTAAGAAACACACTCTTAGATTTTTCGAAAACAACCTCTCCCGTTTTTCCTTTCTTGATTCGAGCAATCATTTCCGGAGTAATTTCTCCGGTCTGACGGCAGCTCACAGCGCTGTCTGACGGATCAGACAACGAAAGATTTGCTTCAATGCTCGCAACGTGACAGGTCACTCCAGGCACAAGCGGATCAACAAAACTATTCAGTTTGATGTCCTTGAGCGTAAAAATGCCCAATGAGACATCAGCAACTTCATTATCAGAACAGCCTGACAGAGATATAACCCCCGTTACACATAGCGCTAATACAAAAATCCTCTTTTTCATATGTAATCCTTTGTCCCAAATTTAGTTCTCTAGACTTCTGGAGTTCGTAAATCAGCTCTCCGAATTTTGCTACATTGACATAGCACATTTCCCTCGAAACATACGAACTAACCGATAATCGAAGAAACCTAGAGTTCTATCGGAGTGTCGGCCAACTATCGCATCTCTAGTCAATCAGGTGTTCACTTAGGAAAAGAGTATCCTCTCAACTATTGAGCAAATCGGAATCGCTCCTTCCTAGGCTCTATCCTTCGGACTCTAGAAATTTGAGGTGCTGCTCTTTGAGCTTTGATTTAGCAGCCCCCCCCCAAAAAAATTGTTCAGATTTTGGTCGCGTGATTTTACAATGCGTCCTTTCTAGGTTAAAACAGAAGGTGGGCTGTTGAGATCGCCCTCTTTCTACGTTATTGTGCCCTTTGCATACTGTCCACTACTCCTACTAGGTTTCCTCTATGCCTACCGTTCTCTGCCGTCTTCCGAACCATGTTGGCGATTGCTGTATGTGCCTTCCTGCTCTACGACTTCTTGCTGCAAGTGGATTTACACCAGCTCTGATTGGTAAACGTTGGGCTGAAGATCTAATGGCTGGGATGGGATGGCGTTTCGACCCAATTGAGGGAAAAGTTTCGGAAGACCTCTCTCGCATCCGTTACCTCGCTCAAAACGCCAATGCCTCTCAGGGATTGTTGTTCCCAAACTCTTTCGGATCAGCGCTCCTCTTTAAATTAGGACGGCTCAAGACTACTGGTCTGAAGACAGACCTGCGCTCCTTCATTTTGGACAATGGCATACCTGAGCCGGGAACCATGCATGAAGTCGAACGTTTTTTCTATGTGGCTCATGAAGCTATTAAATCATGGGGAGGTACTCCTGCGTTCGATAAGGTTCCTGAACGCCTCAGTCTTGTCTTGATGAAGAGACATGAGGCTGCAGCCAAAAATCTCATCGAGCAATACAAGATTCCTGCCAAATTTGCCCTTCTAGCTCCTATTGCTCGTGGAAAGCATCAAGGCAAAGTGAAACACTGGGAACATTTCAATGACCTTGTCAAGCCTCTGCGCGATAAAGGAATTGAACCGATTGTCTTTCCATCTCTACGGGAAGAAGCATTAGCCAAAGCGGCGTGTCCTGATGCAACTATGTTACCGCCCACAACGTTAGGAAACTTCGCTGCAATTGCAAAGCGAGCGGAAATCGTAATTGCAAATGATTCAGGGGTCAGCCACATTGCTGCGGCTGTCGGTGCAAAACAAATTACCCTAGTCGGGGTCACAGATACCAAGCGCACCGGCCCGTGGAATCCCGATGCGATCGTACTTGGGGAAAACGGTCGCTGGCCCGGCGTCTCCGACGTGATTGATACCCTCAACAACGTATTGAAATGATTGGTTCTTGTGTCCACTAAGCCTTCGATTCCCATTTGAAGGCTTAGTACACAAACCTAGCTGAAGACACACTTTCTGAGTTTTTCAGCTGGTTCAACAGATGATCTGTGGGAGTACAGTTATTCTTAAGAAACACTTCTGCTCTTACACCTTTGCTACTGATTGATACTTCGCAGGGGACACCACCTTTTTCTCCGACCTGTCCGGAATGAAGTAGGTCTCGGATTGCATTCAAGCTTTGCCCCTCGGCAACCTCCAGCATGAGCGTAGCCCCCTTTTGCACTCGCATCTCTTCAATTGTGATCACTTTGTCACAAACGAAAGACATGCCTCCGCTGCGCTCATCCTTACGCCCCTTGCCGGTGAAAATGAGCATCTCATCCGGCTTGAGTATGTTCTTGTAGTTGTCGTACGCTTTTGAGAACACAAGGACATCCATCGTCGTTTGTCCATCGCTGAGCGCTACTACGGCAAAGGTGCCTCGCTTACCTGCAATGGTTCGCACGCTCTGCACTATGCCGGCGATAGTCTGTTGTTCGCGGCTATCTCTGACATCTTTAAAAGGAATAGAAAAGTTGCGGGCTTCAACACGGTAGGAATCAAACATATCGCCCGTGAGGCAGAAGCCAAAAGCATCTCGCTCAAGCGTATAGAGCGTCCGGTCATCCCAGCGCTCCGCCTTTTTCCAATTGACGATACGTTCGTCTTCACCGTTTTCATCAGCAAAGAGGCTTGCCTGTCCAATTGATGCTGCCACAGCCTGACCGGCCTGAATGGCATTCTCGACGTTACCAAAGAGCTTCCCTCGATCCTTATCCAACGAGTCGAAAGCTCCCGCCTTGATGAGTTGTTCCAGGACCTTTCGGTTCATGGAATGCACACGAGCAGCAACATCGAAAATATCCAAGAACGGACCATTCAACAGTCGTTCGTGAAGCAAATCTTCGACAATATTCTGTCCGACCCCCTTAATGGCACCAAGACCAAAACGAACCGTCTTTTCGTCAGGTACGGTAAAGAACCACTCGCTGATGTTGATGTCTGGTTGCAAAACCGTCACGCCCATTTCACGGGCATCTTCCACCAACTCTCGCATCTTTTCCCCTTGGTTCATTACCAAGCACATGTTGCCAGCAATGAAGCAGGCAGTGTGGTGAACCTTTAGGTATGCCGTCTGCCATGCGACGTACGAATAGGCGGCCGCGTGCGACTTATTAAAGCCGTAACCCGCGAATTTTTCCATCAAGTCGAAGATTTCGGTTGCCGTCTCTGCGGTGACACCTCGTTCGGCCGCACCGTGAATGAAAACCGCACGCTGGCGCTTCATTTCTTCGACATTTTTCTTACCCATTGCACGACGCAAAAGGTCGGCACCGCCCAGCGAATAGCCCCCGATAGCTCGTGCAACCAGCATCACCTGTTCCTGATAGACCATGATGCCGTATGTTTCGCGCAGAATCGGCTCCATACGGGGATCTAGGTACTCTACTTTTTCTCGCCCGAACTTACGGTCAATAAAGTGCGGAATCTGATCCATCGGACCGGGACGATAAAGCGCGTTCAGGGCGACAAGGTCTTCCAGGCAGTCAGGCTTTGCTTGCCGCAATTGTTCACGCATGCCGTCCGATTCAAACTGGAACACGGCCCCTGTATTTCCCTGTTGGAAGAGCTCCAGCGTTTTCTTGTCGTCGGTCGGGATTCGCGACAGATCAAACTTTGTACCAGGGTTCAAACGGTCGATATATTCAGCAGCCTTCGTCAGAATCGTAAGTGTCGTCAGTCCCAGGAAGTCGAACTTCACTAGGCCTACATTTTCAATGTCTTTTTTATCGAACTGACTGACCGTATTTTCAGGCTTGCCGTCTGCGTTATAGAGCGGGCAGAAATCCGTCAGTTTACTCGGCGCGATCAGAACGCCGCCCGCGTGCATACCCAGGTTCCGAGTCAAGCCCTCGAGTTTTTGAGCGTAGCTCATCAACTCGACATAATCCTCCCTCTCGGCCATTTCCTTAAACGCAGGTTCCATCTCGGCTGCTTTTGCGAGCGTCACATCAAGGCCCGGCTTTTGAGGGATCAATTTGGCCAGTTCGTCGACCTTTTTGTAATTCATATTGAGCACTCGGCCGACGTCTCGAACCACAGCCTTTGCGCCCATGGCACCGAACGTGACGATCTGGCTCACTGCATCCACACCATAGGTACGCTTCACGTACTCAATGGTACGATCACGGTTGTGCTGACAAAAGTCGACGTCAAAGTCAGGCATCGAAACGCGTTCCGGATTCAGGAAGCGTTCGAACAGCAACCCGTAATGCAACGGATCCAAGTCCGTAATGCCCAACGCATAGGCCACTAGAGAACCGGCACCGGACCCGCGGCCCGGCCCCACAGCCACACCGTTTCGTTTGGACCAGTTGATAAAGTCCTGCACGATAAGGAAGTAACCGGGAAACTTCATGGACGAGATTGTCTTGAGCTCGTAGTCCAAGCGTTCGATATATTCCGGGCGGCGAGCATCTCGCTCCGCCTTATCCGGATACAAAAACTCAAGACGACGCTCCAGGCCCTCATGCGAGAGCTGCACCATGTATTCGTCAAGCGACACGCCTTCCGGGGTCGGGAACAACGGCAGCTGGGGTTTTTGCAAAACACCGTCCAGATTGCAGCGTTGGGCAATCACCACCGTATTGTCGATTGCCTGAGGAATGTCCGCAAAAAGAGCCCGCATCTCCTCTTCGGTCTTCAAATACTGCTCTTCCGTATAAAGCTTCGGACGATGGGGATCCGCCAACACGTATCCACCGGCAATGCAGCAGCGCACTTCATGAGCATTGAAATCTTCTCGATGCAGGAATTGCACTGGGTGTGTCGCCACCATGGGCAGTCCCGTCTCAACAGCCAACTCGGCAATATGCGCCACTACCGCTTCATCGTTTTTTCGGCCGGCTCGTTGCACTTCTAGATAAAAACGCCCAGGAAAGGCCGCCCGCAACTGTTCAAGAGCCACCTGAGCCTCACCCTTATTATCCTCGAGCAAATACTGCTCAATCACCCCTTGCGGGCCACCGGACAGACAGATGAGCCCCTTGCAATTTTCAAGAGTTAACCACTCGAGTCTGACTTCACCGCGCCCCAGATACTGGTTCTCCATCCAGCCTCGGGATAGAAGCTCGCAAAGCGACAGATAACCCTCATGATTTTGGCAATAGACCGTCAGGCGATACGGATTGTCTCGTTTACCATGCACCGCATTTGTGATCCACAAATCACACCCGACGATGGGTTTGATGCCGTCAGCTATCGCATGCGAATAGAAACGCAGAGCTCCGAACAGGTTCATCGAGTCGGTAATACCCAGTGCAACGCCTCCCTGCTGCATCACTTCTTCAAGGATGGGGTCGAGACGCACTATGCCGTCTTGGATGGAATATTCGGAGTGAAAACGCAGATGAACGAAATTGGCAGACATGGCTTGTGCACGAGGACAGTCCGGCGCATTCCCGTATAGAAATGCGCCGGAAGACAGAACATGACTTAGTGCTTGAGAGGCTTGAAGCGGATACGGTGCGGACGCGCCGCTTCTTCACCAAGGCGCTTTCTCTTGTCGGCTTCGTATTCGTTGTAGTTGCCATCAAAGAACACGACCTTACTGTCGCCTTCAAACGCCAAGATATGCGTGGCAATTCTGTCGAGGAACCAGCGGTCGTGTGAGGTTACCAGCGCGCAGCCGGCAAATTCCAACAATGCTTCTTCCAGAGCACGCAGTGTCTCAACGTCCAAGTCGTTCGAGGGTTCGTCGAGCAATAGCACGTTGCCGCCCTTGAGCAGAGTTGCTGCCAGGTGCAAGCGGCCGCGCTCACCGCCGGAAAGAACGCCCACAGTCTTCTGCTGATCGCCGCCCTTGAAATTAAAGCGACCGAGATAGGCACGGGAGCTCATCTCAAACTTGCCGACCTGCAAAATGTCGAGACCGCCCGAAATCGCCTCAAACACAGTCTTATCGTTGGGCAATCCCTCACGAGTCTGATCCACGGCAGCGATCTTGACCGTGTCGCCAAGGACAATCGAACCGGAGTCCGGCTGTTCCTTCCCTGTAATCATCTTAAAGAGCGTCGACTTACCGGCACCGTTGGGGCCAATAACGCCTACGATGGCTCCGGGCGGGATCGTAAATGACAAATCATCGATCAACAGGCGATCGCCGAACCCTTTGCTGACATTGTGAAACTCAATAACTTTATTGCCGAGGCGATCCGCCACCGGAATAAAGATTTCATTGGTTTCGTTACGGCTCTGGTATTCGTAGCTCGACAACTCTTCAAAACGATTCAAGCGAGCCTTGGCCTTTGCCTGACGTCCCTTGGGATTCTGGCGCACCCATTCCAATTCATGCTTGATGGCCTTGGCGCGAGATTCCTGCTGACGCTTTTCCTGCTCCAGACGCTTTTCCTTCTGGTCAAGCCACGAGGAATAGTTGCCCTTCCAGGGGATACCTTCGCCACGGTCAAGCTCAAGAATCCATTCGGCAGCGTTGTCAAGGAAGTAGCGATCGTGGGTAACAGCAACAACCGTTCCCGGGAAACGATGCAGAAACTGCTCCAACCATTCGACGCTTTCAGCATCCAGATGGTTGGTCGGTTCGTCCAGCAAAAGCATGTCCGGACGCGAAAGCAACAAACGGCACAATGCCACGCGGCGCTTTTCACCGCCGGACAGATTACCGATTTTGGCTTCCCACGGCGGCAAGCGCAGCGCATCCGCTGCAATTTCCATCTGCGTCGAAGCGTCAGTACCGGCAGCAGCAATAATGGCTTCCAACCGAGCCTGCTCGGCGGCCAATGCGTCAAAGTCAGCATCCGGTTCGGCATAAGCCGCGTACACAGCATCAAGCTTGGCCTGAGCCTGCATCACTTCGCCCATGCCTTCTTCCACAGCCTGACGAACCGTTGCTTCAGGATCAAGCTGCGGTTCCTGCGGCAAATAACCAATCTTGAGATCGTTCTGCCACGTAATTTCGCCATCGATGTCTTTATCGACACCGGCCATAATCTTCAACAGCGTCGATTTACCGGCACCATTGAGCCCCAGAACGCCGATCTTGGCCCCCGGGAAAAACGACAAAGAAATATCTTTGAGGATGAATCGCTTGGGCGGAACCACCTTGGCCACGCGATTCATGGTCATGACGTATTGAGCCATTTGTCCTGATCTTTGATTGAAAATGGGAAATAGAACGTAGAATTATGCCCGTGCCGTGCATAGCACACAAACAGAAATGTACGCTTTTCAAGCTACAATTTCGCCTTTTCGAATCGCTTTCCGTCTCACCTTTCTTTTTTCTCTCGCATTCATGGTGTCTTTGCGCAATTTTTTGGTTTGCTTCGTAGCCGGCATTTGCTTTGCCGGCTCCGTGGCGTGCGCAGAAACACCTGCGGCTACGGAAGCGCGGCAAGCCGATGATTTACCCGCTACGGAAGCTGAAGTATCTCCTCCCGTTGATATTTGGGATCGTATCCGCCGCGGATACGCTATGCCGGAACTTAAGAACAGCCGCGTAAAAACATCGTTGAGAAGCTACAGTCGTAATCCGCGTCACATCGAGCGTGTTTTTGAGCGTGCCGGCAAATATCTCTACCACATCGTGGACGAGATAGAGCAAAGGGGATTGCCCACCGAGCTTGCGCTCTTGCCGTTCGTAGAAAGTGCTTTCCAACCCGAAGCACTCTCTCACGCCAAGGCTTCCGGCCTTTGGCAATTCATGCCTCAGACTGGCAACATTTATTCGCTTCAGCAGAATTTCTGGAAGGACGAGCGCAGAGATGTGCTGCAGAGTACGCGTGCAGCATTGGACTACCTGGAAAAGCTCTATCAACAGTTTGGGGATTGGCACTTAGCTCTTGCCGCCTACAACTGGGGCGAAGGCAGTGTTTCTCGTGCCATTCGAAGAGCCAAGGCGCGCGGACGTAAAGCGGATTATGCACATTTGCGCATGCCTCGCGAAACAGCCTATTACGTGCCTCGTCTGGAAGCAATCCGCCAAATTGTGGCTGATCCTGAAAAGTACGGCATCAATCTGCCCGAAATTGAAAATGCGCCGTACTTTGTCCGCGTTACAAAGAGCCGTGACATCGACATGAAGACAGCAGCCGAACTGGCTGAAATGGATCCCAACGAGTTTCGGATGCTCAATCCCGGATTCAATCTACCTGTGATTGTTGCTAGTCACAACTCTGTCATGTTGCTTCCTATGGAAAATCTGGAAGTCTTCATGGACAACCTCGCGAGTTGGGTCAACACCGGCAAGCCCCTCTCAAGTTGGGTTCTCTACCACCTTAAAGAAGGCGAAACACTTGCAGACGTTGCATTGAAATCTGGCATGACCGAAGAAGAGCTTCGACGCGTCAACCGCATTCCGAAAGGCCGCAAAGTGCTCGCTGGTTCCGCCTTGCTGGTTGACGCCAACGGGCAACTTGCGCCGGCAATCGCACAGGAAGAACTCAACGCCGGGCTCAAGTTATCGGCACCGGAAGTACGTCGCGTGGTTTACCGCGTGCGCCGGGGCGACTCCATCTACACCATCGCCAAGAAATACGGCATCACACAGCGCTCGATTCGTCGCACGAACAATTTGCGCAGCTCCCGACTGCGCATCGGGCAGCGCCTCGTGCTTGTAATTCCGCCGCGTGCAAATACGCAGCCGCCGCCAGGGAAGAACGTACACGTTGTCAGACGCGGAGAGACACTTTTTTCAATTGCAAAAAAGTACGGTACCAGTGTCTCTAAAATCCGTATCATCAACAATTTGAGAACAACTCGAATCTCAATCGGACAACGGTTGAAGATTCGCTAAAAACAAAAATCCTTACCGAGGAATAAATCATGGGATTTCTGCAAGGCAAGAAACTTTTGATCACGGGCGTGTTGTCGAATCGTTCGATCGCCTACGGCATTGCCCGAGCCTGCCACCGCGAAGGAGCCGAGCTCGCCTTTACCTACGTCGGTGAACGCTTCCACGACCGTATCGTTGAATTTGCCAAAGAATTCGGCAGCGACATCTGCCTTGAAATGGATGTCACCAAAGATGATCAGATCTCCAATGTAATGGGGGAACTGAAGGAACGTTGGGGCGGACTGGACGGTTTTGTGCATTCCATCGGTTTCGCTCCGCGCGAATGCATTGCCGGCGACTACCTTGATGGTATCGGTCGTGAGTCCTTCCGCACGGCTATGGAAATCTCCGCGCTGTCTTACCCGGTGTTGGCCAAGGCAGCATTGCCCCTGATGGAAGGTCGTGCCGCTTCGATCCTGGCTCTCACCTACATCGGTAGTGAACGCACCGTTCCCAACTACAACACGATGGGCGTTTGCAAGGCTGCTCTGGAAGCCTCCACCCGATATCTGGCAGGAAGCCTCGGCCCCAAGGGTATTCGTGCCAACGCCATCAGCTCCGGCCCGATCAAGACGCTGGCCGCCTCCGGCATTCAGAACTTCTCGAAGATCCTGACCTACATGGAACACTCCGCTCCGTTGCGCCGTACGGTCACGATTGATGAAGTCGGTAACACCGCCGCTTTCCTTCTTTCGGATTTGGCAAGCGGTATCACGGGCAATGTGGCCTACGTTGATGCAGGCTTCCACAGCGTCGGCGTAAGCCCAGTGTTGGTGGAAGAGTAACTCGCTCACCCCTACGGCCATAAAAAGAACCGGACTCGAGTCACCCGAACTCCCGATCAAATGATCCCTAACGGAGGACCTTCGGGGGAAGATCAACAGAAAGCAACGAGAGCGACTCTCGTTGCTTTTTGCTTATAGCCCTCAGAATCCAGGCATTGGCAGTTCTGCGCTTATCGGCCTTCAGGGAGCGCAGTTTCGCCATCAGACAATCCATCGAGTTGAAAGGAATTTTTACTTCAGCCGATTCGTTGTCATGAGCACGCCTGAGCATCATCAAACGCAGTGACGTAGCAATAGTGAAGATAAAGAGCTTGCCCAAATAAGAACTTTGGGTGCATCTCAGCCGATCACCGTCGACCCAGTTTTTGAACTGTTCAAAATCCATCTCAACGACGCTACGCATCCGATAAGCCTCAAGAGCCTTGAACGGATCGGCCTGCATATTGCTTCGAATGACAAAAGTCCCGGCATATCGAATCGCTCGA
>UMHI01025163.1_pt1 | contig 14180 bp, 16 predicted proteins | sample 1965481 | NCBI WGS metagenome assembly UMHI01 (sample SAMEA4836093, study PRJEB28245) | human gut metagenome | biome: gut microbiome; material: fecal sample | place: Denmark | collected 2008 | reverse complement strand
CCCGCAACGGCAAGAGTACCCTCATTGAAACTATCGCTTATATGATGGGCAATAGTGGCGGGTATGCTTTGGCAATGCAGCCGCAGACCCTGGCACAGAAACAGAACAAGGATACCCGGCAAGCAAGCGGAGATATTGCCCGCCTTGATGGATGCCGTTTCCTCAACGCCTCAGAACCCCCTAAAAGAATGCTTTTTGATGTGGCATTGCTCAAGACCCTGTTAGGACGGGACAGTATCACAGCCCGCCACCTATTCGAGCGGGAATACGAATTTGTTCCACATTTCAAACTTTTTATAAACACCAACTTTCTGCCCCTCATTCAAGATGATAGCTTGTTTTCTTCCGGGCGTATCAATGTGATAACCTTTGACCGTCATTTCTCCCCGCAGGAGCAGGACAGGGACTTAAAGGACAAGCTCAAAACCCCGGAGAATATCAGCGGTATTTTCAACTGGTGTCTTGAGGGCTTGAAGTGGTACAGGGAGATCGGAGCAGACCCGCCGGAAGCTGTACAAGCCGCCACCGCCGAATATAGGCAAAGCTCTGACAAGATCGGCAATTTCATAGCTGATTGCTTGACCAAGGCTGAGGGCAAGAATTGCGGAGCGGGAGCGGTATATCAGCGGTATTCTGCCTGGTGTGAAGATAACGGCTTTGGATGCGAAAATAAGGGGAATTTCTTTGACGAACTGAAAAGCAAGGGTATCTTTGCGGCAAGTGGAACGGTTGACGGAAAGACCGTCCGAAATGTTGTAAAAGGCTATGTATTATGACGATTGTGCAAAATGTGGATTCTTTATGTGACCTTTTCTATATACGGAAATACAAAGGACTTTACAGACGGAATCCACATAATGCACAGATACACGAAAGGAGTAAAACTATGACTATTAAGCAGGCAAACACAGGCGCACACGGACGCAAGACCCGTTATTTCATCGAGAATGAGGGCGGCGAGACTGTGGCATATTTTGATAATCTTTGTACTGCTGCGTTAGTGCTGCGATATTTGAACGGCGCAACGCTGTCCGATGAGGATACAGACTTAGCATGGGACGCAATGCACGCATTTGACATGAGAAGAGAGGAGAACAGGCGTTGAAACGATTGATCGGTTTTATTGTGGCGGCTGTCCTCATTGTGGCATTGGCTGGATGCACAAAGGAAAGCATAGTCCTGTATGATTCTGACTTGCTCAGAGTGGAGCGGGCGGGAGCTGTGACAACCATTTCAGACCTTGAGGGCGGCAATACATACACATTGAAAACCGTCCGGGTAAAGAGATCGGAAACGACTTCACAGGACAAGGCAACAGCTAAGACCATAGCAGACACGGACACAATGCAAATCCAAGTAGTGCATGATGTTCTGATTGTGACATTCAAAGACAGCGGCGATACAGTCTATATCAAGCTGTCAAATAAGCGATTTTAACTGATTATGCACGGTTAGAACCCGATTTTATGAGGTGGTGAATAAATGAATCCTAGACAAATTAAAGCCTTGCAAGCCCTCTTGACGCAGCCCACAAAGGCGGCGGCAGCAAAGGAAGCGGGCATTGATGAAAGTACCCTCAGACGGTATCTTTCTGACCCCGAATTTCAAAAGGAATATAAGGCGGCGTTTTCTCAGCTTGTAACCGATGCGACAAGGCAAGCGCAAAAGTCCCTTTCCCCGGCGTTGTCGGCTTTGCGTGAAATTGTCGAGGATGACGAGGAAAGCGCAGGAAGCCGCATTGCGGCAGCCCGTAGCCTACTTGAATATGGCTTGCGTCTGACTGAGTTTAACGACATTCTAAGGGACTTAGAGGGGGTGGAATAGTGTACTATGACCGATTGAAAGCCCGTGTAAAGGCGGCTGTGGCGGTCAAGGAAGCCCAAAAAGCGGACAGAATAGACATACTTGACTTGATTGCTCCATGCTATCGCCCGCTCCATGATGAGGTAATGACAGGCGCATATACAACCTTTCATTTACCCGGCGGGCGTGGAAGCTGCAAAAGCTCTTTTGTCAGTTTGGAGATGGTCAACGGCGTTATGAATGACCCCAAAGCAAACGGAATTGTATTCCGGCGTGTGGCTGGTACGATGCGGGAAAGCGTCTATTCTCAAATTGCATGGGCTATTGAAGAATTGGGCGTTTCCGCTCTGTGGCGGGGTAGTGTGTCACCGATGCAATTCACCTACAAGCCCACGGGACAGCAAGTATTATTCCGTGGTTTGGATGATTCTGCAAAGCTGAAATCTATCAAGCCCCGGCAAGGTTATTTCAAATTCATTTGGTTTGAAGAACTTTCCGAAATCCCCGGACAGAATACCGTCCGAAGTGTGCTACAGTCTGTTATGCGTGGTAACGGCGATTTTCGAGTATTCACAAGTTTTAACCCGCCGCTATCAACAAACAACTGGGCAAATCGCTACATACTCATTCCCGATGATCGGACAAAGGTTTTCCGTACTGATTATAGGATGATACCCCCGGAATGGTTGGGCGAAGCATTTTTGCTTGAAGCGGAGCGGCTACAGCAGATCAATGAGCAAGCATATAGACATGAGTATTTAGGCGAAGCTGTAGGCAGCGGCGGCGAAGTATTCCCGAATTTGGAATGCAGGACAATCACCGATGAAGAAATACGGAAAATGCAATTTGTTTATGGCGGTGTGGATTTTGGCTTTTCGATTGACCCGGCAGTATATATGCGTGTGAGTTATGATCGAAAGCGTGATACCGTTTATTTACTGGATGAAATATATAAAAAGCATTGCTCTAATAAGCAGCTTGCAGACGAAATTAAGGGAAAGGGCTACCACCTAACTGGCACTTATACCGGCAGCGTTTACAGCGGCATTTACCCGGAAACGGCAACGGTTATTTGTGACTGCGCCGAACCGAAATCTATTGCAGACTTACGGAATGAGGGTATCAAGGCGTTAGCTTGTCAGAAATTCCCCGGCTGTGTCATGTACCGTATCAAATGGCTACAGAACCGCCGAATTGTGATAGACCCAAAGCGTACCCCGAATGCATGGCGGGAGTTTTCGCAGTATGAATATATGCAAAGTAAAGACGGCGAATTTTTGGCAGATGTGCCGGACAAGGAAAATCATTGCATTGACAGTGTTTCTTATGCACTTGACAGAGTGATTTACCGCCGTGGCGTATCTGCCTAAGAAAGCGAGGTGTAAACAATGGCATATATGCGGATTCATTGCGGAGATTGTGGCATGGTCAAGGAAGTACACAAATATGTACCTGATGATACAGAGGTAAGATATTGCCCGCTCTGTGGTAGTGAGATAGACCGGGATATATGGGAAACAATGATAATTCCGGCTGTGGAGCTGCTGAACAAAGCGAACAGGGCTATTATTGCAAAGCACACAGAGGAAAACACAACCCCCATTTACATTGATGTAATTGCAGATCATTTCACACGGGATGATATGCAGGATGATTCAAGAAAGGACTATTTACCATGAGATATGAAGATGAAAACCCCGGCGAATGGCAAGTAGACCCTAAAACGGGCGAACGCTATCGAATGATCGGCAAAATTAAAGAATATGAACTTATGGTGCGTGTGGATGGTATCGAAATCCCGCAAAGCCAACTTGCAGACTACCACAAACGCAAGAAAGAGGCAGAACAGGCGAGGCGAGAGGCCGCAAAGAACACACCGCCACCGCCACCGCGTAAGAATTGCCCTTTAGCGGACGGCATGAACACCGATTGCACAAACGAGAAATGCGCCCTTTACCTTAACGGCTGCACGCTTGCGAGATTGACCAACAGGCCACCGGCAAAGGCAACAGAGGGCTTGCAATGTCCTTTAAGCAAGTACCGATTTAAGTGCCGTACAGATTGCGCACTTTACAATAAGACGGGCTGCACACTTACAGCCATTAAAACAGAAAGCGAGGATAACAATGAGCAAATTTAACAGCTATGCAAAGAGACTGGACGAACAGGCAAAGGCCGCTTTTAAGGCCTTCCGCGACGCAGAGGCAGCCTATAAAAAGGCAGAGGCGAAAGCCAAAGAGTACCCGCCCCGCAACGGTTTTGTAGACGCGAATTATGCGGCAAAGAGCGCACGCGCACAGGCCGACTTTTTAGAGGCTAAACAGGCATTCGACGGAGCAAGGCGGGCTTTCAGAGATAGCGACACGCAGTTTAACGCTATGCGCAGAGAGCTTGCGGCAGCCATTGACGACGCTTACAGCGCAGACCCAGCGCAGCTTGACGGTAACACCCTTGAGCTTTTGAAAAGCGGCATTTTGACCGCGAGCGAGTATACAAAGCTACTTGAACAGGCAAAGGCCGCCAACAATGCTACAATGGTACGAATGATCGGCAAATATGCGGGCGACGCTGCAAAGGCCAGAGGGGAAAGCCACGGCATGAACGACCGCGAAGCAACCGCCTTACGTTTAACAGAGTATAACAGCAGATCATATACAGGCGGCGACCGCTTAGAGGCGTTCGACAATATGGTAAACCTTTACCACCGTTGCACGAATAACCCGGCCATGATCGACCATTGGGACGAGCTTAACGGCGAAATCGTCGAGAAGTTTTAAGAAAGGCGGCGCGCCAAGTGGCAAAGAGAAAGCCAAACCCGGAAGCTGACCGAGCAAACGCTTATATATGCCTATTCTGCACAAAAGAAACTTGCACCGGAGCGGATGCTTGTTTGCGTGAACAAAAGAAAATGCGGCAGCGTCAGTATCAAACAGACCGCCGGAAAGCGCAACAGGCTTTAGATGCTTTCTATAATGCAGAACAGGCAAAGGAAAACCGTAGGCGCAGAATTGAAGCGCAGGCAGCTTTTCAAAAAAGGAAAGAAGCCGAATAAATTTACTTACCCCCGGAAGTGGTAAGACATAGATTTTCTCCTTTCAAAAGAGAGGCCGTCGGCAATAGCTGGCGGCTTTTCTCTTGCCAAAATCAAAGAAAAAAGGCGGCTTTCCGTGATTGGAAAACCGTCTTTTGATTTTATTGTACGCCAAAATCAGAGAGTGCTTTCTTGTAGCTGGTTCTCAATATTTGATCATCATAATTGCGATGCTTCACCTGATTTTCAATAAGATATGCAAGATACTCAACATTATCATTATTCAACCCTAATTTATTTGCAATAGGGGTAGCTTCTTTAATAAATGCATCTTTTGCAAATGTTGCATTTATTTGAGCTTTGAATAGATGACCCATCATAAGCATTATCATAGCATCCACAAATCTTTTTTCTTTTTTCAAGATTTTGCACTGCAAAAACCGAATCTTGTGTGTTAAGTCGATATGTGAAAGCAAAATGCTGTTGAGGTAGTCCCATGCCTTATCGTTTTGGTTATTCTTTATGTAGAGTTCGGCTAAATACATAGTGTGAGATTCAGCGTTCTTTAATGGTGGTTTAGCCTCAATCATTGCGTATTCATAGGCTTCAATCAATTTATCAATATTGTTGTCAACTTTATACTGTTCACGGGCTTCCCAAACAGACGCAAGCAGCTTTTCTTGATGCTCTAAATCGGATTTAGTTTTCTTAAATCCGGGATTAACCCGTTCAACTAATTCTTCTGCTGTTAATGTCCTATTAGCCTTATTTGCGCAGGCTGAGCAACGACCATATATATCAATTTTTAGGAAGATACCACGCTTTCCGCATATTGAACACTTAGCCATACATTCATCCCCTTTAATAAAATATAGCAGAAATGGGAGTAGTTTTCTACTCCCATTTTCTATGCGGTATTAAAGCCAAACCACGATAGCAAAGCCACCTTTGAAGAAATAAGGTTTGTTTAATACCCCTTTGGTGGAGGCGGCGGGAGTCGAACCCGCGTCCGAAAGCACTTTAACAGGACTTTCTCCGGGCGCAGTCAGGATTTAAACATTCCCTCCGCGCAAGGACACCTGACGGACCTTACGCTTTGGTAGAGTCATGATGCGTGGGCAGGTCAACTCTTTCCCGCCTCACGGACGCCACGTTTACGACGCCTTCCCCGGCCCGTGGCCTCTCCGGTTCAGACGGCCGCCTACTTAGGCAGCGAGAGCAACTTCGTTGTTGTTCTTTAATTTATAAGTTACCCGTTTTATAGAGGCCAGGCGCCTCTGCCCGCTTATCCTGCCTCCACACCCCCGTCGAAACCGGTACGCCCCCGTGTGAGCGGCGCACGACAAGTGCGCCGCGAATACGGGAAACCCGTCAGGTATGCGAAAGCAAAAGGAAATGAAATTACATCTTCTCCGGCTCGGGATAGTCAACGCCCTGCGTATCCACGCGGATGGTCTTGATGACCTGTGGCTTTTTCGGCATGTCGTTGTACATGTTGCGGTTCACGCGGGAGATGTCCACAGCGGCCTGCGCATTCTCGGTGATCTTACCAAACGCCGCATACTGACCGTCAAGGTGCGGCGCGTCGGCCACCATGATGAAAAACTGGCTGCCCGCGCTGTCGGGGATCATCGTGCGCGCCATCGAGAGAACGCCCAGCGTGTGCTTAAGATCGTTCTTGAAGCCGTTGGCGGAAAATTCACCCTTGATCTCGTAGCCGGGGCCGCCCGTGCCGTTGCCGTCCGGGTCGCCGCCCTGGATCATAAAGCCGGGGATGACGCGGTGGAACACCACACCGTCGTAAAAACCGGAGTTTGCCAGCGCGATGAAGTTGTTGACGGTGTTGGGCGCGATCTCTGGATAGAGTTCGCCGCTCATCACCGCGCCGCTTTCCATTTCGATGGTCACGATCGGATTTGCCATAATTTCTCTCCTTATCTCCGCGCTTTCATCGCGCGGTCGATCTCGCGCTTGGCGTCACGCTTGGCGGCGTCCTCGCGCTTGTCGTAGTTTTTCTTACCCTTGCACACACCGACTTCGACCTTCACGCGCGCGTCCTTGAAGTAAACGCTCAGCGGGATCAGCGCGTATCCGTCCTGCTTGATGAGCGAATAGAGCTTGCCTATCTCGCGCTTGTGCAGAAGGAGCTTTTTGGGCCGGTCGGGGTCATGGTTGAAGATATTGCCCTTGTCGTAGGGCGAAATGTGCATCGACAGCACGTTCGCCTCGCCGTTTTTGACGATGACATAGCTGTCTTTCAGGTTGAGCGTGCCGGCGCGGATGGACTTGACCTCCGTGCCCTTGAGCTCGATGCCCGCCTCGTAGCGGTCTTCGACAAAATAGTCGTGGAACGCCTTGCGGTTCTGCGCCGCAATTTTTATCCCCTTTTTCTCCGCCACGGCACATCGCCTCCTTTGCGCTTCCATGATAGTGTAGCATACTTTTTCGCCCAGCACAAGGGCTGTCACAAAAACGTAACAATTCGAAAAAACGCCGCATTCCGCTCTATTCTGCCCATCCACTTTAATTTATAGTAGAATTCCGCCCGCCGCCGTGCTATAATTTTAGTATCTATCCCATGCTTTGGCGGCGATCCGCCGCACTCAGGAGGCAGTTTTATCATGGATCTGACCGAACGCCAGCTTTCCCGCGAGACGATCTACGAGGGAAAAATTCTGCATATCTACCGCGACGACGTGCTCCTGCCCAACGGCAGAACGAGCGTACGCGAAGTCGCCGAGCATCCCGGCGGTGTCGCCATCGTCGCTCTTGACGAAAACGACAATGTGCTCACCGTGAAGCAGTACCGCTACGTCTTCTCCCGTGTGCTTGAGGAAATTCCCGCAGGGAAACTGGAGCGTGGCGAGGACCCCGATGAGGCCGCGCTGCGTGAGCTGAAGGAGGAAACGGGCGCAACGCCGAAGCGCATGACGAATCTCGGCAAGCTCCTCGTCTCCCCCGGCTGCTACAGCGAGGTGCTGCACCTTTATCTTGCCGAGGGTCTGACCTTCGGTGAGCAAAATCCTGACGAGGACGAGTTTTTAGAGCTTTACCGCACGCCGTTTTCCGACATGCTCGCACGCGTGATGCGCGGCGAGATTGAAGATGCGAAGACCGTCTGCGGTATCCTCAAGGTCCACGCCCTGCGCACAGCGCAAAAAGAGAGACAGGAGAAAGAAAACTGATGGAACAGAAGAAGACCGTCCTCATTGTCGAGGATGAGAAAAACATCGTCGATATCATCCGCTTCAACCTCCAGCGTACGGGCTATAACACGCTCGAGGCCTACGACGGCGAGGCGGGCCTTGCCATGGCGCGCGAGAAAAAGCCCGACCTCATTCTTCTCGACGTGATGATGCCAAAAATGATGGGCTTTGACGTCTGCCGCGCGCTGCGCGCCGAGGGCGACAACGTGCCCGTCATCATCCTGACCGCGCGCGAAGAGGAGGAGGACAAGATCTTGGGCCTTGAGATCGGCGCGGACGACTACATCACCAAGCCCTTTTCCATGCGCGAGCTGCTCGCGCGCGTCAAAGCGAACATCCGCCGCACAACGATGCTCTCCGCTCCCGCGGCGGAGGACAACGCCATGAGCGCCGGCGGCGGCATCACCATCAACACCGACAGCTTCCAGGTGCGCAAAAACGGCGTGCCCATCGACCTCACGCAGCGCGAGTATGAGCTTTTGACGTTCCTCGCCAGCCACCCCGGCAAGGTCTTCTCCCGCGTCGACCTGATGGAGCAGGTCTGGAACTATGGCTACGTCGGCGACGACGCGCGCACGGTGGACGTCACCGTCCGCCGCCTGCGCGAAAAGATCGAGGACAACCCCGCCGCGCCGGCCTACATCCTCACGCGCCGCGGCGTGGGCTATTATTTCTCCGCGCAGGCGTAAGTTGCGCGCACTTTTCCGGGAAAGGAGTCTCCTGCTATGTTCCGCAGCCTGCATATGAAGCTCGTGATGATCATGCTGCTGCTCGTCACCTCTCTGATGGCGGTGGTGGGCGCGTTTTTGATGACCAGCGTCACGAACTTCTATATTGACGATTTTTACGAGCAGATGAGCGAAGTGTTCGGCGAGTCCAACGCCGCGTTCGTGAGCTCACTGCGCGAAGAGGCCGCGCAGGAGGACGGCGCCGCGCGCCTGCAAACGATGCTCGAGGCCTACTCCGGCACACTGAGCATCGACTCGCGCAACCGCAACTACTATGTTCTCGACGGCCGCAGCGGCGAAGTGCTTGCTTCGAGCAACGAGGACGGCCAGCTGCTTGAGCAGACGGAAAATATCCTCACCGCGCGCAACGGCGAGGTCGGCGACCACAGCGACCTCGCCGCAAGCTATATGGATGTTGCCATCCCGATCTCCGGCGGCGACAACAGCTTCATCATCTACATCCGCGACAGTCGCACCACGGTCTCGTCGCTGAACTCTGAGCTGCTGTTCATCATTCTGCAAGCACTGCTCGTCGGTCTTCTCGTCTCGGTGCTTTTGTCGTTCCTGCTCGCCAAGACCATGATCGACCCCATTGAAAAACTGACCGAGGGCGCTGAGCGCATCGCGACCGGCGACTTCGACGAAACGCTTGCTGTCGAATCGACGGACGAGATCGGCGTTCTGACCACCACATTCAACGACATGGCGTCCGTGCTCCACTCCACGCTCGAAGCCGTGGAGAACGAGCGCAACAAGCTCGACACGCTGTTTCTCCACATGAGCGATGGCGTCGTCGCCTACGACGGCAGCGGCAAGCTCATCCACTGCAACCCCGCCGCGTGCGAGCTCTTAGGCCGCACGGCGGACGAGTGCGTGTACAGCGAGCTGTTTGAATCCATCTGCCCGTTTTCCCATGTCATCACCATGCAGCGCAGCGACTATGTCGAGGGCGAGCTCACTGTCGGCGAGCGCAGCGTGGAGCTCTACTTCGCTCCCTTCTCCGATGAGGAGAGCGGCGGCGTTCTCATCGTGCTGCACGATGTGACCGAGCACCGCAAGACCGAGGAGCGCCGCAAGGAATTTGTCGCCAATGTCTCCCACGAGCTGCGCACGCCGCTCACGAATGTCCGCTCCTATGCCGAGACCATCCGCGAGGCGGGCGACGACTTGAGCCGCGAGACGGAAAACGACTTCCTCGATGTCGTCATCAGCGAAACAGACCGCATGACCCACATCGTGCAGGACCTTCTGACGCTCTCGCGCCTTGACTCCGGCCGCAGCGAGATGAATATGGCGCGCTTTCCGTTCTCCGCCGCCATCGACTCCGTGCTCCGCTCGACGGAGCTTGAGGCCCGCCGCCACAAGCACGAGCTCACGCACGACTATACCGAAAATCTCCCGCTCATCATGGGCGATCGCGGCCGCATCGAGCAGGTCATGCTCAACGTCCTCAGCAATGCCGTCAAGTACACGCCCGACGGCGGCCACATCCGTGTCACCGCGGGCAGCGAGGGCGAAACTGTCTGGATGGAGGTCGCGGACGACGGCATCGGCATTCCCGAGGCCGACCGCAGCCGCATTTTCGAGCGCTTCTACCGCGTCGACAAAGCAAGATCGCGCGAATCCGGCGGCACAGGCCTCGGCCTTTCCATCGCGACGGAGATCGTCCAGCGTCACCACGGCTCGCTCACGCTCGTTGACCGCCCCGGCCCCGGCACGACCGTCCGCTTAGAGCTGCCCATCACCCAGCCCATCGGCGGGGAGGATTCCCATGAATAAGAACGCCACGCTCATGAGCCATCTGCAAAACGCCGCGATCGCCGTTTTGACCGTTACCGCCGTGCTGCTTCTGATCCAGACGCCGCTTGTCGGCGACCTTGCGGGCAAGACGCCCTACGAGCTCGCGCAGGACTGGCTCGCGGGCGACACCTCGACCGATACCGCCGTCACCACCGATCTGACCGAGCTCGCGCTCCCCGTGCGCGTGGTGTTCACGAACGAATACGCCCGCTACGGGCTCAGCGCCATCACGACGCTTGACACAGATTTTGAGCTCGCCGGCACGTTTTTCGGCGAGGCGCTTGGCTCTGCTACCACTTATGAAGCGTGCAGCGGTGAAAAGCTGCTCACCGCACTGCACGCGAGCAGCATCTACCTCGATCTGGAGGCCCCCACGCCGCTCGAAGTGCTCAGCCGCATTCTCGGCGTCAACGACGCGCCGGAGTCCTCGCTCCTGCGCGTCACGCGGCTTGTGCTCTGCCCCGCGGAAAACGGCGCAACGCTCTACTTACAGGACGCCAATCAGGGCTTTTTTGTCAGCCGGACGTCGATAAGCAGCGCGACACTGCGCGAAGCGCTTGCCTCGCTCGATGGCAACGGCACAGATTTTGCGTTCTCGCTCTCCGGCGAGTTCTCTCAGCTCTCGCCCTACACGCTCATTTTCAGTGAACCGCCGCAGCGCTACACGCTCTCGGCGAGCAATGCCCTCACCGATCAGGCGGCATTTCTGCGCCTTGCGGAGTTCAACCCCCACACGGAAAGCGGCTACACCGACTCCTCCGGCAGCACCATTATCAAAGAGGTCTACGGCACGCTGCGCCTTGAGCCCGACGGCAGCGTCTTCTATCAGGGCGCGGACGAGGCCGAGGCGGGCTCGATCTACTATGTCTCCGCCGCCTCGATCGGAAAGCCCACGATGCTCGAAGCCGTCGCGGGCGCACAGCGCCTCGCCTTCACGCTGCTTCGCGACGTAAGCGGCGACGCCGAGCTCTATCTCAGCGAGATCGACAGCAGCAACAAGCGCTTCACCGTGAGCTTTGACTATGCGGTCGGCGGTACGCCGCTGCGCTTTTCCGACGGCAGCCACGCCGCCACGGTCACGATCGAAGACCAGACCATCACGGAATTTTCCCTCCACTGCCGCAGCTATACGCTCAGCGATTCGCCCGCACTGCTGCTGCCCATCCGGCAGGCCGCGGCCATCGCGGACAGCCAATATTTGAGCGCCGAGCTGCACGTCTGCTACGACGAGCACGGCGCGGACACCGTCGGCGTCGGCTGGTTTGCCGACTGATCTTTCCGGAAAGGATGCCCGAACATGAAAACCTCGCGGCTCAAAAATATCGTCATCGTCATTTTGCTGCTCGTCAACGCGTTTCTGCTCTTCCTGCTGCTCAGCCGCCGCGCCGGGGAGCGCGACTCGAACGAGCGCCGCGTCGAGCAGCTCTGCACGCTTTTTGAAAAAAACGGCGTCGCCTTTGACCGCGCGCTGCTGCCCGATGAGGAAACGCACCTCTCCCTCTCGCTTGAGCGCGACGCCGCACGCGAAGAGGCTTTCGCCTCCGCCCTGCTCGGCACTGCCGAGAGCGGCGATTCCGGCGGCGGTGTGAGCCGCTTCACCGGCGAATACGGCTCGTGTTCCATCCGCTCCGGCGGCACGGCCGACGCGCTTCTCTCCCGACCGGTCGACGATCCCGAGAGCTTTAGCAAACAGCTTTTCAAAACGTTTGGCTACACTTTTCTCACCTCCCAGCTCACGGATGGCAGCGGCAGCGTCACGGGCATGCGCAGCGAAAAAGGCCGGCTCATCTTTAACGCCTCGCTGACGCTCACGTTTTCTGACAGCTCGCTCACCGGCGTTTCCGGTACCTTTCTGCCCGCGCTCGACGAGGGCCGCCGCACAGACGGCCTCGACGCGGTCGACGCGCTTGTGCATTTTCTGGACTATTGCAGCGCTTCGGGCGTCGTATGTACCGAGGTCCGAGCGCTGGACGAAGGGTATCTTCTCCAGACGTCGTCTGCCTCGCCGCTTCGGCTGCAAGGCGTGTGGCGCATCTCCACGGATGTCAGCAGTTATTATGTGAACTGCAAGACCGGCGAGATCACACGAGAATGAAATTTTTCTTGCAGCATTTCTAATTTCTTACTGTGCAGCATTGCTTTTTCTGTTTTTTTTGGTATACTGTTGATGTATTATGTGAATACCATGAGCAGGCGGTTTTCCCCTGCTGTTTTTACGATAACGAAAAGAAGTCTCACCGTCTCTTATTAAGGAGTTACTATGACGAAATACATCGTGCAGGGCGGTCATCCGCTCTTTGGTGAAGTGCGCATCAGCGGCGCAAAGAACGCCGCGGTCGCCATCATTCCCGCCGCCCTTCTGGTCGACGGCGTCTGCCGCATCGAAAATATTCCCCAGATCTCCGACGTGACCGCGCTGCTCAAAATTTTAGAGCAGCTCGGCGCGAATGTCCGTTTCCTCAACCGCAGCGATGTTGAGATTGACTGCCGCCATATTGCCACTACGCAGGTCTCGCAGGAGCTCGCGCACAAGATCCGCGCCTCCTACTACCTCATCGGCGCGCTGCTCGGCCGCTTCGGCGAGGCTGAGGTCTCGATGCCCGGCGGCTGCAACTTCGGCGGCGTGCGTCCCATCGACCAGCATGTCAAGGGCTTCGCCGCCATGGGCGCCGAGGTGCGCGAGGGCGACTTCATCTGCGCCAAGGCAAGCGGCGACCGCATGAAGGGCGCGAACGTCTACCTCGACGTGGTCTCCGTCGGTGCGACGATGAACATTATGATGGCCGCGGCGCTCGCCGACGGCACCACCGTCATCGAAAACGCTGCCAAGGAGCCGCATATCGTCGACCTTGCCAACTTCTTAAACTCCATGGGCGCGAACATCAAGGGCGCCGGCACCGACACCATCCGCATTTTCGGCGTGGACAAGCTCCACGGCGGCACGTATGCCATTATCCCCGACCAGATCGAGGCGGGCACCTACATGGCGGCTGTCGCCGCCTGCGGCGGACAAGTCCTCGTGCGCGGCATCATCCCCAAGCACATGGACTGCATCACCGCCAAGCTCCAGGAGATGGGCGTACAGGTCGAGGAGCAGGACGACACGCTGCTCGTGCGCCGCTCGGGCAAGCTTCGCCGCACCAACGTCAAGACGCTGCCCTATCCCGGCTTCCCGACCGATATGCAGCCACAGATCACCGTTGCCCTCTGCCTTGCCGAGGGGACGAGCATGGTCACCGAGGGCGTGTGGGACAACCGTTACCGCTACGTCGGCGAACTGACGCGCATGGGCGCGCAGATCCGCGTCGAGGGCCGCAGCGCCGTCATCGAAGGCGTCGACCACCTGACCGCTGCGAGCGTGCAGGCCTACGATCTCCGCGCGGGCGCCGCCATGGTCATCGCCGCGCTGGCCGCTGAGGGCACAAGCGAGGTCTCGAACGTCCACTATATCGAGCGCGGCTATGAGGATATCATCGGCAAGCTCCGCAACCTCGGCGCGCAGATCGACAGCGTCGAGTGCGACGAGACCATTGAGACCCGCCAGATCGGCTGATTCAATCAAAAAAGCGCCTTGCCGCGGCAAGGCGCTTTTCTTTTGGAAAGGATATTATG